>TBL_comb47_HYPODRAFT_10001454_pt1 | contig 30877 bp, 23 predicted proteins | sample TroBogypolimnion_40_FD_10682 | JGI IMG/M metagenome (IMG submission 10682) | reverse complement strand
GGGTGAGCTCTCCCAGGTAGCCGGTCAGCTCCTCCTTGCTGGAGCGCCAGGCGAAATAGCTGTAGGACTGGCTGAAACCGAGCTTGGCGAGCCGGTACATGACCTTGGGCCTGGTGAAGGCCTCCGCCAGGAAGATGACGTCGGGCGAGCGCAGCTTCGCCTCCCCGATGAGCCACTCCCAGAAGGGAAAGGGTTTGGTGTGCGGATTGTCGACCCGGAAGATCCGCACCCCCTGGTCCATCCAGAAAAACACCACGCTTTTCAGCTCCTCCCAGAGCTCGCGCCAAGCGGCAGTCTCGAAGTTGAAAGGGATGATGTCCTGATATTTCTTGGGCGGGTTCTCGGCATACTGAACCGTGCCGTCGGGCCTCCAGAGAAACCACTCCGGGTGCTCCTTCAGATAGGGATGGTCGGGGGAGCACTGGAAGGCGAGGTCCAGGGCAATCTCGACCCCCAGTTTCGCGGCTTCCCGGACCAGCGCCAGGAAATCGTTCAGGCTGCCGAGATCCGGATGCACCGCCTTGTGCCCTCCGGCTGCCGACCCGATGGCCCAGGGGCTGCCCGGGTCGTGAGACTGCGCCGTCGGCGCGTTCCCCGGCCCCTTGCGCTTGGCGAAGCCGATCGGGTGAATGGGCGGCAGATAGAGCACGTCGAACCCCATCTCGGCGATCTCGGGCAAAAGCTCCAGGCAGTCCTTGAGGGTGCCGTGCTTCCCGGCGGCACCGCAGGAGCGCGGAAAGAGCTCGTACCAGCTGCTGAAGAGCGCCCTCTTCCGGTCGACGCAGACGGAAAACTCTCGATGATACCGTGTGGCGAGCCCCCTGGCGCAGCAGGCGCTGATCAGGCTGGCAAGCTCCTGGTCCAGGCCGAGGGCGACGGCCCGCTGCCGGTTCGCCGCGTGGCCCAGCGCGGTCGCCGCCTGGCTCAGCCGGGCTGCGATCTCCCCCGTGGCCTCCCCGGCCGCCTGCTCGATGAGCCGCACGCCAATCAGGATATCGACCGTGATGTCCTGGCCGGCCTGGTTTCTTTTCTGCAGGTCCTTTTGCCAGGTCAGGAAGCGATCCACCCACCCCAGCAGGGTGTAGTGGTAGACTCCCGGCTCCGCCAGGATGAAGGCGCCTTGCCAGCGGTCGTTGTCGAGGCGCTGCAGCGTGACTTCCTGCCAGGACTGGTCTCCTTCCCTGCGGTACAGCAGCACGGCGGCCACCTCGTCGTGACCGTCGCTGAAGATGTCGGCCTGCACCACCAGCTCGTCGCCCACCACCCGCTTCACCGGATAGCGGCCGCAGTCGATTTGCGGGGTGACGGACTCTATGACGACGCGCTCTCTGCCTTCCATGGCTGCCTCGTTCTTTAACAAGGACAAAAAGGACTCAAGGGATCTAAGGGACCCAGAAAACTTAGACTAACTGGCATCTTGCTCCTACAGTGCTTCCAGCAGGGCCACGGTGGCGCTCTGAAACACCTTGGACAGGGCAAGCACCGGATTGCCTCCGCGGTCGGTGGCGCCCAGCTCCTCGTCGGTGAGGATGTTGCGGAAACGCCCGGAAACGCCCTCCGGCAGGCGGAGGAAACTGTCCAGCCAGGCAGTTTCGCCCAGGGGGGTCTGTCCCGGCTCGGGGGCGAGGGTCGCCGGAAACCTCGGGACCGCCGCTATGACGGTTTTGCCACCGCCCCGGCGGGCAAAGGCGCACAGGTTCCTGGCCCGGGCCCCCTGCGCCTCCAGCGCCTGATATTCCCCGCTGTCGAAGAGCTCCCGGTTTTCCCTGCGATAGTTGAGCACCCGGAAGATCAGGTAGAGCTTGATTCTGCCGTCCTCCCTGCTTGCCAGGAGCTCCTCGCAAAGCGCCTTGGAGCCGATCTCGGCCTCGCGCGCCTTGAACCCCGCAAGGGCTGCGACCCGCACCGGGTAATCCACCTGCCTGCGATTGTCCGGATCAACCAGGGTGAGCTCCCAGAGCTCGGTCCCCTGATAGAAATCGGGGACCCCGGGCGAAACCATCTTCAAAAGCGTCTGGGAAAGCGAGTTGAAAATGCCAAAGCGGGCGATCATTTTCTGAAAGGGAAGGAACTCATCGAGGAAGCCGTTGCCGCGCCCCTGGGCGGTAATCGCATCGAAGAAGGCGACCAGCGCTCCCTCGTAGGCTGCGTTGGGGCTGATCCAGCTGGTGTTAACCTTGGCTTCCCGTGCCGCCTTGACCAGGTAATCCTTGATCCTGGTGCGGAAGCTTTCCAGGCCGGCCGGGTCCAGCTCCCCGAAAGGCCAGGCTCCCAGCAGTGTCTGGTACAGCAGGTATTCCTCGTTGCGACTCGGCACCCGCTGGCCGTCCACGATCTGGCCCTTGCTCCGGTTGATCCGGCTCCATTTCATCAGGGCTCTCTGCCACTCCTCGGGGATCTCCGACAAGGCGTTTATGCGCGCCCGGACGTCCTCGCCGCGCTTGGAATCGTGGGTCGCCGAGGCGATCATGGCGTGGGGGAAGGTCTTAAGCCGCTCCAGACTCTGGCCGTGAAAGGCCTCCAAGGGGATACCGAAACGCCCCGGCATGCCGCCCACATCATTGAGCGAAAGCAGCCGGTTGTACACGTAAAAGGCCGTGTCCTCCAGTCCCTTCGCCATTACGGGGCCGGTGATCTGCTGGAAATGCATGGCGAAATCGAGCCAGGCGGCCCGGTCGCTTTCCTTGGCCTGCTCCGGGAACCGCAGCAGCAGCACGTCGCGCAGAAAATCGAAGACAGAGCCGCTCAGGGCCGGGTTCTTGCGCTTGGCACGGGCCACTGCGGCCTCGATATACTGGACGTCTTTTTCCCGGACGGTTTCCGGGGTCACGTAGGCCCGGTACACCGGGAAGCAGGCAATCACTTCGCTGATGACGCGCACCAGGCTGTTCAGGGTGAAGTCACGGGTAAGTCTATCAGTCTCTGAAATGGTGTTGAGGCGGTGCCCCAACATGTTCAGCTCCCCGGAGAGCGAGACCTGCATCACCAGCTTCTTCTTCTCGTAGACCAGTTCGGTGAAATCGGAATGGTAGCCCAGGTAACGGTCATAGATGCGGTCAAAGGCCTTCGCCTTTTCGATATCGACGAAGATGCCGTTCACCTGGTTCAGAAAATCGTACCCGGTGCTGCCGAAGACCGGCCACTCTTTGGGGAGCTGCTCTCCTTTCATGAGGATTTTTTCGACCACCGTGTAAAACGGCCGGTATGCCGGTTCCTGTTCCAGCTGCAGCCGGTAAACACTTTCGGGATTCTCCAACCCTTTCTCCCGCGCGTCGAAGCTTCCCGCCCCAGTCGTGGCATCCCCCGCCCTGCGGGAGTGTTCCGCGGGTAGGGAGCCGCCCGCAGCCATCGGTTCGGAACTGTGTGCTCCTGCAACCGGACCGGTTGCACCGCCTGTCAGCTGCAAGTAGCAGTTTTTCTGCAGTTTCTGCAGGTAGGAAAGGGGATCATAAAGACCGTCCACGTGGTCTATTCTCACCCCGGTTACCATCTGCTCCCTGATCAGCCGGAACAGAAGTTGGTGGGTCTGCTCGAAGACGGCCGGGTCCTCCATCCTGATCGCGGCGAGCCCGTTGATGTCGAAGAACCTTCGATAGTTGATCTCCTCGGTCGCCACTCTCCAATAGGAAAGGCGGTAGACCTGAGCCTGTAACAGCTGGTCCAACCGGTCGAAGCTGTGCGGCTCGCCCTTGATCCCATTGAAAATGGCGACGTTCTCGCCGATGAACTCCCTGACCTCCCGGCTTTCCAGGCAGAGCTGGGACAGCCGTTTCTTGACGATCTCCTTCTCGCGGTGACGCTCCTCCCGTTTGGCCGGGTCTTGCTCCGTCGGATCGGGGAAATGCTGCAGGGAGGTTATGATGCTGGAAAATTCCAGCAGCGCGGGCGTTTCCGCGGGCACCATTTCGTTCAGCCGCTCCGGCCGGTAGCCGAGAATCAGCAGGTAACTCTTGGGCTCCACCGGAATCTGCAGGGAGTTGCAGTCGATGTAGAAGGCCCCGTCCTGGAAGACCAGGCGCAGCTCCCCCTTTTCCAGCACCCGGCCGTACTGGTCCCCCAGGAAGGGAAGCAGCACCTTGCCGGTGAGTTCCTTTTTCACCGGCTCCCAGTCGATGTCGAAGAAGTAGGCATGGGGAGAGCTCGGGCCGTTTTCCAGCACGTCCATCCACCAGCGGTTCTCCGTGCTTTCGATGCACATGTGGTTCGGCACGAAGTCGAGGATCTGCCCCATGTCGAAGCGCCGCAGTTCCTGCACCAGTCCCTGGTAGGTTTCCTCGTCCCCCACCTCGCGGTTCAACAGCGTTTGATCCACCACGTCGTAGCCGTGGATGCTCCCTTCCTTGGCAGCCAGGTATGAAGAGGCATACAGGTCGCTGATCCCCAGGTCGTGGAGGTAGGCGATGATCTCCCGCGCGCCGGCAAAGGTGAACCCGGCGTTGAACTGCAACCGGTAGGTGGCGCACGGTATTTTTGCACTCGGAAGTGCCTGCTGGCTCATGCTCCCCCCGCTTATTGCTCCGTCAGAACGGCGCCCAGATTGAAGCGGAAGGTGTCGCCCAGCTTGCGGAAGGCTTCCAGCCAGATGGCTGCACCAGCCTCCCCGGAGCGCTCACGCTTCAGGTAGTCGCGGTAGGTCGTCTTCGCCAGTACGTAGTAATCGTTTTGCATTTGCCAAAGGACGATCTCTATCGGGATGGATCGCAGCAGCTCCATCTGTTTCTGGATCTTGGCCATCAGCTTCATGTCCGCGGGATTCTGAACCAATGCCCGGGTAAGTTTTTCCATATGAACTCTCAGGAAGTACTCGGTGTTGGGCATTTCGAGCTCCACCTGCCATTTTCTGATCTGGTCGACGATCCTTTGCACCGCATCGGCGTCGACCTCCTCCTGGGTGAGGGCCGTTTTCAAGGCGTCGTTCAGGGCGGGTTGCGCTGCGATCAGGAACATTCTCGGCACCGGGGTCCCGGTCTCCTGGATGAAATCCATCAGTGGGCGGCCGCGCTCGAACAGGCTCTGGTAGGATTCGATGCTTGCCGTCAGGTTCTTCTCGATGATCTGGTTCAGGATCTTGCGTTGTTCATCCCGGAAGAGATTGGACAGTGAATAGCTGTGGGTGCCGAAATGCCGGTCCATCAGGGCGATCAGTTCGGTGTAAAGCCCCTTGTCGAAGGTAGCACTCATCTCCTCCTTCATGGCGTTGTAGGCTTCGGGGTCGTTGTGGGTGGCTACCCCTCCCTTGAAGTCGTGGCTGCCGATGCGCACCACGCCGAAGCTGAGGAGCTCCGACTCCTCGGTGATCTCCGAGGCTACGTGGATGCGGCCGATGGCGATCGAGGCGTCCTCGGTCGCTATTTTCCGGTAATCCTCCTTGGCGACCGCGTAGCAGTAGATCTGGGAATGCTCCTCATACTCCTCGAAGAGCGAACTGAAGGCGTAATGGGCGCCGACCTTGACGAGATCGAGCCGGGTCGGGAGCACGAAGTTCTGATAGATATGGGCGCCGTCCTTGTTCTCCGGGATGTTGCTTTTGGCCTCCTGAAGCCGCTTCAAAAAGGCCTCTTCCACCCCCTGCTCCACGATGCCGTGGGAGAGCTGCAGCGCGCGTGCGGCGTAATCGATGATCTGCACCGTTTCCAGCCCCGAAAGTTCGTCGAAGAACCAGCCGCAACTTGTGTACATGAGCAGCGCGTGGCGCTGCATTTCCAGCAGCTTAAGCGCGGTGATCTTCTCGCCCGCGTCGAGATCGCGCTTGGCATGCTCGGCCAGGAACTTCTCGGCCTGCTCCATTTCCCGGTTCAGCACCACCTCGATGTAGGCGTCGCGCGCCTTCCAGGGATCCTTGAAAAAGGCTCCCCCTTTCTGCTCAAACCCGACCGCCAGCCGATCCCTGAGCCAATCCAGCGCGGCGCGCAACGGCGCACGCCACTGCTGGTTCCACTGCGGATAGCCACCCGAGTTGCAGCCGCAATCGCTGTTCCAGCGCTCCACGCCGTGGGCGCAGCTCCAGGCGGTCCTCTCCTGTATCTGCGCCTCGTAGCCCGGCGGGTGCAGTTCCAGGAACTCGCCGTAGTTGGTGAGTCGGGCCAGGTTGTTGGACTCGATCTGGGCAAAGGCCGAGGCAAGCGCCATGTCGCCGAATTTTTGGTGGTGCCCGTAGGTCTCGCCGTCGGTCGCGATGTGCATAAGCTGCGGACCCTCCCTGTCGTCGGAGAATCCGGCTAAAAGCCGCTGGGCAAGGATATCTCCGTCGGAGAGCAGGTTTTCGAAGGCGAGCGCCTGGGAGACCGGTCCATCGTAGAAAAAGAGCGCAATGCTCCGCTTGGAGGGGAGTTCGCACCGGTAGGCCCGGGAGGGGTCGATGGCCCCCTCGGTCCACTGTTCCTCCCCGATTTTCCTGAAGCGGGCCGCCTGGTGGGGCGCCAGGATCGCGTACTTCATCCCAAGTTCCGCCAGGATATCGAGGGTTTCCAGGTCCACCGCGGTTTCCGCGAGCCACATTGCCTCCGGGGTCCGCTGGAAGCGGGACTCAAAGTCCTTGATGCCCCAGATGATCTGGGTGCGCTTGTCGCGGCTGTTGGCCAGGGGCATGATGATGTGGTTGTAGACCTGGGCAATGGCAGCGCCATGCCCCGAGCGCCACTCCATGCTTTGCCGGTCCGCCTCCAGTATGGCCCGGTACACCTCGGGCGCCCCCTTCTCCATCCAGGAAAGCACCGTCGGCCCGAAGTTGAAGCTCATCTTGGCGTAATTGCTGACGATATCCAGCACGCGTCCCTCGCCGTCCTGCACGCGCGAGGCGGCGTTGGAGGCGTAGCACTCGGCGGTGATACGCTCGTTCCAGTCGTGATAGGGCGCCGCGGAATCCTGGATCTCCACCGCTTCCAGCCAGGGGTTTTCCCGCGGCGGTTGGTAAAAATGGCCGTGCACGCAGATGAATCTCTCTTGGGATTGTTCCATGCTCTTCTCCTTTTACGCGATGCTGGCATACACCAGCACGCTGAACGGATTGACGGTCAGTGCCACGCCCTTCTTGCTCTTCGTCACGGCCAGGCTGGGCGGCGCGTCCTCGCCCGGTCCCCTCCAGTGCGGGGTCGAGGAGTCGAGCACCTTCTCCCAGGCGCCGGCCGGCAGGTCGAGGGTCAGCTGTTCCTGGATGTTGCTGAAGCTGAAGATGCAGAGGACCGCGTTATTTTGCGCCTGCCTGCGGATTGTCAGTATTTTCTGTTTCGTATTGCCGGTTATCACCATCTGCTCTCTGTTGAACACCTGCAGGGCCGGCATCTTTTTGCGCAGCCCCAGCAGCCGGTGGTAATACTCCAGGATGAGTGCCTGCTCTCCGTCCCGCTGCTTGGTCAGGTCGAGCTTCGATTCCAGGAAGGTTGCTTCGGCCTCGGGGTCCGGGATTTCGCCCTCGCAGACGCCCGAGGCGTGCTCCTCATGTTTTCCTTTGCGCACCGCGGCGATGAGGTCGGGATCGGTGTAGCCCACGAAGTAATGGAAGGGCGCCTTCTCCCCGTACTCCTCGCCCATGAAAAGCAGCGGGAGGTAGGGCGACAGCAGCACCACGCTGGCCGCCAGCAGGAGCTTTTCCAGGGACTGCACCGCACTCAGCCGGTCGCCGCACTTCCTGTTGCCAATTTGGTCATGGTTTTGAGAGAACACCACGAACTGCGAGGTAGGCCGTTCCCCGGAGGGGCCGCCGTGGCTGCGTCTGCGGAAGGTCGAGAATTCGCCGGTGTAGACGAAAGCCTCGTTGTAGGCCTTGACCAGCTGGCTGAACTGGCCGAAATCCTCGTAATATCCCGTGGTCTCGCCGGTGAGCAGGGCACGCAGCGCGTGGTGGAAGTTGTCGCACCACTGGGCGTCGATGCCGTAGCCACCGTACTGCACCGGGTTGATCAGGCGCATGTCGTTGGTGTCGTTTTCCGCGAAAAGGTAGACCTGTCTCCCCTGCCGCACCCGGTGGCCGTGCACCTCGGCGGTGAGTTGTTGCAGGAAGTGCTGGGCGCGCTGGTCCAGGATCCAGTCGACCGCGTCCAGGCGCAGGGCGTCCATGTGGAACTCGTCGATCCAGTACAGCGCATTGGCGATGAAAAATTCCCGCACGGGGTCGCTGTCGGGCCCGTCGAAGTTCATGGCGCGACCCCAGGGCGTATGGTACTTGTCGGTGAAGTAGTGGCCGAAGTCCCCGATATAGTTCCCTTCCGGACCGAAGTGGTTGTAGACCACGTCGAGGATGACTGCGAGCCCCTTGCGGTGGCAGGCGTTGACCAGCTGCTTCAGGCCGCCGGGGCCGCCGTAACTGTTTTGCGGGGCGAACAGGCAGACGCCGTCGTAGCCCCAGCCGCGATCCCCCGGGAACTGGGCCACGGGCATGAGCTCCAGCGCGGTTACCCCCAGCTCCAGCAGGTAATCCAGAAAGGGGATGACCGCCTCGAAGGTGCCCTCCCGGGTGAAGGTGCCGACGTGCAGTTCGTAAATCACGTACTGCTCCAGGGGAATCCCGCTCCAACCATCGTCCTGCCAGTAGAAAAGCCGGGGGTCGACCACCTGCGACGCCTCGTGCACCCCGTCGGGCTGGAAGCGCGACACCGGGTCGGGGCGCGCCGGTCCTGCATCGGGCTGATAAAAATAGCGGTCGCCGTCGGCCACCTTCGGGATCTCCCCTGAAAAGTACCCTTTTTCCTCCTGCTGCAGCGGATAGGTGCCGACAGCCTGACCGGAAACGACGCGCAGCGTCACCGTCTGCGCCTTGGGAGCCCAGAGCCTGAAGCGCGTGCCTCCTCCCTCCGGTGCCGGGTTCGCGCCCAGATCGAACTGCCATGCCGTTGCCATAACCCACCTCCGCGTGTGACGGGCGTCACCCGTTGTACAAAAATACTATTAAAGATACTTTACCATTAATCCCTGTCAATTGAACACAACAGGAAAGCGGGTTCCCCGGCCCGCCCGTTACGAGCTCCGTAAAGCATCAGTTTCACCCGTGATTACTGTTGAGCAAATTGTTCGATTCAGTTGGTTCGGCCCCGGGCGGGCGGCACTGATAACCAAAGGTGCTATGATAGTTGGTACGGTTCGGGAAAGCACACGGCGTACCTGCCAGTCGGCTGGAGACATCATGAAAAATTCGGCAAAAAAAGTCATTTTGGCCGCCCTGGCTGCCAACCTCCTGATCGCCACCGTCAAGTTTATTGTCGCCTGGTTTACCGGGAGTTCAGCCATCCTCTCCGAGGGGATTCACTCTCTGGTGGATTCCGGTAACCAAGTGCTCCTGCTCCACGGACAACGCCGCGCTGCGCTCCCGCCCGACGAGGATTTCCCTTTTGGTCACGGCAAGGAGATCTACTTCTGGAGCTTCGTGGTTTCCATACTGGTCTTTTCAGTCGGGGCCGGCCTCTCGCTTTTCGAGGGGATCACCCATATAATTCGTGCCACGCCGATCAGAAACGTCGGAGTCAGCTATCTGGTTATCGGTGTCGCCATGCTCTTTGAGGGGATCTCCTGGGTTATCTCGGTCCGGGAGTTCTCCCGTGAAAAGGCTCCCCAGCACAATTTCCTGCAGGCCATCCGCAAAGGGAAAGACCCGACCCTGTTCCTGGTCGTACTGGAGGATTCCGCGGCACTCCTCGGTCTGCTGACCGCGCTCGCGGGGGTGGCGCTTGCCAGCCTGACGGGGATAGCGGAGTTCGACGGGGCTGCCTCGGTCGTCATCGGCCTGATCCTGGGGGGCACGGCGATCGTGATCGCGGTGGAAACAAAAAGCCCGCTGGTGGGGGAAGCCGCCTTGCGGGAAGTGGTACAGGCCATCAGGGAGATCGTTTCCCATGGTGAGCATGTCGAGCACGTGAACGAGGTGCTGACCCTGCACATGGGCCCGGAGTACATAGTGGCGACCATCAGTCTCGATTTCGTCGATGAGGTGCCGGCCGGAGAAATCGAGCGCACCGTCCTAGTGCTGGAGGCTGAGATCAAGCGGAGGGTGCCGGAGGTGAAGAAGGTCTTTATCGAGGCTGAGGCCTGGCGCAGGCCGAAGCTAAGAAGCGCGCCGTTATTGGAATAAGGGCGCGCTGCGACTCCGCTCAGCGAGCGGGTGGAACCGAAGGGCGGTCCCTGAGCGGAGCCGAAGGGTGGTTCCTTAGCGGAGTCGAAGGCGGTCCCTGAGCGGAGCCGAAGGGCCTCCTACCGGTGCATCAGCTGCGGCCAAGCGAAGAGATCGCCTCCCGGACGAAGGCAAGATGCCGCTGCTCATCCGCCCAATTCGACTGGACGATGGCGAGCACATCGACGGGGAAATCCAGTTTGGAGGCTTCCGCATACTTGGAGGTCGTCAGGCGCTCGTTTGTTTCCATCGCCTCCAGCGCGCCCTTGGTCCCGGTTAGGCTGCGCAAGGCGGTAAAGCCGGAAATTATGAAGCCCTTGAAATCCGACGTCAACTCCGGCGGAGTTCCCTCAAGCTCTCGTACTTTTGTGGAAAGTTGATCAATATGTCCGCGATGTTCCGTCTGGAATAACATCAGTTTTTCTTTCACCGTCCGTTCGCTCACGTTCTTGATTGCCTGATCATAAGCGTGGATCGCGTCCACATCCAAATGAATCAATTTGTTGAGATTATCAAGTATCTCGTCCCTGTTCATTTCCCGGGTCCCTCCTGAGTTTTAATCACATAGCGGCAGTTTTCAGTGCGTTAGCGGCTGCTCCAGGCTATTTGCAATCATCTATCCAAAGGCATTTATCCTGACCGCAGGAAGATGCCATACCGGTTTCGAAGCATTCCGCATTGGCCTCTTTCTTCTGTATGGCGCGAATGAGTTCGGCTTTAGTCATTTTGCGCACGGGTATTTCCAGCTTCTGAGCGATTTCCTTGATTTCTTGAAGTTTCATACCTTTTCTCCTTTTTTGTGTCTCACCCGGCGGCAGATCTCTGGCTGTCTGGCGTAGGGAACTTGGGCGGATGAGCACACGTGGTTGATTTAGTCTAATAATATTAGGCTAATGTGATCTATTGTCAATCCCAAAAAAGATCAGCCCGTATCGGGCGCACCCTCAGAGGTGCCTGCCGATCGATTGGCAGCTGCGACTCTCCTCCTTTCCCGAGGGGTTCGTGAGCTAACGCCCCAAGTTTTGATAGAATTCTCTTGCAACGTCGGGATGCTTGTCACTTTCCTTTGATACCTCTAGAGGGATCTCCAAATGAGCCTGGACGAGTATAAGAAAAAAAGGGACCTGGCCAAAAGTCCCGAGCCTGCCGCTAAGGCACAGCACTCCGGCGAGGTACTAAGATTCGTGGTTCAAAAGCATGCAGCGTCTCATCTGCATTACGATTTCAGGATCGAGCTGGACGGAGTCCTGAAGAGTTGGGCGATCCCCAAGGGTCCGACACTCAATCCTGCCATTAAACGCCTGGCGATGATGGTCGAGGACCACCCTTATGAGTACCGCACCTTCGAGGGGACCATCCCAAAAGGTAATTACGGAGCCGGGGAAGTCATTGTCTGGGACGAGGGCACTTATCATGCCCCTGGAGCTGAGAACAGAGAGGAAAGTGAAAAACTGCTGCGCGCTGGCCTCCATAAAGGGGATTTGAAGTTCATACTCGAGGGGCACAAGCTTAACGGAGAATTCGCCCTGGTGAAGATCAAGGCTGACCAGGACAATTCCTGGCTGCTCATCAAGAAAAAGGACCAGTGGGCCACATCGGACGACGTCACCCGGGACAACCATTCGGTGCTAAGCGACGCCACGCTGGGCGACGTCCGGGGCGGCAAAGCCGGAACCGCAGCCCCGGTCCCGAAAAGACCTGTTGCCCGCGCCTCCGAAGCTTTGGGTTCAGACGCCACCATGCCGCACGACCTCAAGCCGATGCTCGCCACCCTGATCGATGAGCCCTTCGATGACCCGGACTGGATTTTCGAGATCAAGCAGGACGGCTACCGGGCTATCGCCGAGGTGCAAAACGGCGCGGTGCAGCTCTATTCGCGCAATAACAAGTCCTTTAACCGGCAGTTCGCCTCCGTGGTACGCGCCCTGGAGTCCCTACCCGGAGAAGCCGTTTTCGACGGTGAGCTGGTGGCGCTTGACGACAAGGGGAGGTCCTATTTTCAGCTGCTGCAAAACCATCTGCGTAGCGGTCACGGCAATCTTTCCTATTTCATTTTCGACCTGCTCTATCTGAACGGCAAGGACCTGCGCGCCCTCCCTTTGACCACCAGGAAGGACCAGCTCAGGGAGCTGTTACCTGCACTGCCCGGGATTGAATTCAACGACCACATCCAGCACTACGGCAAGGACTTTTTCGAACTGGCTCAGAAGAATAACCTTGAGGGAATAGTCGCGAAGCGGGCCGACAGCCCGTATCAAACCGGCAGGAGGAGCAAAGACTGGCTCAAGATAAAGATACGGCTCCAGCAGGAAGCAATCATCTGCGGGTACACCGAGCCCAGGGGGAGCAGGAAATTATTCGGCTCGCTGGTGCTCGGGGCCTACGAGGGTAAGGAACTGGTCCACATAGGATTCAGTGGCGGCGGATTCAGTGATGCCCTTCTCAAGGAGATTTACCAGAAGATGCAGAGCCTGATTCAGCCGCACTCACCTTTTGACCGGAAGGTAAAGGCCGATATGCGCATTACCTGGGTTAAGCCCGCTCTGGTTTGCGAAGTTTCCTTCACGGAGTGGACCGATGAACGATTGCTGCGCCAGCCGATCTTCCTGGGGCTCAGAGAAGACAAAGAACCGGAATCTGTGATCAGGGAAATCGCCTCGGCAGATTCCCAAGAGCCGGATGAGCCACCGGGGAAAAGGACGCACCTCAAAGGCCAGGAATCAGCCGGCAGCCCAAAAAAATCCGACCAGCAGGAATCTTTCGGCGCGGTGAAGGATAAGGAAGTCGTCATAGGGGGGCACAAGCTCAAGCTGACCAACCTCGACAAGGTCTTCTGGCCCGAGGAAGGGTACACCAAGGGAGATGTGATCAAATACTACCGGCAGGTCGCCCGGTTCATCCTGCCCCACCTGAAAGATCGACCCGAATCGCTCTACCGCACCCCCAACGGAATCACTGAAAAGGGTTTTTTCCAAAAGGAATCCGGCGAACTGCCGCCCGGTTGGATGACCACCAAGGAGGTCTACTCGGACAGCAACCAAAAAAACATAAAGTATTTCATATGCCAGGACGAGGCGACCCTGGTCTACCTGGCGAACCTCGGTTGCATCGAGATCAACCCCTGGCTCTCGCGCCTGCAGCGGCTGGAGTTCCCCGATTATTTCGTGATCGACCTTGACCCGGAAGACATCTCCTTCGACAAGGTCGTCGATGCTGCCCAGGCCGTGCATGAGGTCCTGGAACGGGCGGGCGCGACGGGGTATCCGAAGACCTCCGGCGCGAGCGGCATGCACATCTACGTGCCGCTGGGGGCCAAATACGACTACGCTATGGCAGGCAAATTCGCCCAGGTGGTCGCCACCTTGGTGAACCACCAGATACCCGATTTCACCAGCCTGGTCCGGGACCCGCGCAAGCGGCAGCAAAGGGTCTATCTCGACTTCCTGCAAAATAGGGGCGGCCAGACGCTGGCCGCGCCCTACAGCATCCGGCCCAGGCCTGGTGCCACGGTCTCCACACCGCTGCTCTGGGAGGAAGTGAAGCTCGGACTGAGTCCGCAGCAATTCAACCTCAAGACGGTGCCTCCCCGCCTCGAGCGCTTGGGAGACCTCTTCCAAGGTGTGCTCGGTTCCGGCATCAACCTGGAGAACTGCCTGGACAACCTGCTGCAGGAATAAGTGCATGGTTGCTCGTTACGCTGCCAGGGCGCCCGGGCTCAGTTTCCTTGCGTCGATTTTGAATAACAGCTATACTGCAATTATTACAAAAGACCAATAAAAAGGAGGCTGCACCATGAAAGTCAAAGAAGGTGACGTGTTGGTCTGCGGTACAGAAGACTGCCGCGTTGAGTTGACCGTGACCAAAGAATGCATGTCAAACAGCTGCGGCGAAGCCTGCGAAATAGAAGCGACTTGCTGCAAGGAGCCCATGGAGCTCAAAGAAAGCTCCTGAAACGGGGCCGGCCACTTCGCGTGATACCGGAGCACGGGGCCGCACAGAGGGTGCGGCTGTTGGAGTATAGAGCGGTTTAGCGCGAAAGGTCAGAAACAACCGGAAGTAGGAGGTGAGCATCATGTTACGGTGGGCGTTGACATTTTTCGTGATTGCCATTGTCGCCGCGTTTTTCGGCTTCTTCGGCGTCGCATCGGCAGCAGCTGGCATAGCAAAACTTCTGTTCTATCTCTTCCTGATATGCGCAGTCGTCATGCTGATCGTCGGTCTCATGGCCGGGCGTGGCATTTCAGGTCGATTATGATTGAAGCACTTTAGTTTTGCTGACAGAAAAGCGGCCCTTTCGGCCGCTTTTTTTATGCTGCTATCTTTTGCGTTACTCCCTGAATCCAGACTCTCTCTCGTTTTCAGCTCTCCTGCTCCAATTGCCGGCGAATCTCCAGCAACTCTGCGTGGCGCTCCTTTGAGGTCTCCGGATACTTCATCTTGAGATCCTGCAAGGCCTCGACAAGAATCTGGCTGATGATCAGGCGGGCATTCTTTTTATCGTCGGCCGGTACGACATACCAGGGCGACTGCCTGCTGCTGGTGGCGTTCAGGCATTTCTCGTAGGCATCCATGTAATGCTTCCACAGGCCGCGCTCCTTGACGTCATCCTGGCTGAACTTCCAGTTTTTTTCAGGATCATCGATACGCTCGAGGAAGCGTTTGCGCTGTTCTTCCTTGGAAATGTGGAGGAAAAACTTGAGGATCCGCGTGCCGTTGCGATGCAAGTGATCCTCCAACTCCACAATGGAGCGGTAGCGCTGGCGCCAGAAATCCTTGTCGTCGGCTATGTCCTTCGGCAGTTCCTCGGCCTGCAGGATTTCGGGATGCACCCGGACGATGAGCACCTCCTCGTAATAGGAACGGTTGAAGATCCCGATCCGGCCGCGCTCCGGCAGGTGGCAGGTGGTGCGCCAGAGGAAGTCGTGATCCAGTTCCTCGGCGCTCGGGTGCTTGAAGCTGAACACCTCGCAGCCTTGCGGATTGATCCCGGACATGACGTGTTTGATGGCGCCGTCCTTCCCGGCGGCATCCATGGCCTGAAAGATCAGCAACAAGGAGTAGCGGTTGTTGGCATAGAGCAGCGCCTGCAGTTTGCTCAGCTTCTCTGTATGTTCCTCCAAAAGTTTTTGATACTTGAGCTTCGTCTGGTACAAGGGCTTTACGACCGTTGGGCATTCCTTGAGCTTGAGTTTTTTGCCGTCCCGCACCCTGAATTCATCGACGTCCATTGCCATAACGCTCCTCCAGTGCCGCCCTCACCATCAGAAGTGATCCCGCCCCTCTTCTCAACTGACCCGCTACGTCAGTTCTCTGCAGCAGGTCCGAGGTCTCTCTAGATGACTGTTCTTTCGGGTTCTTCAACTTTTAGTCTAGGACAGCAGTACGCTTTGTCAACAGAGCGTGGCAATGCCTTGCTTCTCTGCTTGACTTTGGTCGGCACCTTGGTAAAAGAAATTAGCACAACTTCATCTTTCATCTGAAGGAAGAGCTGATCGCGGTGAGCCCGCCGTGAAAGGCCGGCGGGAAGGGACGGGAGGCAACCGTCATGATGCTTAACCTCTACGTGCAGCAGCACCAATGGATCGTCGCGACACTGTTGGTCGGGGTGGCGCTCGTGCTCCTCTTCTGGCTTACCTACTCCGCCCTGTGGCTTCCCCGGGAGGAGGCGACTGAGCGACCCGAGGTGAAGGATGTCACCTCCTTCATAAGAACCTTGGTGGGCGTCGTTCCCTTGGTTCTCATCCTTTTGGCCATGGCAGGCGCCTCCTTCACAATCGTCACCTTGGTGGCTACGTCCTGCAAACCGCCCACCTGGTGAGGCGTTTTGTCTGTCTCACCATCAGTTCGACGGGGACCTTATGGACACCATGGGACACCACATCTGGATCGGATTCGCCGGCGGGCTGCTCGGGTTTGCCCACTGCCTCGGCATGTGCGGTGGGTTCGTCCTGCACCTGGCCCTGCGGAAAGATGGCACCAGGATGCTCTCCGGCCAACTGCTCTGGCTGGTAGGGAAACTCTCCAGTTACCTGTTGCTCGGCGCTGCGGCCGGCTACGCCGGCGGCTTCCTGGGGCACCTGCTGCTACGGCAGGGACATCTCCAAAACCTGCTCAGCTTCGCAGCCGGCGCGCTGATCCTGCTGATGGGGCTGAGCGTGCTCGGCCTCTTACCGGTCCGGGGGAAAGGGTCGCGCGGCGCCTGGGAAAACCTGCTGGCCACCCTGTTCGGGACCTTTCTCACCGGGCACTCGCCCGGGGCCGCGCTCACCCTGGGAATCGCCACCGGTTTTCTCCCCTGCCCCATCGTCCTCGCCTTTCTTGCCTACGCGCTGCAGTCCGGGTCGGTGGCAGCCGGAATGGTAACCATGGGCGCTCTGGGCCTGGGTACCGCCGTACCGATGCTGCTACTGAGCGGCGCCACCCGCCTTTCCGGGATCCACCTGCGCAGCTGGGCCCCCAAGGCCGGCGGGATCATACTCATCGCCTTCGGGGTGACCACCGCGCTACGGGGCACCACCATCTACCACCAGCTGCTGGGGTGCCCGGCGCAGCACGCGGTCGCAACCGATGCCGAAAAATCCTGCTGGACAGGAGAGCTCCATGGGAAGCGCAGCGGCGACTGAAGCGCCCGGCCTGTCCTGTGCCCACTGCGGGTTGCCGGTATCCGTCGCCGGAGCCCGTGACCTCGATGACGTCTACTGCTGCCACGCCTGCCGGGTGGTGGCGCTCATCATCGGGAAGCAGCAGGATGAGCAGGGCCGGAACCTGTTGCGGCTCGGCTTTGGCACCCTGCTCGCCATGAACATCATGATGATTTCACTCATGCTGTATTCCGGCAGCGTCGAAGCGCAAACCATCCCCGTATTCCGCCTGGTGCTGCTGGGGCTCGCCACACCCGCCCTCGCCATCCTGCTCCCCCCCTTTCTTTCCGGCGCCCTGCGCGAATGTTCCGCCAAAAAGGTAAGCCTCGACGCTCTCATCGCCTGTGGCTCGCTGGCCGCCTTCCTGGTAAGCGCCGTCAACGCGGTGCGCGGCAGCGGTGCAGTCTATTTCGACACGGCGACCATGCTGCCGGTCCTCGTCACCTTCGGCAAGATCATCGAGTCCTGTGCCAAGACCCGCGCCGCCGACCTGATGCACAGCCTGGAAAGCCTGCTCCCCGACAGCGCCCAGCGCGTCACCCCCGCAGGGGGAGAAGAGGTCCCGGTCGCAGCCCTGCGCCCCGGGGACCTGATCCGGGTTCGGCCCGGTGAACGCATCGCCGTCGACGGCCGCGTCCGAGAGGGGAGCAGCTGCATCGAGGAGGCCGCCTTCACCGGCGAATTCCTGCCGCGTCTCTGCTGTCCGGGCGACAGCGTCCTGGCCGGAACAATCAACGGGACGGGAAGCCTGCTCGTGCAGGCGGAATGCACCGGAGCCGAGCTCCTTCTGCACGGCATGGTAGCCATGATAAAGGCCGCCTGGTGCAACCAATCCCGGGCCGAGCGTATCGCGGAGCGGGCCGCGACCCTCTTCATTCCGGTGCTGCTGATCCTCGCCAGCGCAACCCTCGTCTGCTGGTCGCTGCTGGGAGAGCCTGGGCAGGGCCTGCTGAGCGCCCTCTCCGTCCTGGTGGTCGCCTGTCCGTGCACCATGGGGATCGCCACCCCGCTGGCGACCTCGCTCGCCATTGGACGCGCGGCGCGGTCGGGGATCGTGGTGCGCGGCGGGAGCGTCCTGGAGCAGATGGCGCGGACCGACCTGATTTTTTTCGATAAAACCGGGACGATGACCGAGGGCCGCCCCGTGCTGCAGGAGATCCAGGTCATCGACGACACCGTGCAGCAAAACGAGCTGCTGGGGCGCCTTGCAGTCCTGGAGTCGGCGGGCGGCCATGTCCTGGGCCGGGCCGTCGCCGCCGAAGCGTCCCGGCGCGGCTGCGGCGGGGGTTCGGTAGCACAGGTGCAGGTGTCGCCAGGTCTCGGCATGAGCGGCCAGGTCACCTGGCAGGGAACTACCAGGCAGGTGACCGCCGGCACGGCAAGCTTCGTATCTGCAGCCGGCGTGGCCCGGCCCGAAGCGGTGAGCCCGGCAGGCGAGGGCGACAGTTCTGTCATAGAGGTGGCATGGGAGGGGAGGCTGCGCGGCCGCCTCCTTTTCAGCGACGCCGTGCGCCCCCTGGCACGGGAGTGCGTCGAGCTGCTAGCGGGTCAGGGGATTTGCAGCGTGCTCCTCTCCGGCGACCGGCTTCCGGCGGCCGCCCGCGCCGCCGCCCAGACCGGCATAGCGCGGGTCGAGGCGCCGCGCAGCCCGGCGCAGAAGCTCCAGGCGATCACGGGGAGCGTCGCCGCGGGAAGCTGCGTCGCCATGGTCGGCGACGGCATCAACGACGCGCCCGCGCTGGCAGCCGCGCAAACCGGCATCGCCTTTTGCGCCGGCACCGATCTCGCGCGGCAGGCGGGCAATGTCGTCATCCTCTCCGGAAGCCTCATGCAGGTCCCCTGGCTCATCGGCCTCAGCAGGCAGACGGCACATATCATCCGCCGCAACTTCGCCTGGAGCTTTGGCTACAACTCCGTCGCCCTGCTAGCCGCCTCGCTTGGGCTGCTGCACCCGCTCTTGGCAGCCCTGGCGATGGCAGCGTCCAGCCTCACCGTGCTGGGCAATTCGCTGCGCATTTCGGGATACCCGGATGAAGCAGGCCTCAGGCAACAACCCCCCGTGACCGGTTTCCAACAATCCGCAGACCAGTCCTCCAGTATCAGTTGACTCAACGCCGCCATCAGTTAGATAATTAACAGTGTTGTCCTGACCGTAACGGAGGCCCGTTTTGAGAATCTCACTTGCCCTTTGTTTCCTGATATTTTTCGTTTCCGGCTGTGCCAGCAAGGACTGGCGCACGGCGAGCCGGGAGTCTGCCGGCATTGCGCCAGACCCCGCCGTCACCAAAGATGCTGTCCTTCAGGTGTACGGTGCGCCGACCTGGGGCTGGCGCGGCTGGTTCGCCATCCACACCTGGTTTGCTGCCAAGCACACAGGCGAAGCCTCCTACACCGTCTACGAAGTCATCGGCTGGCGTCAGTACCGCGGCTTGTCGCTGGTGCGCATCGAAAAGGACGCGCCTGACCGCTACTGGTTCGGCGAGAAGCCGAGGCTCCTGAACCAGCACGTAGGCCAGGGCGTGGATGAGCTCATCAGCGCGGTGGACCGCGCCGCCCGCGCCTATCCGTGGGCCGATACCTATAAGGCCTTTCCCGGCCCCAACAGCAACACCTTCACGGCCTGGGTGGCGCGCCAAGTCCCCGAACTCGGCCTCTCGCTTCCTTTCTCTGCCATCGGGAGCGGCTACAAGTAACCGTCACGTACAGCGGGTGCCGTCGGGCATGCGCGGCGAAAGGACTCTCCCACGAAACTTGGCACTCATCAAAAAAGAGGCTCCTTTTTCCCGGAGCCCCTTGGTAGGTACTGGTACTTTTTGTTGATCAAACAAACGATGCCCACCGCAACCTCGCGAAGCCGTCACATCCAGGCAACGGTTGCGCCCTTGATGTTCTTCATAAGCCAGTCGGCACCCTGTTTTTCGACGAACTCGAACTTGTCGGCGCCCATGGCCCCCATGTACTCCGCGCAGGGAGGGCAGACGCCGAAGGTTGCGCCCTTTTCCTTGAGCTTTTTCAGCAACTCCTCGGCATTTCCGAACTTCTTGAAGATGGGGGATTCGATCCGGGAGGCTTTGGTCTTGTTGGCAAGATCGGCGCCGTCGAGGGTCAGCCAGACATGGACCGCGCCGAAACCCTTATCGAGTGCCGTAAAGGCGCAGAGCAGCCCCAGGATGGCCCGGTTGGGATCGCTTCCGCCATGGGTGATGGCGACGATGTAGCGGTCCATTTTTTCCTCCCCAGCAAAAGACTGGCCGCCAGCCAGGGAGACCATGCCCGCCGCGCCGAGCCCGAGTCCGATCCCTTTCAGAAAATCCTGACGGCTTATCCCCTTATCGTTCCCGCTTGCTTCGTCCATGAATGCCCTCCTTGAAATGTGATAGATGCTGCACACTACCCAATCATGGATAAAAACTCAAATTGATATATTCGCTGGTATCGCGCTGCGGCATGGGTAATACCGATTGCCTGGGCCACGCGTGCATAGCCTTCGGCCTACTATTAGCCCTTGCATTATCGCGGCAATCCACTATCATTTACTAATGACCATACGCTAATCTTAATACTGACCATTTGCCCGGACATCGTTTTCGAATCATCACCAATACCAAACTGCAGCGAAGGAGGTGTGCATGGCCAACAAGCAGCGCAAGATAAAGCGCGATTTTCGTTTTTTACCGCCCGCCAAGGCTCTTACCTTTTTCACCAAAGTAAAGCATTGCCTGACCGACAATGAGAACTTTCCCGACTCGACCTGGGGGGCGAACACGACCACGCGGCAGCAGCTCTTCGATGGGGTGGACCGATACACTACGGCGTTCCATCTGGCCAGCAATGGTGACCGCCTCTTGGTGGCCGCTCGTGACAAGATCAAGGAGGAAGTCGTCATCATGTTGGATGAGGTCGCCTCGCATCTGGAGGCGGTTTCCACACGGAACCCGGACGCTCTCCTTTCCTCGGGGTTCAATGTGGTCCAGGAGCGCAGAAATACCAGCAGGACGAGGCTTCCCCTCGCCGCATCCGTTGATTTCAACGTCACCAACGTGGGACCACGCGGCATAGCGACAGGCTTTTCCAGCAATATCCCGGGTTCGCTTGTTCTTGAGATCCACGTCAACTACCAGGACCCTTCCGTGGAGCAAGACTGGGCTCACAAGCAGATCTTCATCGACGCCTCGGAAATGGTGATGACCGATCTCAATTCCGGCAACACCTTCTTCAGAATGAGGCCCTACGGTCCGAACGGAGCTGGTCCCTGGTCCGCCGTCGTCAGCACGTTCATCACCTGATACCCGCATTTACCACAATTAGCGCAACGGTCGTTGGGGCTACCGAATTCCGATAGCCCCATTTTTCGCCCCCGAGCATGCATGCACCGTCTTGCCCAACAGGCACCATTTTCCTCTGTCCTGAAAGAGGCGGCAGCCTCGCCCTCTCACCCCGCAGAGCCTTCCCCCGACGTGTAGCCGGATACCCGCAACAAACAACCGGTTCATCACGATGTACAACTTGTACCTGACGATGCACGGCTTGTACCTGACGATGCACGGCTTGTACCTGACGATGCACGGCTTGTAGAGCACGATAAACAGCCAGTTCCTGACGGTGTACAGCTTGTTCGTCACGAAAAATATCCTGTACATTCCGATGCACAGCTTGTTTACCACGATAAATTGCCTGTACACGACGATGCACCGCTTATACATCACGACGCACAGCCGGTACATGACGAAAAATTGCCGGCGCATCGGCATGAACAGGCTGTTTGCCCCGATGCACGGCTTGTCACCTGGGATGCATGATTTCGGCAGGTGCCCTCGCGTAAGTGTGCCGCTGATGCACCCCCAAACCTCTCTCCTGTTGGATGGATTTCCAAGGTGGTGATTCCTCGACCGGTATGACCACGGGACGCTGGCAGTCGACGGGACCACCGGCCCGGCAACGTATGCCATCACCTATGAGACAGGGATGGGGATAGTGGATTCCATGAAAGGGGAGTTCGACGGCCTGTTGCGGCCTTTCCGGGTGGCGGTGGGAGGTTTCGAGGGACCCGGCAGAAGAGCTGACAGGAAGTTCACTCGAAAGTCACTCGAGAGAAAAGGGCCTACCGGAAAAACCGGTAGACCCTTTTAGTTTGGTGCGCCTGGAGCGATTCGAACGCCCGGCCCTCAGATTCGTAGCCCCGTGGGCAAAAAAAGAGGCCAGTGGGCAGCTCAGAAATTTCCCTTTCCATTCCAGGAGGTTACAGCAGCACGCAAGCAAGGCGGGAGTCCCAGAATTAGCGCCCATATCGATAATTACCATGTACTTACGGCAACTTACCGCATTGCGGCGCTTCGGCCATATGATTCCTGTGTGTTTTCATGGTGTTAGGCAAAGCCCTTTTCTCCCGCCTACCCTCACTGGCCCGTAGATGGACCACAGTTTGTCCAAGGGCCGGTCGGCTGCCGACCCAGAACGCCATACCGGCCCTCCCGGAAATCCTCTCACCTACCCTACCCCAAAGAACGAACAAAACGCCGGGAACCTGCCGGGAACGCAAAATGAAGGACCACGCCGATACTCAGGGAGGGGCAGCGGACAGCTCCTGCAAGGAGCTAGGGCCGCTTCCCACCGGGAAATCGGAGACGGCACTGACCGGAACGGTCAGGGGCACGACCAGGCGGCACTGACCGAATGGTCAGGGACGTGGTGTTGGTTTTCGGGTACCCACGGACCTGGAGCTGCCGGGATGCAGGAGACCCCGAAGGGGACGACACTGCAGCTCGTCAGGCACGACAGGCCGGAGGGTTGCCAGCAGGGCGAAAGGAACAGAGTAGGGCAGCGCACCCCACCGCCGGGACGGGAAAACCCGTCGGGAACCTGCGCTTCCTCGCCAGGAGTGCCGTTACCCCACGCCCCACCGACCCCACCAGCAGGACAGCACCAAGCCAATCTAAGCAAACACTCACATCGGCACCGATGTTTCATAGAACTATACTATGTGGAGCATTACTCCATATTCTGAAAGCCCACCATGACCTTTCGTCGGTGGGTTTTTCCTTTGGGAGGTGCGAATGAAAACGACCTTGAGCGGATAATCCGAAACCCCTTTGTGTACCGTCAATCGTGAAACCTGTGGCCAACAATACAATCAAATAGTAGGGAGAGTGCAAAATGGCAGGAGATTCATCAAGAGTAGATCTGGGTAATGGTTACTTCACTGACGCGTCTGGAGACCTGAAGAGGCTCGACATGGACGCCAATGCCAAGGTGGTCGTTGTTGGCGGGTTCGTCACACCTATGGCGATGTCCCACCTTGAGGCAAACCTGGAGTGGTCAGTGCACTATTCCCACAAGGATCACGATGGCAAGCCTCATAAGACCTCACACAGCCTCGCCGACCTGCATATCAGTCCCAAGCAGGTCCTCCGCCAATTCCTGTCACAGGGGCTCCAGTTAGTACCCGGTAAGAGCAAGGCGTTCATTGAGTTTCTGCTCAGTGTCCTACCATCTGACCGTTTTCTCCGCGTGCTTCACGCCGGTTGGTTGCAGGGGGCATGGGTATACGTGCAGCCCAATGGCCACGTTGGTGACGCCGGGGAACCTGTTCACCTGGAGCTGGAGCAAAACTGCCCCACGGTCAGCAGTATGACATCTTCTGGGACCCTCAAGGAGTGGAAGGCAAATGTCGCGGCGCCACTAAGGGACAATCCGCTGGCAATGTTCTGCGTCATCTTTGCCTTTCTTGGCCCCCTTCTCAAGGTTCTTGGCCTTGAAGGCGGGGGAGTTCACCTGGTTGGCGGCAGCTCGGTGGGAAAGACCACCGGCCTCCAGTGCAGTGCCTCAGTTTACGGTTGTGGTAGCAGCCCGTCCACAGACTCCGGCAATTCCTTTGTGCAGACTTGGAACCAAACCAGCAATGGCCTTGAAGGTATCGCCGCTGCGCATTCTGACTCACTGGCGGCCATGGATGAAATCGGCCTACACGCGGGTACCGACCTTGGAAACGACCTCTACTTGATGGCAGGCGGGCGAGGCAAGGGAACCATGGACAGCCATAGACGTCTAAAGAATGTGCGCAAGTGGGTCGGCAATATTCTCTCCACCGGTGAAATCCCAATGCTGGAGGCCATCGAACGCAAAGGCGGAAGGGCGAATGCCGGAATGCTAGTGCGCTTGATCGACATCCCGGTTGTCAACATGTTTCCGAACCCGCCAGAGGGAATGGCGTCCTCTGAGTTCTCGAACCTTATCAAATCCCGCTGCTCGACATACTACGGCAAGGCGGGGCGCGCCTTTGTTAAGGTACTGGTGAACGAGCTTCAGGATGATCCGGAGATCGTCATTTCCGAATTCCGGGACACCCTGAATGAGTTCACACGAGAAATGACTCCAGCGGTCACCACGCCTCTCCAAGAGCGGGCAATCAGGCGCTTCGCTGCTATCCGGGTCGCTGGCCACGCTGCAGTTGAGGCAGGTGTGCTTCCGTACACCACTGAGGAAGTCGATTCATGTGTTGCTGAAGTCTTGGGGTCTTGGCTGAACTACCGCCCTTCGGTTACCGATGTTCAGAGGTCCATTGTCCAACTCCAGGACCTCATCGTGAGAAGCGGATCATCGTTCCCAGCTTTTAACGACACCCAAGCATCAAACCCCAAAGGCTTCCGGGACATTTCACGGGGCATCTTTGCCTTCACAGATGCGCAATTCGCTGCCGCCACAGGTTCGGGTGATGTTGTCGAGATCGCCAAAGAACTGCGACGCCAAAAATTCCTTTTCTGCAATGAAAATGGGAGGTTGAAAGCGAAGTTACGCATATCAAGCGGTGCCGAAACACGTTTTTATGGCATCCACAGATCGTTCATCGCTGCGGACCTTCAGAAAAATGATACCGACGATTCTGTCACTCTCGGATCTGAATCTGTTGATCGAGGTGACGACTAACTCTAACTTCAGCGCCGCCTGCACCTATGTGCAGGCGGCACACCAAACAGGAGACCATCATTATGTCACAAGTTACCGGTACCAAGCCTGAAGCAATTGGCCGTTGCCCAGAATGCGGGGCTGATGTTTACTTGCATAAGAGCAGCACGTACTTTGTGTGCTCTAAACGGTTGCAGAGCAGCTGCAGCTTTACAATCAATCGTAGCTACCTAAAAAAATGGGGTAAACCCAGCATTTCACTTAAAGGGATGAAGTTGCTTCTAACCTGTGAGCCTCTCACATTTAGAGACTTCCTGGACCCGAGTACCGGTGAACCCCTCAATCATCCCGTCACAATTTGCCTAGCGTATGTGCCTTCGCTTGACAAGTACGGGATCGACGTCAAGGTTTTGATGCACGAATGGATTTGAGTATTCTTACTGTCGGGTACGGTTCACCATGTGGATCTACTCTACCGGAAAAACGATGGGCAAGAGCCTCACAGCTCTTGCCCTTTACTTATCTGCCCTGCGGCTCTCCATGAAAGCGGTGGTCCCTGCCGACGTCAGGCCGCAAGATGTGACCTCAGCACGGCTAGTGCCTCCGCAATCTCCCGCCCCTTGACCTCGATGAAGTCAAGCAGCTGCTCTGGGGTCCGCTTTTTCTCATCAGCCTTAGCGTTGGGGTTAACGGCCTTCAAGTCGTAGACCGCATTCTCAATCTCTTCCGCCTTGGCGGACTGCTCCCTCGCTTCCTTGGCCAGTTCAGACGCTTTCTGTAGAGCCTTGGTAACAGCCTTGTCGTCGGTCAGCTTGGCCTTCTTCAGGGCCTTTGCCTTGTCGGACCACTGAGCGGCTTCCTGCTCTTTCTTCCGCGCCAGCACCTTAAGCGGTTCAGCGGCCTCAGTTGCTTTCTGCTTGCGAGCCACCATGTCCACAGTCCAGCTCTGATCGCTGTCGCCAAGTGTCGGCAGCAAGCGGAAGAACTCCTCGAACTTGTCCAGGGTCATCGGTGTCTTCTTGCCAACCTTGATGTCCGACAGGTCGTGGTACCAGATCTTCTCGGTATGCTCGCCCTTCTTGAAGAACAGCAGGTTGGTCTTGACCCCCGCGCCTGCCGCCGTGAACACACCACCAGGAAGGCTGACGATGCACCACAGGTTGCTTTCCTCCAGCAGCTTGCGTTTGGTCTTTACGAAGGCAATCTCGTTGGTGCGGAAAAGCACGCCCTCGTCCAGGACGATGCCACAGCGACCGCCATCTTTCAGGTGGTCGATGATGTGCTGCAAGAATAGCACCTGAGTGGCACCTGTCTTGTAGGCGAAGTTGGTCTGAGCCGCCTTCCCCTCCTTGCCACCGAACGGCGGGTTGGTCAGCACCACGTCGAACTGTGCCGGGGCGGTGGCAAACAGGCCATCATACACCGCTTCATTAGTCAGGGTGTTGCCATGCCACAGGTTGGGTTGGTCAATGCCGTGCAGTACAAGGTTGGCAAGGGCTATGGGATAGGCTACATCGTCTTTCTCTCTGCCAAAAAAAGTGCCGTGCTTGAGTGTATCAAGCTGCTCTGCCTTGGTCTCGGCTCCCAGAGCCACCCGCATGTACTCGTAGCTCTGAGCCAGGAAGCCTCCCGTACCACAACCGGGGTCATAGACCGTATCGCCAACCTGTGGATCAAGGACCCGCACCATGGCCCGAATCACCTCACGAGGGGTAAAGAACTGGCCGCCGTCATTCCCCTTCTCTCCCATCTTGAGCAGCAGTCCCTCAAATACCTGGGAGATAGTAAACACATGAGTATCGTCCACGCTCTCCACGCTGATGCCATGCACCTTATCCAGAATCTCGCAGAAGTTCCGCTCTGTGTCTATCCTGCTACGTTCAACGCCGGACATGATCTCGCTGATCACCTTTTGGCGAGGGGAAGCGCCCGGTTTATTCTCCAGCCCCCGCAGGTATGGCAGCAGTTCTCCGTTGACGAAGCGGAAAAAGTCGCCGGAACTACCGTCGGCATGTTTCTCTTTGCGCTTCCAGCCTAGCTTGCGCCCACCGTCGTGGAACACTGCAATCGTCTCGTCGTAGGGTGCCGCCCAATCCTGCCAGCGGTAGGGTGCCACAAGCGACGGTCTGAACTCCAGTCCCAAGGCCTCCATCTCCTCGCCTTCGCGGGTTTCGTGGTCGTCTAGAATGCGCAGGAACAGCATCCAGGAAAGCTCAGGAACATACTGCATCGCTCCCTGGCAGTTGGACCGGCGCATGATGTCACAGATGCCCTTGACCACCTGGTTGACTGACTGCTGGGTGGCTAGGGTTTTACCATTACTGTTGTTTTCCTCGTTCTTTTTCCCGCCTCGTGCCATGCGTTACATGTCTCCTGAGTATGCCATTCGCAGCAGAGCCGCAGGTAGGCTATTGATTGCAGTCAGTTCTTCTTCGTGTATCACAACTAGTCTTTCGGCTGTTGTCTTCCTGCGCATCATTTCACGAGCCACCTCAAGCTGCCTAGCCCTTGAGGGCACAGGGATACTTATTCCTTCAACCTGTTTGGGAGAAACATGTGGAACACCAAGGCTTTGATCGTGCTCTGTGATTTCATCTATGAAAGATGGCGAATTCAGGAAAGTGTATAAATAATCTCGATCAATGTTGTCATTGACACAAAAGCGTCCCACCCGTTGAAGCAGAAGGCACGGCAAGTCCGAGTCCGACAATCTTGAGACCTTTAGCCCATTTGATACCCACGGACGGTCAAGTGAAAGGACTATGTCACCTTCTGTTAATTCGTATGATGCAAACTCTGTCCGCCTGTCTTCGGGGAGGTAAACGGCATCGTTCCAGTCAAGGCAGCCTTGAGAGACGTTTGCATTCCGAAGTAGGCGAATGCCCGACTTGGCAAACCACTCACTCTTAAACGCATATCCTGACTGGACCTTGGCGAAGTCGCCAATCTTTTTTTTCGGCCACCCTCGTGCATCCTCGTTCTCGAATACTTGCCGTAGGTACGCCAAAGGCAACTCCTTGGCCGCCTTTAGCCGCTCCTCTGCCGCTGCCCGAGCCTTCTCGACAACAGCCATATGCTTGGACAGGAGCGCGGCGATGCGCTTTTGCTCGGGAAGAGACGGAACAAGGAGAGGAAAGGCTTTCAGCACCTTCTGGTTTATTGATGCTATCCCTGTTGTCTGCTTGGCATGGGCGAGAAAATAGGCTTTGCCATACTCTGAAGACATCAAACCGGATAGGAATTCAGGTGAGAACTTGTCCTTGGGAAAGCGAACACGGAAGATATGGTTTTGGTGAATGCACTCTGGCAGCTCTCCTTTCCAGACAGTCCCTCTCCCCAACTTATCGGGGTCGCCTCCTTCTGTTAGGAGAAGGTCACCTGGTTCGAGGCGGCATTTATCAATCTCTGACTCGGTGGCCTCTATGTCCTTTACATAGCTAAGGTCAAGCTGACCATCTTTGACGTTGGCCACTCTCAGGTATGGTACAGATCGAGTCACCGACCTTCTAAGCGCTCTACCTAAAGTAACACCAGAACCTACCTCACCGACATCTCCAAGTTTTATACATTGCCATCCTGCAGGCAATTTGTTGATCGATTGTACATCACTCACGCAGCAAACATCCTCGCTTTGGTTTCTTTTAGCAGTTCAGCAGGATTCCCTGCCATCTTCAGTCCGTTGAGCCCACCAGCTTTAGTTACTTCCGGCGTTCGGAAGATTTCTTTGTTCTCCAGCCCCTCGGTGCCGCCCATCTCGAATTGCTTGGCCACAGCCTTTATCACGGCTGTTGCCTGCGCGGGAAGCAGCGTCAACCACCCTTGGTTCTTGTAGGTGAACGCCTCTGCCCGGTCGTGGCGAGTGCGAGCCATAGTCCCGTAAGCGGCCCCCACCAGCACGTCGTACAGATCATATGCCCCCATCTCCTTAACCATCCGCAGAACACGAGGATTGTAGCCCGACGTCACAAGCCGGTTTAACAGCGGCTGGCGGTTGACCGGCTCGATCCACTTGGCGCGAAACTCCTCAATGCTCTTGGCCTCTTCTTTCAGCTTCTCAGCCATCCTGGCCTCGTAATCCTCCACCGTGACCGGCATGGCCTTGCCATCCACCTGTGTGACAATGTACCGACCGGCGGGAGTCACCACGACTTCGAATCCTTCGACCTGAATGATGGTCGGTCCGTCTCCGCCACCACCGCCTCCACTTGGTGGTTTTGGTGGTTCTGTGATGAAGTCCTCGCCAAACAGGCGGGTCGCGTTGGTATAGTCATAGACCCTGAACATCAGCTTGTCACTAGGAATGTCAATGCGGGTGCCGCGCCCGATCATCTGGTAGAAGGAGATTGGCGACTTAACATACTTGAAGAAGACTATGTTCCGCACACATGGTACGTCGATTCCAGTTGTCAACAAGTCCACGGTGGTAGCAATGAAGTGGTGCCTTGAAGCACCCTTTAGGTCCGGAAGATAGTCGTTACCATCGTTAGCCGCCGTGCACTTGAAGGCGTAGGGGTCCTTGCGAGTTTTCCCTTCCTTCATGCACCAAGCGACGTACAGGTTGTTCATTGTGGTAGCCACGTCGTCAGCATGACGATCACGTGCACAGAAGATGATGGTTTTCTGTTCGGGGCCGCCGGTTTCGCACAGGTATGTGAACAAGTCCGTACACATTGCACTGACCCGATCAGGTAGAAGTATCACTCCCTCATAACTGAAGCTTTCATACTCCTCTTTGACAGACTCAGCGCCCACATGCAGGCCAGTCTTGGCATCCTTGACCTTGCGCTTTAGGATCTCTTCTCGGGTAAGGTTTCCTTCATCCAGGCTGACCCGTCCCTTTATGATCTCGCAGGCAGCCAGGTAGCCGTCCTCGATGGCTTGGGACATATCATACTCGTAGACCGGCTCACCGAAATGTTTGTAGTTGTCAGCACATATCCTGGCGTCGACTTCGGCTTCCTTGCTCCCCTTAGGAATTTTGATCTTGCGAGGTGTGGCGGTAAGCCCCACCTGAACTGCCGCCGGGTTTCGGGTCATCACCTGGGACCACTTTCCCCATGCTGAGCGGTGGCACTCGTCGATGACGATATGCGAAAAGTAGTTCTCCGGGTAGTTCTTGGTCAGGAAGTTGGCATCAGCCACGTCGGAGTCGACATCCAGGGTCTGGTAGGTGGCGACCACGACACGGGCGTTCTTCTCCGGGTTACTCCCGGTGGCTGACATGGCATCGGAGCCGAAAACCTTCTGCAGAGCAGCCAGCCCCTGGGTGCGAAGTTCGTCGCGGTCACAGACAAACAGGGCTCGCCTCAATTGCCCCGCGTCGGCGATCTTCTTGAGGAGGTTGACGGCAATGAACGTTTTCCCCGCGCCGGTTGCCAGCGAAAGCAATGCTCGCTTCGGGTCTCCCTTAGCGTCGCAACTGGCAATCTTCTCCAGCACCGCTCGGATGGCGGCATCCTGGTAGTAGCGCCTGCCAGCTTCGCCCCCATGGTAGGGTGCCAAAAGTGGCTTGGCCGCCGAAGATTCCAGTGAGAAACCCATTCCTTTCTCGTACCGTTGGCGCAGTTCGTCCGGTGCCGGAAACTCAAGCATCGGGCGAGGAGCGGAGGTCACGCCAGAAAAACGGTCGAACTCGACAAACTGATGGCCGTTCGAGGAGAAAGCGAACGGGACATTCAGGCGTTTGCAGACAGCATAGGCCTTAGCCTGCTCCAGGCCGTGGCCGGGGTGTTTGTTCTCCGCCTTGGCCTCAATGATCGCGACCGCGACCGGTTGTGTAGCACTTGCGATCTTGAGCCTCAGGGTGTAGTCCACCTTCCCCTTGGCATTACGCTTGGCTTTGCCTGCCACAATCTCGATTGTCCCAGCGCTCTCTTCACGCTTGATGTGATCCTCAGTCCACCCCCGAGAGTAAATGGCGGGATCGATCAGCTTGGATCTGGTATCGGATTCGTTGTGACCCATGGTGCCTCATCCAAAAGGTTCGTCTTGGTCAAGTGTCTGAGAGAAAGCGTCTTGAGTATCAGAAGGTTAGCGGGACTTTACTCTCTACCGGGGGCGTTGTCAATGTCTACCCCACCCACTTGCTGGGAGTGGGAACCGGGAACCCGCCTTTGGTTGTGCCAAGTGGGCTTACCCCACAACCCCACCGATCCCACCACTGGAAGAGAGAGAAGCGGGGCAAGCCGAAGCTTGCCCCGTCCTCTCTCCGCATCACAAAGTAGCATTCGTGCCC
>TBL_comb47_HYPODRAFT_10001453_pt1 | contig 30889 bp, 22 predicted proteins | sample TroBogypolimnion_40_FD_10682 | JGI IMG/M metagenome (IMG submission 10682) | reverse complement strand
AAACACGGGAGGTATATCTGATAAGTTTCCTTCTGCTTGGATTGTTGCTGGCAGCAAAGTCCATATTTGTGACTATGCCGGATGCCGAATTGATTCAGGCTAATTGTGCAGTTCTGGGGATAATTGTTTCAATGGTCGCTCTGTATTATATGCTTAGATATGGGTTGAAATTTATGGAAAGGCTAAAATCCGGGATAGGGCTTGGTGATCTCTTATTAGTTCCAGTGTTGGTACTGTGCTTTTCCCCTTTTAATTTTATTCTATTTTTGGTCCTTTCACTCTTCGTGTCCTTATTTTTTTGGGCTGTATGTCATACCAGTAATTCAAAAGAGGCTACTGTCCCTTTTGCCGGTATTCAGACTTTGCTTTTAAATATTGTTATCATCATGGAGCAGACTGGTCATTTCAACAGTTACACAGATTTGATCCCACTGTATTAATGGTATGAAAAAACTTTGCATCGATAAACAAAATATTAACCGGATTACTTCTGAACAGGCATGGCACTACGGTATTGTGCCAAAAGAAGATGAAAAAGGTAAAATAGCATTTTACTGTTTGAACAGTACAATGGAGGTTCAGGAAGAACTGGAACTAATTTTTGGGGTAAGTGTCCTTTTGGTGGAAGTTGATGCTGAAGATCTAAATCATGAGTTAATCATCAATTATCCTGCCAAAAAGCAGACGACCGATCGTGTGACCCAAATTGACGGTGATTACAGCAGTTTTTTACCCAATTTGATTCATGAGGCTCGAACCTTAAAATCAAGCGACATACACATCGAAATCTATGACCAGCAGTGTCGCGTCAGATATAGGGTTGATGGCAAACTGGCAGAGCGGTACCGGTTCAGTAAAGAGAAATACCCGGCACTGATCAACCGGATAAAAATACAGGCGAACCTTGATATTGCAGAAAAGAGACTCCCCCAGGATGGTCGAATTATCTATAAAGACGATAAAATCGATACGGACATCCGGGTTTCGGTTCTTCCGACTTTGTATGGTGAAAAGATCGTTCTTCGATTGCTTAACAAAGATACCGGGAATGTGAATCTGCATGAACTTGGCTTTACGGAGCAGCAATTTGCCCAGTATATGAACGCCATTCAGAAACCTCATGGCATTGTATTGATCAGCGGACCAACAGGATCCGGAAAGACAACAACCCTGTATGCAAGCCTAAAACTGCTGAACAATGAAAATGTCAATATATTGACCGTTGAAGACCCGGTGGAATATACATTGGATGGTATCAATCAGGTACAGGTAAAGGAAGATATTGGACTTACTTTTGCAGCAGCCCTGCGGACATTCTTACGTCAGGATCCAGATATCATTATGTTGGGTGAGATCCGTGACCGGGAATCAGCCCAAATGGCCATACGTGCAGCTTTGACGGGTCATCTGGTCTTTTCAACCATCCATACCAATTCTGCATACGGCACGATCTCACGGCTATTGGATATGGATATTCCTTCTTATCTGGTTTCCGGTACACTAAATCTTTCCATGGCACAGCGGCTTGTTCGATTGCTATGTCCAAAATGCAAGAAAGAAGAAACGTTTTCTCATTCCATTCTTCCTTCAGGAGTCTCTTTAAGAACGGAGTTAAAAAGTCATTATATCTCAAGTGGCTGCGACCAGTGTTATTTTACTGGTTATTCCGGGAGAAAAGCAATTTATGAGCTGATACCTGTATCTCAGGAAATTGCTGAAAAAATCAAGCATAACAATTTTACTCTTGAAGATTTAAACCTGAGAAGTCTCAAGGATAGTGCATTGGAATTGTTCGTGAATGGACAAACCTCACTGGAAGAAATTCTAAGCTACATAATCTGAGCATAACTCTATTAAAACAATGTCTTTATCTCCTTTGAAGATTATATCAAAAAAAGATTTATCATGTAACTTGATACCCGAGAGTTGTGGTCAAAATGGAGATTGAGTCTCCCCGAGTTAAGTAGTTTTAGAATCAGTTAGGCAAAAGTTCGTTTAAAAATAAACGAAATAAATAATTGTAAAGTCATAGTCCTTCAAAAGTGATAATTATCAAAGTGGGTAATGTTCTTTCTTAGTTTGGCAAAGACTAAATTTGAATTGTGGCATTAAAATAAATGGGAAAAAACCCGCCAGGAAATCCGCCAGGTTTCCTGACAACCAGTATCAACCAGTGGAAAATAAAAAGTGGAAATGACAACCAGTGTTAACCAGTATCAACCAGTGGAAAATAAAAATGGATTAGACCTCCCACTCATAATCAGGGGGTCGTAGGATCATGCCCTACTGGGCCCACCCACAGATAATCAAGCGTTTACAAGCATATTGTAAACGCTTTTTTTATGGGGCCTTGCACACAATTTGCACACAAGTATTTTTGATTATTAATTTGGAGTCCAATCCTGTAATGATCTCAGCTAGATGATGTGACATTCAAATTCTGTGATCACCGCACATTATCTGGCAAGCATTGACAACGAAAGGACGTTTGAGATTAATCAGTTGTTGATCTGATTACTTTGTGAGCAAACCTAACAATATTAACTTCTCGGAAAATATCACCATTATGGAAATTCAATTGAATATAGAATCTATGGATATTTGGAGTTAAATACAAAAAGATTTGAAATTAATTTCGATATCCTTAATACACTTGTTTCTCATTAATATTTTGAGACCTTCAGGAAATCATTAACAATTGAAAATAAATCCCCGCATAAACAATGAAAGTTAAGCGGGGATTTTCAATAAAATTAATCTAATCTTTACCTTGTTACCAGTTTATTGATTTCGCGGTTTGGAACAAGTGATTTGGAAACCTTGCCTGCCGACAATTCTTTGGCAATTTTGAAAGCGCCTGTTTGCTTGATGGCAAGTGAAGAGGATCCGATTTTCAAGCTGTAATCACCTACTTCGGCGATCCAGGATGAGGATGCCTCATCAAATGAAGCAAAATCATTGGTCACAATTTTGAAGGTCAGTGTTTGTGATTCGCTTGGTTTCAGTAGGTTGGATTTTCCGAAAGCCGCCAGAGTTTCCGCAGGTTTTTTCAATTTCCCTGCAGGTGAACTGATATACACCTGAATGACTTCTCGTCCTGCAACCTTCCCCGTGTTCTTTACGGAAACAGATGCCGTCAGTTCGCCCTTAAAATCTGTCGTACTCAGCTTAAGCTTGCCAAATTCGAAATCCGTATAGGACAATCCGTATCCGAACTCGTAGGCAACGGGAACCTTGAAGGTATTGTAATATCTGTAGCCCACATAGATATCCTCCTCATAAACCACCTCCCAGGGTGTTCGGCGCATAAAGGAAAATCCCGACATGTCGGCTGATTTGTCGACCACATCAGACTTTTCTGCCACTCCAGGGAAATTTTTTGCAGTTGGCGCATCCTTGTAGGAGATTGGAAAGGTGACTGCCAGTTTCCCGGAAGGATTTACCTTACCGCTCAGCACATCAACGACTGAATTTCCGCCTTCCTGACCGGGCTGCCAGGCCAGTAAAATTGCATCAGGCAAATCGCGCCAGCTTGCGGTCTCTATAACTCCTGCAACATTTAATATAACAACCACTTGTTTCCCCTTTGCATGGAAAGCCTCAGTGACATTTTTAATCATTTCCTTTTCAGTAACCGTAAGATAGAAATCACCTTCAACTGCTTGACGATCATATCCTTCTCCTGCATTTCTGCCAAGGGTGATCAATCCGATATCATTTTTATCCGCCAATTTTGCGGCAAGATCAGGTGATACAGCCATTTCTGCCACTGGTTCGATCCCGCCAAGCATGGCAGCAAACGGATTTTTGGATGGCGGAGCTTTTGCCCTGACATCAGCAATGTACTTTCTGTACATTCCCTGCAAATCATCATTGATCAGATAACCGCCGTTTTTGAGCCCGTCGGTCAGCGAAATCGTATAAGCCTTGTTGACTGCGCCGCTGCCAGTCCCTCCGGCAATAAACTCGTAAGAAGTATTTCCGAAGGCAGCAACAGTTTTAACTGAAGCGCCGAATGGAAGGGAATTGTTGCCATTCTTCAGCAATACCATGCCATCACTAGCAGCCTGCCGTGTAACCGCGGCATGAGCAGTTAAATCGGGTGCATTTGGAAAATTATATTTATTGTATCGTGGCGACTTCAACATGATTTTCAGTATCCGGAATATGTTCAGATCCAGAATTTTTTCGTCCAGACTACCATTTTTGACAGCAGTTACGATATCCTTGAATTGCTTCGGCTGGCCAGGTTGCAGCATATCATTTCCGGCTTTCATTTGGGCTACGGCATCCATTCCGCCACCCCAATCGGTCATCACATAGCCTTCAAAACCCCAGTCGTTGCGTAGGATATTAGTTAACAGATCATGGCTCTCAGAGGTGTAAATGCCATTGATCTTGTTGTAGGATGACATGACAGTCCACGGCTGTGCTTCCTTTACCACTATTTCAAATCCCTTCAGGTAGATTTCACGTAGGGCTCGTTCGCTCACGATGGTATTCACCGACATCCGGTTTGTTTCGGAGTTGTTCGCAGCAAAATGTTTGACAGAGGTTCCAACTCCATTCGACTGGATGCCATTGACCATGGCAGCAGCCATTTTACCGGCAATTAGGGGATCTTCGGAATAATATTCGAAGTTACGGCCGCACAAAGGATCACGCTGGATGTTTAAAGCGGGAGCAAGCAATATGTCAGATCCGTATTCTTTCACCTCATTGCCCATGGCCTTTCCTACCTTGTTGACTAGTTCTGTATCCCAGGTGGAGGCAAGAACTGTGGCAATCGGGAATGCCGTACAGTAATAGGTTTTCTCTTCTCCTTTGCGTTTCGGCTGGATGCGCAATCCGGCAGGACCGTCGGTCAGCACCTGTGATGTAATGCCCAGTGAAGGATATTCGAATGAAAAACCTGCAGCCCCCGGAAGATATTTCCGCAACTGATCCACCTTGTCGGAATATGCTTTATCATTGGGATCTGCCGGACCGCCGAATCCTGGAGGCATCTTGGCCTTGATTGAATCAGGCAAATCAAAAAACATACCGGTCCCTACAACGAGATGAGCTTTTTGTTCAAGCGTCATTTTTGAAATGATCTCTTGAATTTTCTTATCCTCAGGTTTGATTGCACCGACAGACCTACAAGGCATTATGGAAATTCCTACCAATAATGTTATTGATAATGCATTAACTATAAACATACCAAATCTTTTTGATTTCATATTTGTACTCGTAATTTTCAAAATAGATTTTCAAAATAATGGAATCTTAATTACTTTTCAAGTTGATTTTCTACCGGTACAATACTCGCCTGATGCTCTTCAAGTATTTTTTTCATGTCTGCTATGATCTCGGGATGTTTATCTGCAACATTATGCCTCTCTGAGGGATCAATATTCAGATTAAAAAGCAATGGAGGCTCCTGAACTGTGACAACCTCACTACCATATTCCGGTTGTGTCCTGAAATGCGCCTTATACTCTCCTTTCCTGATGGCGAAGATCTGAACATCACGATAATAGTATACAATATCACGCGGATCTTTACCTGTTCCGAACAAAACCGGTGTGATATCATAACCATCATAAATCCTGTCATTTGGAAGAATGACATTGGCCAATTTACAAAATGTAGGTAATAAATCCATTGTTGTGGCTATGTCCATTATTACTCCCGGCTTAAGTGTACCAGGCCATTTGAAAATAGTAGGTTCCCTCATGCCGCCTTCATAAGTTCCACCCTTACCACCTGTGAGTAACCCGGCACTTCCTCCTTGGTCCTGAAAGACTGTCCAAGGACCGTTATCAGATGTGAAAATTACAAATGTGTTCTTTTCAAGACCATTTTGTTTTAAAGCAGTTAAAATCTCTCCAACGCTCCAATCCAATTCTTCAATTACGTCGCCGTAAATACCTCTTAGGCTTATATTTTCAAATTCCTTGGATCTGAACAAAGGGACATGAGGCATGGAATGTGCCAAATATAGAAAGAAAGGTTTATTCTTATTTTGTTTGATAAAGTTCGTAGCTTCCTGCGTGTATCTCTTGGTGATAGTTGTTTGATCAGCCGGTCTCTCAATTATCTCCGAATTTCTCATCAAAGGGACATTGAAATAATCAATCTTCGGACTGGTCACATAGGTTACGTAATTGTTGGTTTCTTTGACATCCATATCATTGCTGTAAGGAATTCCATAATAATAGTCAAACCCATGCGCATTGGGTGCAAATTGTGGCAAATGTCCCAAATGCCATTTTCCAATACATGCAGTCGCATACCCTGATGATTTCAATGCAGATGCAATTGTAATCTCTTTTTCAGGCAGGCCTCCATTTGAATTAGGGAACAGGACCCTTCGTTTTTCACTACACATTCCTGTCCTTATCGGAAGCCGACCCGTTAATAATCCTGCCCTGGATGGAGTGCATACAGGTGCCGCCACATAGAAATTGGTCCATTTTTGCCCTTCTGATGCCATCTTGTCAAGATTGGGCGTTCTAATAGTTGGATGGCCAAAGACTCCTACATCTCCATAGCCCATGTCATCAGCAAGAATGATAATAAAATTGGGTTTAGATGTTTTAACGTTTTCTGTAGCAAACGTATTTTGATTGTTTGCAATTCCAACTGACAATAAGCTGGAAATTAATACAATACTCTTATGTGCGTTTTTCATAATAAGAAGTTCATAATATTTTTAATTGGTTCCAGGTTTTTCCCAGGGAATTGCACCTGCTAGTCTTATGTGTTGAGATAATGCAGACTTTAATTCTTTAAATTGTGGAAGATTTATATCAAGTGGATTCTTTTCCAATGGATCTGCAACTATATTGAAAAGTTGATAATTTTCGAACGGTGTATTTTGCAACAATTTAAATTCTCCCTTGCGCACGGCGTAATAGCACATACCACCGTAATTGCCTCCTTCCCTTCTCATAAAATAAATCATCCGGTTATCTTCCTCCCCTACACTCCTGCCGTAAATACCCGGCATCAGGTCTATTCCATCTATTGTATGCTTCACTTTAATTCCAGCAATAGAACAAATTGTTGGGAAAAAATCCATTGTTAAAGCAAGTTTGTCATTAACTCCTTTTTTTAATGTTCCATTCCAAACTATGCAGGTTGGTACCTTTATTCCCCCCTCATAAAAATCTTGTTTCCCGCCTCTCAGATCTCCATTAGATGCCCCAACAGGCAAATAGCCACCATTATCTGAAGAAAAGATGATTACTGTATTATCATATTGGCCGGTTTTTTTTAAGGCATCGACGACTCTTCCGACATTTTCATCCAAGTGTTCTATAAGAGCAACATTCCTTGCTCGTTTTTCATCAATATTGCCTTCTCTTTTCTTTACTTTTTCGAGCCATTCTTCAGGGGGTTGAATTGGGAAATGAGGAGCATTATATGCCAGATACAAGAAGAAAGGTTCCTTCTCAATCGCTTTTTCACTTATATAATCTATTGCCCAGTCTGAAAAAATGTTTGTGGCGTGCCCCTTCGGAGAGATTTCAGTTTCGTTCATACGCATATAATTAACACCTTCACGGAGATGGGTATAATAATCATCCATCATATCGCTCAGAAATCCATGAAAGAACTCGAATCCCCGCTCATTAGGCAGATTGGGTGTTTCCAGTCCTAAATTCCATTTGCCAATAATTGCTGTTTGATACCCTGCTTTTTTAAGCTCTTCTGGCAGAGTTATGGCAGATGGTAGAAGGTATCCCCAGTTATCTGCCTTATTGCCTCGAACGAGACCAGGAACTCCTACCATGTCGGCATAACGGCCAGTCATTAGGCTGGCCCTTGTAGGGGAACAAACAGTGCAACTAGCGTAAAAATTGGAAAACCGCACACCATTATTGAAAAGCTGATCAATATTCGGTGTATGAATATCTTTTCCTCCCTGGCATGAAAGATCGCCATAACCGAGATCATCAGTTAAAATGAAGAGAACATTGGGTTTCTCACTTTTCATGACTGCCGGTGAGCTCATCAAAGGCAGACTTAATAAAAAGGCAGGAAATGTCAGAAATAGCTTGTTTGTCATTTTGTCGGGTTTTTTGAATATGCAGGTCTTATTTCGTTTGTTAAAGTAGAATCAAAGGATACAGCCAGTCTGTATAATTCATTCACAATCTTCGGATTGGACTCCGCAACATTTTTGGTTTCACCAACATCAGATGAAAGATCATAAAGCCACGGAGGTGAGGTTGATGGTCGGGTATCCAGCAAAGATTCCTTAACAGGTTGTTTGCCTGCCCATTTCTCACTCGGTTCAAGCAGGTGAAGCTTCCATTTTCCCTTCCTTATTGCGGCTAATTGACCATCGCGTCCGTAATAGCACAGGAAAGAATAGGGGGATTTTGCACTTTTATCGGTCAAGAGCGGTAGAATATTAAATCCGTCAATTATAAGGTCAGAAGGGATTTGTGCGCTGGTAATACGGGCTAGTGTTGGAAAGAAATCCATCATTGTAGCCATTTCATGACAAACTCTACCTGCAGGGATTCGTGAAGGCCAGCGAACTATAAGTGGTTCCCTAAAGCCCCCTTCCCATGTACTGCCTTTCCCTCCATGCAATGGAGTAGCGGCTACTCCTGATGGTCCATTATCAGAAGTAAATATTACAATTGTGTTATCAAGGATCCCTTCATCCTTCAACTCTTTTAATATTTCACCACAACTCCAATCCAACTCTTCAGTCATGTCACGATATAATCCGTTTGTTCCTTCATGCCTGCGAAAGCCTTTCGAAGCAAATAACGGAATATGTATCGCGCTATGAGCCAGGTACAAGAAAAAGGGCTTTTCTTTATTTTTCCTGATAAATGAAATTGCTTCTTGAGTATAATCCAAGGTTATCTGATCGTATTCAACTTCGCTGTTCTTTTTAATTAAAGTATCGTTTCGGAATAGATCAGAAATGCCATGATTGGGACCAGGCATTCCATAATAATAGTCGAATCCCTGTGCATTAGGCATCACTTCCGGCAACATTCCAAGATGCCATTTCCCAATGCAACCTGATACATAACCTTCTTTTTTCAACAGTTCTGCAATTGTTATTTCGTTGGGATTTAGGCCGCTATGAGTATTCGGTGGTAGAACTGCAACATGCAAACCAACGCGTTTTGGGTAACATCCGGTCATTAAACTAGCTCTGGATGGTGTGCAAACACATGCCGGCGCATAAAAATTTGTAAATCGCACTCCTTCTTTTGCCAATTTGTCTAGGTTCGGAGTCTTAATCTCAGTTGCTCCATAACAACTCAAATCGGCATAACCCAAATCGTCAGCAAGAATGAATACGATGTTAGGTTTTTTAGCAATTAATGATTCCCCGAATAATGATAATAAACCGAAGAAACTTAATCCTATAAAAGTTGTTCTGCTCTTGAAATGGGATAAAGAACAAACAGGGTTATTTAACATATGGCTGGATATTTTTGAGTGAATCCGTATCGATTTGTTTACATTATGAATAGATTACATAGTAAGAAAATTCACTATGTCTACTCTATATAATGTAAATTACGATTATAAAGGAATATATAGCTGTCCACCTGAAAATAAGTGGACAGCCATATTTATTAACTATTGAGTAGTTTTCAACATTTTAATATCTGAACTGATAATCTAAGAAAAGGCGTCACCAACCCGGATTTTGAGTAAGACTCTTATTTAAGGAAATCTCACTATTTGGAATTGGTAACAGGTTATAATACTCAAGGTATCCATTTGGGAATTTAGTCTCAATCAAACTCCCCGTATGATCTTTAATATCGAGAGGATAAAGGTTTTTCCCAATTTTCCATCTTTTGATATCTGCCCAATAAAGTCCCTCAAGTGCAAACTCAACTCTTCTTTCATTGCGAAGTTTTTCACGTGCAACTTCGCGGGTTAATCCCATTGGTAAGGATGTTATTTTAACGTCCGCCCGCTCAGTTCTGATTCTGTTTATAAGGGCAACAGCTGCATCAACGCTTCCATTAGTTTCAATAATTGCTTCAGCCTTCGACAAGATTACATCGGCATATCTGAGTACAATATTATTCAAAGACGATTGTCCAGATGGTGGTAATGCTGCTTCAGGTTCAATACGGTATTTCCTAGTAGATAAATGCTTTAACCTATTTCCAGGATGGTTAAATGCACCGCCGGGATAAATATAATTGGGGAAACGATATCCAAGGATGTAGTCACCAGGAGTAACAATAGTAAATTTCATACGTGGATCACGGTTTTCATAAAGTTTAGCTGGATCAACAGGTGAACCATCTATGGTTTCATAAGCAGCAACCAGATTGTCTGTCGGCACATAACGACTTCCACGTGTAAAACTTCCAGTACCTGTTCCACAATATTGGTCAAGAAATGAGCCCTGTGAATTTTCACCTGACATGTATTGAACATCAAAAAGAACTTCCTTGTTATTTTCGTTTTCAAGTTTAAAAAGGCCTGCGTAGCTGGGGAACAAAGAATATTTGCTCAATGCATCAATTAGCGTAATAACCTCGAGGACTTTATCATATTTACCCTGATACAAATACGCCCTCATTTTCATGCCCAAAGCTGCACCCTTAGTCGCTCTACCTACCGCAGGAGCATCCACTTTGAGTTTACTGATTGCATCATCATAATCAGCAATTGCTTGATTCCATGTAGCATCGGCAGTGGCCCTGGGAATGTTTCTGGCCTCTTCAGTTGTAATTGTTGATAAAATAATTGGAACACCTCCGTAAGATTCTACCAATAGAGAATAAGCAACACCTCGTAAAAAATGTGCCTCACCCGTATATAAAGCTTTCAAGTCATCACTCAACGGAACTTTATCAATTGCCTCCAGTAGATAATTAGAACGGTAAATGATGCTATAACATCTGGTCCAACGAAAGGTCAGAGTTTCTCCGTCAGAAGTTAAGAGTTGTCCATTCCCAATCCTATCTATGACTCCATTTCCCCAATTAAAGGCATTTGGAGTTGCCCCGTCAAGAACACCAAATCCAAACAAACCCTCATTATAAACAGATGTCTCACGAAGCTGGCCATAGACGCCATTTAGTAGTAATTTTATATCCTTCTCATTCTGAGGAAAGATAGCCGAAGTAATTTTATCTTCAGGGTAAAAACTAAGATATTTATCAGCACAACTATAAGATGTTAAAAGAAGGATAAATATCAAGGAACTTGTCAGTATATTTTTAAGTTTCATGGTTTTAAAAATTAAGATTAATACCAATTGAAATTATTCTCGGAACTGGATATAGATTATTTCCCGAATCAAATGTATTTCGTTCAGGGTCATAACCTTCATAATCTTTATTTACCAAAGTGAAGACATTTTGAGCATTCGCATATAGATAAATTTTCTGAAGTGCCAGTTTAGATGTAAATCTATTTGGGATGGTATAACCAAATTGAACATTTTTCAATTTTATAAAACTCATATCATGCACCCAAAAGGAAGACTCTGAATTGTCCCAAGTGTTATCATATTTTATGCTAGGTATATTTGTACCGGTGTTCTGTGGGGTCCATGCATTTCTCCATTTCGTGGATATTACTCTGTTTTCCCAGGCAACATGAGTGAAATTGTTTTGTGTATAGGCATTCACTCCTGCAATGCCCTGAATTAACAAACTCAGGTCGAAGCCTTTGTATTTAAAATTTGGCGTCAAACCAAAAGTAAATTTAGGAATAGTGTTGCCTAATCCTTGTTTATCCCGGTAATCCAATTTACCATCGCCATTTATATCTTCAAATTTCAGGTTCCCAGCTTTAGGCTTATAACTATTATTAGCCATGTGAGTTGCCGCTTCCTGATCAGTCTGATAAATACCAACTACTTTATATCCATACAGACTATTATAAGAATATCCTTCTCTAATAAGATATAACTGATCAGGTGAATCTCCTCCCCTGAATTTTGTTACCTTATTATCGATGTAGGTCAAATTAAACCCAATACTAAACCCAAGTTTATCCTTGCTATGTATCTGATTATCATAATTTATATCAAATTCGAAACCATTATTCAACATTTCACCAACATTTTGATATGGAGCTGTAAGCCCTCCTAAAATGAGAGGAATCGGTAACTGAACTATAATATTGGTAGTTGTTTTTTTGAAATAGTCAGCAACAATATTGATCTTGCTTTTCATTAATCCAATGTCAATACCGAAATCCAGTGTTGATGTTGTTTCCCAGGAGATATTCTCATCAACCAAAGATGTGACCGCAGCTCCAGGAACAAATGTTCCAGCACTGCTGTAACTTAATGAGTTATTTTGATCTATTACTGTCAGGTAAGGCCAATATCCTGCAATATTTTGATTTCCCAACTGTCCCCAAGATCCGCGAAGTTTAAGATTGGAAAACGTATTAAGATCTTTAATGAATTTTTCATCGCTCATTCTCCATCCAGCAGAGAATCCAGGAAAAACGCCCCATCTTGAATCTTGTTGGAAACGGGAAGAGGCATCGGCACGAATATTGGCCTCAAATAGATACTTGCCCATCAGAGAGTAGTTAATCCGTCCAAAATAGGAAAACATCTTAACCCCATTCATGTTACCATTTCCCTGAATTCCTGAAGTTCCCGCATCTACCTGTGTCAATCCTTCTTTTGGAGGAATGGATCGGCGTGCATAAGTATTTTTAATAACCGTACTCTCCATCTGCATACCTGCAATCGCAGAAACATCATGAACTAGTCCGAATTTTTTATTGTAATTAAGTGTTGCGAATAGGTTACTGTTAATTGTATTGACATTAGTCCTATTCATTTCAAGACCTTCCCTATTGAAATTTTTTGTAATAGTCTCAACACCAGTATCTGTATATCCAAAAACACTTTGGTTATATTTGTCAATCAGATTCCAATTACCCGTTGAGGCGATTGTTGTTTTGAACATCAGATCTTTATAAAATTTAATCTCGGCTGATGCATTGACAGAAACATAGTTCTGTTCTGTTTCTGTTTTTCCATTAGCAGCATCTATAAGTGGATTTCTGTTATCATACAGAAGATTGCCCTTGTCATCAATTGCCTGAACAGAACCATAGCGACCATCTTTTGTAAAAGGTGCAATGAATGGCGCCGCACCGCTGAGCATTTCAAAGACACGCCCCAATGAACCATAAGTAATATCTGCATAAGGTTCTTCAGAAAGCCTTCTTGTATAATTCAAACGCCCACTAACTTTGAGCCATTTATTGATATCAGACTCAACATTAGCCCTGATCCCATATCTTTGACTTTTAGTATTTGGAACCATTCCATCCTGATCAAGGTAATTGAACGAAAGAAATGACGATGTTTGTGCAGATCCTCCCCTTATCGAAACATTGTGTTCCTGTATAGGGGCTGATTGGAATAATTCCTTGAACCAATCTGTGTTTGGGTATTTATATTTGTCAGTTCCATTTTCAAATGCTGAAATTAAATTGGTTGGGTAAACAGGACTGGATCCTCCATTTTGCAAAGCAATATTTGATAATTTCATGCTTTCTGCACTGTTGTTTATTAAGTCATATCTTTTGCCTAAGGATTGAACTCCATAATATGAATTTAGGCTAATTTCCATTTTTTCATTAGTCTTCCCGTGTTTAGTAGTTATCAGGATAACCCCGTTTGCAGCTTTGGATCCATAAATGGCAGCACTTGCCGCGTCTTTAAGCACTGACATGCTTTCAATATCATTTGGGTTTAGCTGGTCGAACGTACCTTCGGTACCATCAATGATAACTAGAGGATCGGAATTGTTCATGGTACCCCAGCCTCTAACTCTAATCTGTGCTGCATCCGCTCCTGGCTTACCGGAATTTTGACTTACCCAAACGCCTGTAACATTTCCACTTAACGCCTGAGTCGCATTTGTAATAGGTCTGTTCGCTAATTCAGTGTTAAATTTTACTGATGAAACTGAACCTGTCAAATTCACCTTCTTTTGAGTGCCATAGCCAACTGCCACAACCTCTTCAATTCCTATTGTCTCTGAGACCAATGTTGCATTAATTACAGACTGACTTCCAATTACGATTTCTTGTTTCGTCATACCAACAAATGAAATCACTAGTGTGCTATTAACGGGAACATTATTCAGTGTGTACATTCCTTCTACATCAGTAATTGTTCCTAATGTCGTGCCTTTAACTACAACGCTAACTCCGGGAAGGGTCTGTCCTGTATCGTCAGTCACTTTCCCGGTTACTGTTTTCTGTTGGGTACCAGGTATTTCTCTATTCAGTTTACTGTCTGTTTTCTCAATTACAATCAGTTTATTTTCCTTTTCTGTGAAGGAGTAAGGTAATCCGGTAAGGGCATTTGTCAGAATTGTGCCAACTGTTTCTCCCTCAACATCAATAGAAATTCTCTGATTGACATCTACATCATCGTTGTTGTAAAAGAACCGATATTGGCTGCTCTTTTCAATTTGCTGGAACAATTCTTGTAGGGTTGAGTTTTTTAATTTCACACTCATTGTTTGCGACCAGACCGATGCACTTGTCGGAAGAGACAGAATCAGAATCAAATAGCAGGTTAGTCTCATAATTAAAAAATGCTTTTTAAGATGTCCATATTTTGGGATGGACAAGACAATTCCATTAATTTTCATAAATTTGTTTGCTTTTAAAAAGTTAAACTTTGGTTTAATTTTGCTTTAGGGGAAGTGTTGGTAGCACTTCCCTTTTTTTTTTAACACATCATTTCATACTTAATTGGTTTTAGTTTTTATTATAATCTTGTTCCCCTGAATCTTGCAGCTTACATATTTAGAGAGTTCAAAATAAGATATAACCTCCAAAATACTTTCTCTTTCCAGTGTGCCGGTAAATTTTCTATGCTTGACGCGTTCGTCAGCAAAAACTATGTCGACATCAAACCATCGTTCAAGTTTTGGTTCCAACTCTTCCAACGATTCATTACGGAAAACCAACCGACCTTTCTTCCAGTCAATTTCCGAACAGATATCAGTTAATTTGTCTTGAGTCATCTTCCTGGTTTCTTTATAGTAAGTGACTTTCTCATTGGGTTTAATTAATCGGTCCTCGTTTTTGCTCGAAATCTGGAGACTACCCTCAACCAGTGTTGTAGAAACATATTTCTCCTCAGGATATGCTTTCACATTGAATTGCGTTCCCAAAACTTTAATTTCAATTTCTGATGTTCTTATCCGGAAGGGATGTTCTTTATCCTTCGAAACCGAAAAATAGGCTTCCCCCTCTAAGGTTACATTTCGTCCGCCATTCTTGAAATCAGAATTAAATGAGAGTTTACTCCCTGAATTTAACCATACTCTAGAACTGTCAGGCAATAAAATATTTGATTTATCACCATAAGCGCAACTAATAGTAGTCATTGATTGTTTTGGCGTATTGCGAGTTCCGAGATAGTAGCATAATGGAAGTAACAGCGCCAAAACAAGTACAGCAGCATATTTTATCAGAAAGTGAATAAAACGGATCTCCTTTTTAGGTTGGGCCTCAGCGTTGTGAATATGATCCCTAAATTGCTGAATTGCCTTGTCTAAGTCATATTGATCGGCATTGTTTTGCAAACCTGTACTGAGCCAGATTTCCCGCAAATCAACGTATAGTTTTTTGTTTTCAGGAGAAAGTTCAAGCCATTCTGCTATTTGATTCTTTTCATTGACGTCTGCCTCCCCTGAAAAAAGGCGGAGAATTAATAAATGTATTGATTCGTTGTTTTCCATATTGCTAGTTTCATTGTTTTGATGCGAAAATCAAATAAACCCTGTATCTAAATTGAATAATATTTTGCTTGTAATAAAAGGTATCAACACAATCAGAATAAGTTTACTCTGGAGTTCTTTATTTGATAAATGATTGACTAGTTTGTGTCTTATGAGATATAAAAAATGAAACTGGCTATGGGTGAAGGCGTGCCAACTAATTTTATGATTTAAATGTAAATAAGTTACAGACAATTTTTATATAATGAAAAGAAGAAAGGAGGGTAAATAATTCTTTAATTTGTTTCTCAGATTGATTGTTGCTTTTGATAAGTGCATCTCAACTGTTTTAACAGACAATCCCATCAGTTGGGCAACTTCCCTAATTTTTTTACCTTCTTGTCTTTTGAGCCGGAATGCTGATTGTTGCTGCCGTGGAAGTTGGCCCACTGCTTCTTCGATTTTAGTTGAGATATTTTCTAAAATCAAGCTCTGCTCTTCAGTTTCTTCTAAAATTTCAGCAAAACTTATGTTTTCGAATTTAGGATCTTGGAAATAGGTTTCAATTAAGTTTTCTTTTTTTAAGTTCCGCAAATAGTTTAGTGAATTATTACACACGGCGTGGAATAGGTAGCCTTTTATAGAACTGTTTATATACAATGTATTCCTTTTTTCCCAAATCTTCATAAACGTGTCAGAAACAATTTCTTCTGCAATGTCTTTGCGTCCAACATACCTTCTTGCATAGGAACATAGACTGACATAATACTCCTTGAATAAGAAGACATATGTCTCCTCATCACCTACAATTAAACCATGAAGGATATTGTTTGGTAAATTCTCTGCACTCATCTACTCCAAAGGTATAATTTCTTAATGAACTTTAAATTCTATATAATGAACCCTTTTAACATGAAGAGTAAATAGTCAGCCGGTTCTGCAGGTAATGATCATGCCATGTTAAGATAACTGATAATCAGAAAACTGCAATTATTTTTTGTAACTAGTTTTAATTCGAATACATTTGGATATTTCCACATGGATAAATACTCCCATGGTGAACGTGGTCAACTCATTATGTGATGGTTAAAGGTGAGTAGACTTAATTCTGGGGCGTCTTTCCAAAAATAATATCATGAGGCAATCTTGGTCTTCCTGCCTCAATCCATGCCATTCTGATCAACTCTGCCAGGGACTTTGATGAATTGGCAATCATCTTGGTCGTAAATCCCTTTGTTTGATCCCAGAGGATCTGATAATACAAATCACTGTATTCATGATTGGCTTTGTCATATGCAGCCTTATCCGCATTTAAAAGGGAATCCTTGTACTGGTAGTTGTAGTACATGTAGTCAAAGACATATCGGCTTACATTCTTTACTTTATGTAGTGATGATTTCTTGACTGAGATTGAATCAATGTATTTGTTGATCATTCTGGTTTCATACCGGCTGTGAATGTTTTTTTGACCAGTAAGCTGCCCATCATAGTTAAGAGTGAGATGTAATGGCATGTGACCATCACCAACATAATGCCCAAGATCTGCTGCTGTCAATACGGCCTTGGTCCAATCCTTCGCTTTGAATTGATTTACCAAAACATGGTAAGTTGAATCGGTTACCCAAGGAAGGGTTCCGTTTTTCATGATAAACTCCTTGCTATACTTACTGAATGCTTCTGTTTCGCCTTCAACAATCTCATGTGTCTGAACAAAGTCAGTATAAGCGTCAATATCAATGTAATGCTTTATACCTTCTGTATGATCAGTCCTCTTTCGGTTATCGGCATCTGAACCATGCTCAGTGAGCTTTTCTGACCATCCCTTGTAATTGTTAAGCCTGGCCGGGAAGAACTGCGCAGTTGAGCCATTGATTTTCTGATGCCCCTTGTCCCCCCAACTACATAGGAGTAATACCATAGCGATTAGCACAGTCAACCGAACAATTTTCTTTTCCATTTAGTGAATTTTTATATCGTTTTTATACGCACATCATTTTATTGAATAGTAATCTATTAACCTCAATGTAGAGACTACCATCAATAGAATCCTAATTACATTATTGTAACTGGCCCTTATGATCCTTTTATAATACTCCCCAATATTGAGCCAAAAGAATTGTTGAGCTAAGTTTATATTTGCGCTGGAAAATTATGCGGGGAAATTCGTTTATTTTTAAATGAATTGAAAATCTCATTTTACCTGTTTTCGATTCAAGCTTCCATCCATCTGAGGAGCTCAACACCATACAATTTCGATCATTTAATGGCCAACTTTCAAGGAAGCCTACACAACCAGTGCGAAACAGTATCATCCAGTGGAAACTCAAGATGGACTAAACCTTTCACTCAATCATTTTACACAATTTACACTCTGTTAAAACCAAAAGGTAATAGCGTGTTATTTTGTAGTAATCATCAAAAGCATCATGCTGTGTCTCTGAAGCGAATAGTCCAGGGTTAATATTCCGTTTTCCAAGGTGTTACTTGAATGAGCAGAACTCTCAAGCTTCGAGACAACCGTCTTCCAATTTAAAGGCAATTCGGCTGGGTTAGCCGGTGAACCAATAGCTTTCCACTTGCTATAACTATTGTTTTCTTTCCTGTCCATCAGAAACTCTTCGATTTGATACGTCTGATTTGCTTTCAAGCCTTCAACCGTCAGTAAGATTTTGTCGGAGCGATCCAAATCATCGTCAGTTTCATTGAAATTGTAAAGCAGAATTGCTGTCTTTTCATTGTCTGATGTCGGAATGATCCCAAGCCTTTCTCCAGGAGTGTTTCCAATCACTTTCACCCGGTTGGATGCTAACTTGGAAAGGAACTCGAAGCCCGTCAGGATTGGTTTTGGGGTATTTCCTCCGGTAGTCAGCTCTCTGTTACCGATAAACATGACGTCCTTTGCATCTTCACCGGCAAAGCCCCAATACAACATCAGGGAGGTCTTTAGTTTGTAGTTGGTTTCAATCGTAAATAGACAATCAACCAACTTCACCATAAAAAGTGGCGAGAATTCATTGTTTCTGTATTCCAGTTGTGGAAAATCCTTTACTTCCCGGTTAAAATTAGAGCAAACACCCCATTCGTTCAGATGAAATTCGACATTATTCAATCCTTTGTAGTTGGATAGAAGTCGTTGAATCCACAATACCTCCTGGGAAAATCTGCTAACTTGTGGAGTTATACTGGGAGGCAAAGCCAACCATCCTCCTGATAAACCATAAATGTGGTGTGAAATAAAATCTATCGGTGAACCTTTCGTTTTTGTAATGTAATTGGTTCCATCCACAACATGATCTAAGAATGTCTTTAGCGCAAAAATGTTGAATGTCCCAGGTCCTCCCACTTTGTAATTCTTATCGTGCGATTTAACCACATAGGCAAAAGTGTCGTATAGACGAAAGAATACATCTAAATGTTCTGCAGGCCAACCATCCGGCTCATTCCAAACTTCAAAATACCAGCTCCTCAGCTCTTCCTTGCCGAATGTGGTTTCAAGGTTTGTCATAAAAGCGTTTAACAAGTTTTCCCACTCTTCCCAGCTTCGAGGTTCAGCAGTCTTTCCTTTAAAGCCTTCTGTGTTAACATCGCTTCCCAATGATTTTGCAAACTTGTCGGGGAAGAAATCAAATTCGACAATGGGTTTTATCCCATTGCCAAGATAAGATTTGTAGATATTATTCACTTTGTTGAAATCGTAGGTGTAAGTGCCATTTGCATTGAACTTAACTACCTGACCACCCTTTTTGGAATCGTTGCTAAAAGTTGCATGAGTTCTCAAATAACGCACTGAGCCATACGCTTTGATTCTGGGACAGTAGAGCCTTGCCTGCAGGTTCATCACACATACTAAACAAAAAATCATGTCCCGCGGCCTGCCAAAATTTGTGGTTTGCTCCAACCACTTCCTGCGTTTTTACGTAGAAATGAGTTTGGGCGCTCAATTCAAAAAAGATGCTGAATAAAAGCAAAAGTGCCAGACTCCCTTTATACATGGTTAATATTTTAGATGATTCCCAAATCTACAAATTTAAAGCCGAAAGATGATTTTTTTAATCCGGCGCATCTAATAAAACCAAATGAATCGGCAGAATCTGAATACTTAGTCTGCTTTTCTGGCGGTGAATTGGTTTAAATTTAAAAGGAGTAATCGATGTTGTCCCTCCCAAAAAATCAAACACTTACAGACAAAACCTGTAGGTGTTTTTTGTTCTGCGCCAGGAAGACGCCAGGATTTGGGGGAGTCTGTTGGCTTTATGATGAAAATGGCTGCCCCGAAGTTAACTTGTTTTCAATCAGATATTTTTATTGCACTTTTTCAGACCTAAGTATGCCAATCGAAGCAGTAAATAATTTACCAATTTTTTTAATGACCCGAAAACAAGTTCCGATACTGTAGTGGCGTATTTTCTGTCATCGCTTTAAAGGTTTTATTGAAGTAAGAGATATTTCCAAAGCCACATTCAAAACAAATTTCATTCACCGATTTTTTAGAGCTCCGAAGAGATTGACAGGCTTGGTTGATTCTGAATTCGGTCACAATTTCCACCAGTGTTTTTCGGGTTATGCTCTTTAAATACCTGCAAAATGCCGTAGGAGTCAGATTCGCAATTTCGGCCACCGTTTTGAGGCTGATTTCCTGCTGGTAATTCCCGATCAGGTAACTAAAAACCTTTTGAAAACGTTCCGTCTCGGCTGGTGATGCAGTCATTGCCATAGAATAGGGATCTATACGTTCGACTTCTTTGGAATTTGCGACCATATCGAGTATTTCGAGGAATCGCAAAAGCCTGTCAAATCCATCAGATTCTGCACATCTCACCATTTTGGATGTTATTTTCGCCTGCGTATTTCCAGTAATTAAAATCCCGGAATTAACCCTTTCAAGTAAATTTCGGATGTAATTTAATTCAGGAAGTTGCAGAAATTGATCACCTGCAAATTTCGGGAGAAACTGAATCACAGTAGCCTGGGCATTGTGTGGTATCGCCTCCTTTCTGCTTTGCCAGCAATGTGGTACATTGGCACCTACCAAAACCAAATCGTCTGGTTCATAATCCGACACATTACCACCCACATAGCGCCTCCCTGAGCCTTTTCTAATCCAGGTAAGCTCTAATTCCGGATGAAAATGATAAGGTCCATTGAAGCAGGTCATGTCTAATTCGAGGATGGATATGGAACTTTCAATACCCATGATATACTGTTCCAAAAGGGCCTTCATTTTGTTATTATTATCAAATTTCCTTGCAAAATATAGAAATAATGGTAATAATACACAAATTCATGTCAATTCCGACAAATAATAACTCGCGGATTTTTAGGAAATTTGTACTGGGTGCACCGCAATTGAAAAAAGCAACGCTGCATTTGGAGCATGGGAAGACTTTCACAATAGAAGCCATGAATTTTTCTTCCAAAAATATTTACAATGAAAAAGCTTTTCTGAATGGAACGAGGATTGAAACCCCATTTATAACCTATCCTCAAATTATGATCGGAGGCAACTTGAAATTCGATATGACCAACAAATAATCAACGATTAGCAATTGAAAAAAATGAATAAAAGGGAAAAATTTCTGCGTTTTTTGTCGAAGGATAAAGTTGAAAATTATCTTCCTTTTCAACCCATTCTGATGCATTTTGCCGCCAGGCTACATGGAAAAACCTACGGTGAATTTGCTTCTGACCACCAGGTTTTGGTAAAAAGCAACATCAAAGCGATGGATGAATTCGACCTGGATTGGGTTGAACTTATTTCTGATCCCTACCGTGAAACAGCTGCATTTGGGGCAAAAATTGAATTCATTCCTGAGGGGGTTCCGAAATGTCTGAATCAGGTTGTCAAAACCATTGAGGATGTTCATGCACTTCAGAATCCCGATGTTTACAAGGCATGGCGCACACTCGATCGCATAAAAGGAGCAGAATTGTACCAGAAATTACTTAAAGGAACCGTTCCGGTTTTTGGCTGGATTGAAGGTCCGTTGGCTGAAGCATGCGACCTGGTTGGAGTTGGTGATATGCTGATGATGCTGATGATGAATCCTGATTTCACCAATTTTTTGTTGGACAAATGCATGGTTACTGCCAAGGCATTTGCCAGGGCTCAGATCGATGCCGGGTGTGATGTGATTGGAATAGGTGATGCCATTTGTTCTCAGATTGACGCCGACACTTACGAGACCTATGTAAAAGAGCGCCATCGGGAATTGGTCCAATACATACAATCGCTGGGTGCAAAAGTTAAAATGCACATCTGCGGTGATATTACTCACCTGCTGCCATCATTGAAAGATCTGAATCTGGATATTCTGGACATCGACTGGCAAGTGAACCCTGAGGAGGCCTATTCCCGACTGGGTGCCGGCGTCACAGTTTGCGGAAACATCGATCCGGTGACCATCATGAATGCAACAGAAAATCAATTGGCTCAAATCACATCCGCACTTCTAAAAAGTCAGAAGAGCAGGAGGTTCATTTTATCGGGCGGTTGTGAAATCTGTGTGGATACGCCGGTAAAAAATCTAAAGGTCATGCGGCGGATAAGCCAGGATGATTTTTGAACCTGGTGTTATTTTGAAGTATGGCTACAGATACCAAATCCGCACATGATTAACCGATTGGATCCCATTCAAAAATATATGATACAGATAATTAAACAAATATGCCTCGCAAGTTGCTGGATCCTCTTTCTTTCGGTGAAGGTGGGTGGTTCATCATTAAACAGCTCAAACATGAAAAATAAACAGGTAAAAATCGCCATGGCTCAGATTATTTGCATGGATGGCGATTTGTCGGGAAATTTGATCCGCATTGAAAATGCGCTCAGAGAAGCAAAAGAGCAGCAAGCCGAATTGATTGTATTTCCTGAATCAAGTTTGCTGGGATGGGAAAACCCGGATGCACACCAACGTGCCTGTCCGATTCCCGGAGACGACAGCGAAAAGATCTGCCAGCTGGCCCAAAAATACCAGATGTACATTTGTATTGGCCTGGATGAAAAAGAGGACATCAAATTGTATGACTCGGCCATCCTGATTGATGACCATGGGACCATATTGCTAAAACACAGAAAGATAAACGTACTTCCGGAATTGATGAATCCTCCTTATTCCGTTGGTGACGGAGTTCAGGTAGTGCAAACAAAATTCGGGAAGATAGGTGTGATGATTTGTGCCGACTCAATGAAGGAAAATCTGCTTGACATGATGCGCTCAAAAAAGCCAGATTTAGTGCTGATTCCATATGGTTGGGCTGCTCCGGAGAAAGAATGGCCTCAACACGGTCAGGAATTGGTTAGAGTGGTGAAAAAGGCTGCGACTCGAATTGGCTGCCCTGTTGTGGGAACAGATCTGGTTGGGCAGATCTCTCATGGACCGTGGATCGGGCAGGTTTATGGAGGTCAAAGTGTATTTTATAATCCCGGGAACGGGGAATTGGTTGTTGGAAAGGATCGTGACAGGGAGCTAATTCTTATTACTTTTTAAAAAATGGCAAAAAATAGTAAAGCGACAGAAGTGTCAAGGGACAGCATTTTGAGCATGATGTTGTTGTTTTCCCTTGTGATTACCTCTTTTATGGTGAAAGCCCAAAACCAAATGATGTCTGAAAAATACCGGGCCTTGCCTTTCGGATGCATCAAACCTTCGGGGTGGCTAAAAATCCAGATGATGAAGGACATGGCCGGGTTTGTTGGAAACCTCGACCAATTGGTTCCGGAGCTGATGAACGACCCCATTTATGGCGCTGGACGATTGAAAAAACTGAGCAGAACCAAGGATTTGGGAAACCTGAAATCGGGTGATGCCGGGGGCGATGAGCAATACAAATGGTGGAACTCCGAAACCCAGTCGAACTGGTGGGACGGATACATCCGAAATGCCTTCCTGCTGGATGATCAAAGGGCGATCGAAAAAGTCAAAAATTATATTGACGGGATTCTCGCTACCCAGGATGAAGACGGTTATCTGGGCATTTACGATAGGGAATTGCGCTATAACTTCACAGGTGAAAATGGAGAATTGTGGTCGAAGACAACCTTATACCGTGGGTTGTTGGCTTTTTACGAATGTACCCACGATGACAAAGTATGGAATTCGTTGATCCGGGCGGTTAACAATGTGATGGTGAACTACCCGGTCAATAAGTCTCATCCATTTTTTGCCGGAAAGGATTTCTCGGGAGGTGTGGCACATGGACTGACATTTACCGATGTTCTGGACCGGATTTTCCATTTGACAGGTGACAGAAAATACATCGACTATGCAGCATTTTTGTACCGTAATTTCTCCGAAAACTATTCGTCTGAAACAGATGCGCAATTACCGAGCATTTTGAATCCGGATTACAAGCTGAAAACCCATGGTGCCCATACTTACGAGCATTTGCGCCCATTGATTGTTGCGACTTATTCATCTGTAAGTCAGAAGTATAAAAAAGCTTTGCAAATCTACCTGGAAAGGATAAATAGATGCACTACCCCGACTGGTGGCGCCATTGGCGATGAGTGGATTGGCGGGCGACAGGAAGATGCTACGCATACCGGGTATGAATATTGCTCACTCCACGAACTGATGGAAAGTTATGCTGTTTTGTTTCAGAAAAGTGGTGAACTTAGGGCATTGGAGGAAATTGAGACCATTTTCTACAATGCTGCCCAAGGAAGCCGAAACCCCGATCACTCATCAATTGCCTACCTAAAAACGGACAATTCTTATGAAATGCTGGGCTCGAAAAATGGAGAGGTAGAACCAGACCGTAAGCAAACCCGATACAAATATTCTCCCGCTCACCAGGATGTTGCTGTTTGCTGTGCACCAAATGCAGGCAGAATTTCTCCCTATTTTCTCCAAAGTTGTTGGTTTAAGGAGGGAGATAACGCACTCATTGCGTCGGTTCTAAGTCCGAATGTCTTGGAAACAACCATTCAAAATGTTCCGATTAGAATTGAAGAAATTACAGAATACCCTTACCAGAATCGCTTCGTCTTCAGGGTTGAAACCCAAAAACCTGTTTCATTTTGCTTGAAAGTCAGGAAACCGGTATGGGCAAAATCGATTAAAGCCANCGAAAAATACAATCTCCAAAATGGCTTTCTTGAATTTGATCGGTCATGCTCTAAAAATGATCGGATTGAGATTGAGTTTGACACAGATGCCACGGTTAAAGAGGATTTGAACCACGAAAAATACTTCAGCTACGGGGCATTGATCTATGCCAGACCAATTGCCGCAACCGAGCTAAAAGGGAAGACGTATGCTCCCGGATTCGAGGATTTGACCTATTTCCCAATGGATTCAAGCAGATATGAATTCATCCGAAACCATCAGGCCATATTTCGGGATGGGAAAGTCACCGTTCATTTGCGGAACAAAGCCACACAAAAAACGGAAAAACTGGAACTAATTCCTCTGGCAAAATCTATTTTGAGACAGGCATCTTTTAGATAATTGACAATTGCATGGCTGGAATAGTAAGTCTCGCCGGGCATCAAAGTCGTTTGTGGATTGGTATTTTTTAAGATAAAATTCCCGGAATAAATCAGAACCAGGCATAAAGGGACCCTGCTTGTGGGCCGCGAAGGCTGAAGACTAAAAAGATGATAGTATTGCCGCCTCCAAAAAATTATCAGGAACCTCTCCGGGATTTTCAACAATCAACCGGACTTTCCACTCCCGATCAGGGGTCTACCGCCGAATGGGCATGGGTTCAACTTAACAACAAGCACTTACGAGGCCGACTTGTAAGTGTTTGTTGTTTTTCGCCAGAATAAGGATCAGCATTTGCGGAATTTGTTGGTTTCATGCCCAAAAAGGGCATAGAAGTTCAGTTAAATGACTGAAAGTCTGAACAATGATAATTTAATTGCAACATTGGGATAATTCGTCCGCTCAGCCACCCCCTGGCCCAACAAGGTGGAATGGGACATGGTCGCTGAGGTTCCGTTCTCCTTTACCAGATTTTGACCCGCAGACTGTCTTCAGACCACATGGCATCTCCTTTCTTAATGCCAAAAGTGGCATAAAATTCAGGCATGTTAGACAATGGTCCCAGTACCCTGAATCTCGCAGGCGAATGTTCATTGCTTCGAACCTGATTGGCAACGGCTTCCGGTCTCTCATTGATCATCCAGGCCAATCCGTAGCCAAGGAAGAAACGTTGATCTGGATTCAGTCCGCCGATAATTTCCTTGTTTTTAAATTGAGCCGTCTTTTTGAATGCTTCGTATCCCATGATGATCCCACCCAGATCGGCAATATTTTCACCCTGGGTGAGCTCTCCATTGACGTGAAGGCTGTCTACGGCGACAAAGTTATTGAACTGCCTTACGATCATCTTCGTCCTGGAATAAAATTTAATACTGTCCTGAATGGTCCACCAGTTATGAAGGTTTCCGAATTCATCGTATTTGCATCCCTGGTCGTCGAATCCATGTGTAATTTCGTGTCCAAAAGTAGATCCGCCAATGATCGAATACAAAATTGCGTCGTCTGCCAGCCTGCCTTCATAGCCGGGTACAAGGATGTTGCATCCGGGTACCACTATTTCGTTGTTGGATGGATTGTAATAGGCATTGTAAGTCTGAGGTTCCATGTTCCACTCTTTCCTGTCGACAGGTTTGCCGTATTTGGCAATCATGTAATTGAATTTCCATTGATTCGCAAGCATCACGTTTTTTACAAAGGCGCCTTTTTGGATGTTTAGCGAACTCAGGTCCTTCCAATGATCTGGGAAGCCGACTTTGAAGATGACTGCGTTGAGTTTCTTTAAGGCCTTGATTTTGGTGACTTCGCTCATCCAGTCAAGCGACTTGATGCGTTCTGCATAAACTTCCCTGATATGCTGACCTATCTCCTCCAGTTTTTCTTTTGTGCCTTTCGGGAGGTATTCATCGACATAGACCTGTCCAATCAACTCTCCCAGTGAACCATTTGTCTGTTCGACAACCCTTTCCCACCGAGGTTTTGCCTCTTTTACACCCCGCAAGGTGGTCGTGTAGAAGTTAAAAGACTCCTGGAAGGTCTGGTCGTCCAGACATCGTGCGACTCCGCGTAACAGCTGGAATTTCAGGTAGTTTTTCCAATCACCGAGAGGGAATGATTTCAACAGGCCATTGACGGTTGTCAGAAATTCGGGTTGACCCACGATCACGGTGTCGATTTTATTTAATCCGGCTTTTTCGAAGAATATTTTCCAGTCGATAGTTCGGTGTCAGATCCTGCAATTGTTTGTAAGATAGCTTATTGTAATTCTTCAACGGGTCGCGCGTAGCCTCCCGTTTTCGGGAAGATTGGGCGAGAGAAGTTTCCAATTTTACGAGATCTTGAGCTGCTTTTTCTGCAAGAGGGTCATTGTAACCCATGATCCGGAACATTTTGGTTGCATGGGTTAGAAATTTTCCCCGAATCATCTCAGCCCGTGCATCCTTGTCGAAATAAAAACTCCTGTCTGGAAGACTAAGTCCTGATTGCCAAAGAATAACAGCATTTTTGCTGCTGATCCTGTCGTCTTGTCCGACATAAAAACCAAATAATGGGGATGCCGAGACGGAATGAATGTATGCAGTTTCGCGTATGATTCCCTGTAAATCCTTCACGGCTTCGATTCTGTCCAGGTCAGTTTTCAAGGCAGAAAGACCTTCTTTATTCAAAGAAATACTGTCCATTCCCGAATTGTAAAAATCGCCGATTTTCTGTTTGTTACTTCCGGGAGCAGCTCCTTTTGCGGCACCTGCTTTCACACAAACCTGACGAACCTGGCTGTTGATGGTATCCTGTATCATCTGCCAGAGGCCATTGCCCTGTTCGCTGGCAGGGATTGGATTTTGTTTGAACCACTTTCCATTGGCAAAGTAGAAGAAGTCATGACCGGGGTTAACCGTTGAGTCAATGTGGCTGACCAGTGCATCGGCGGAAGCCTCCTTTTTCACGGGATGTGAACAGGATGAGAGTATGGCGACCACGAGAACCGCTGTCAGAGCATATGACAGGTTTTTGTGAAGATTTGAAATCATCGGATGTGCTTTATTTAAGTGCGTGAAGGATTTTAGGACCAATTGACAGACAAAGATGTAAAGTTACGAAACTGAACGCAAATAAGAATAACCTCCTGTTGCAGGATATTCTGAATTAGGGCCAATTCAACTGGCAGACATCCACACAACATTTCAAGTTGTATAGGAAAATGTTTATCAGAAACGAAATATACCAGTTATGACTTCTCCCTGATGCCAGATTAGGTCATACCATTGCAATTAAACCATCCAGGGAGTGCGGTAATCACGGGTGAGCCATTTCGGGTCGCCCGTACCTCCGGTGAATTCATATTTGGCAGGATCCCATGTAAAACGGGCGTGGTGGTAATAGCTCTGGTTCATCAGGTGGCAGCAGATGGCACTATGGGCACCAACAATCTCACTGGTTATAGGCTTCTTGCGGCTCCTGAGGCACTCCATGAAATCGTTGATGTGATTTTGGCTCTTGTAAAGTTGAATTTTTGCATTTTGAAGGTAGACCTGTTCTGCTTTCTTCACCTCGTCGGCACATTTGATTTTATTCTCCTTTTTCTGGATATCCGTAAATTCGGCAATGGTTTTACCTTCAACGATCAGTACAAATTTGCCCCTGTTGACCTTCACCTCCCCTTTAGAACCAAAGAAATGCACGCCAAAGCCGTCGTTCTTGTGCTCCAGTGTAATGCCGTTCGGGTAGACAAATTTGCATCCGGAAGTTGCCTTTTCATCCTCAGGTGGAATGACTTCCACTGGGCCGCTGTGATCCATTCCGAGTCCCCACTGGGCGATATCCAGATGGTGTGCTCCCCAGTCGCCGACACCACCGGAGCCATACTCCTTGTAAAGCCTCCAATTCGGGAAACTGTCGTGTACACCGCGCGGACTCAGGACCGAATTGTATGGACGAAGCGGTCCGGGACCACACCACATCTCCCAATTTAATCCAGGCTCCATTTGTTCTTCAGGCAGATCGCAGGGAATACCAGGTGCCCCGAAACTGCATTCAACATGACTGATTTGGCCTATCACGCCATTTTGGACCAGTTCGCATGCGACGCGGAACTCGTTGCTCGAACGTTGCATGGAACCTGTTTGCAGGATCCTGTTATTTTCCTCCACTGCCTTCATCACTTCGACGGCTTCGTGGATGTTGTGTGTCAGTGGTTTCTCACAGTAGACATCTTTTCCTGCCCGAAGTGCGGCAAGCATCGGAATGGCGTGCCAGTGATCCGGCGTAGCAATGACTACGGCATCAATATCTTTGCGGTTGATGATGTCACGAAAATCAGGGTAAGATTTGCACTCATCGTTTTTGTAAAAATCGTTGGCTATTTTTTTATAATGTTCCCTGCGTGTAGTATCCACATCACAAACGGCGACAATCCGAATGTCTGGACGTCCCATGAAATTGCGCATTAGTCCGCGCATTTGTGTTCCCATCCCAATAAGGCCCAACGTGACCACCTTGCTCTTTTGGGAATTTGACCAGCCGCATGATTGCAGGATAAGCGGCGCAGCCACAGCAGTTGCTGAAAGATTTTTTAGAAATTTTCTTCGTGAATTTTGCATGTTGATAGTAGTTAAATGATTGAACAGAAACCTTCAAAAAGATGGGAACAGTTCATGTACGTCATGATTGTCAGCAACGTTACATCCCGATCTTTTCCCCGATTCTCAGGCATAGGCAAACGTATTAAAAAATCGCGCAAGTTTTATAATCAATGGATGATTTGGCAACTCCTGCATTATTTATTAACATTTGGGCATCATTTAAGCTTCATAGTTTTTTAACAAAGCTACAATCTGAACCTAAGTATCTTGGAAGACCTGACTTGCCGAAATACTCATTTAACAACAGGTGGTTGCAGGTTCATGCCTTAACTTCGCTGCAAAGAAAAACCTGGAGATGAAAGGTATAAAAGCCTAACTCCTTTTTCCTTGCCCAAACCTTTTCTGATTGGCACCAGGGCGGTTGCAATTATTTAATCAGATTTTAATCTATTTCATCCGGGTTTTTGTTTGAATCTTGTGGAGAGAGCTTTGAATTCAGTTCTTTCATAAGGCGGCAGGAATGTACTTTTACCCGGTCTCTCTGTCTTATTTTACAGGATGAACTGCCAAAGAAGGCTTTTTTTTACCCAAGGGGGGGGGGTGAAATACAGCCATTCGTCGATAAATTAAGTTCATCTGTCGATTAAGTTTTTGGAACGAATGTCAGTTTTCTACGTTTGTAAAGTATTAGAGACACAGAATTGTCAAACATTTTAAAAACAGTTTATTATGAAGAAGTTATTTATTTTACCGGTATCCCTGCTTGCAGTTTTCAGCCTGTCCTATATATTGTCCCAGCCAGTATATGCAAATGGTACAACCTCTGAAGGCGGAAATATGGAAACCAAAACCATTGTCGTCCATAATTCAGACAATGTTAGTCAGGCAGTTAAAAACAGTTTTCATGCCGAATTCGGAGCTCAGTCAAATATTCGTTGGAACCAGACTGAAGATTTTGATGTTGCCTCCTTCGATGAGGAAGGACAAAGTGTGAATGCCTATTTCACCAAAGATGGTGCACTGGAAGGCAGAACTTTTCTGAAGAAATGGACCGATCTTCCATTTCAGGCTCAGGTGAACCTCGTTCAGCGTTACAAGGACTATAACGTGGAGAGTGTGTTCGTTTATTACGGAAAATCACTTAACAACTCAGGCAACTACTTTGTTAGCCTGTCAAAAAATAACCAGACCATTTTGGTTCAGGTCAATGAAGGACATACAACTTTGTACAAGAAGCTTTAAGATTGGTAATTGGTTAAGCAAGGGGGGGCGTTTCATTTTGAAACGCTCTTTTTTTAGTGATTTTTTCCATCCGGAATGGTAAAAGATAGTTTCACTGGCAGATTCCACATCGTCAAATGATGGCCCGAAGCTTTTTTGTGATTGCAGAACATGCCCATGATAGTACGGAGAGATAAATGATGTTTAAATCCAATCAATCATCGTTAGGTCCGCAAGTTTCAAGTTAAATTTATTCCCGGCACTTGCCGTAGGCCCTTTCATTGTTTAGTCTTACACCCGGATTTAAGAATTTTGGCAGGGGAGCAAAGGGAAATCTTTTTTAATGATTGTAAATATGTCAGAATTTCCTGCCTAACTTGGACCAGTCTGCAATAGT
>TBL_comb47_HYPODRAFT_10001451_pt1 | contig 30922 bp, 29 predicted proteins | sample TroBogypolimnion_40_FD_10682 | JGI IMG/M metagenome (IMG submission 10682) | reverse complement strand
GGCATGGAGAGCCCCAAGACGTTGGCCAAGTGGCGCAGGCCCGTGCACTTTGGTCGCGCGTGCGCGGCGAGTTGCCGCTTGAGCCCCAAGCCTCTGTCGCCATGATGGACCCAAGGGCCAGCCATTATCAAACCCTCACCCAAACGGCTTGACACCATGATGGATCCCAAAGATTTTCGCCCCTTTGTGCCCACACTGGACTACCCCCGGGTGGCCGCATTTCAAGGCCGTGATGCTTACCAGCACGGGGATGCGGGGTTGGCCAATCCTTACCCCAAGGCCTTGCTCTTTGATCCCTGGGATGATCTGTATGCCCAAGAATTTTTAGGTGTGACCACCAACGGGCAGATCTTGACCGATCTCTTTAAGCGCCAGTCTCAACGCGCGCCGGTGAAAGACATGCACCAAGCCGCCTTGGGGATGCTCGCGGTGTTGAGCCCTGAGGAGAGGCTTCGGGTGAGCTTGCCGCTTGACGCACGGGAGTGGCGACGCTGGAACAACACAGAGATGTACATCTATCGCTACGGATTGAGGCTCGAAGAGTTGGCCCAGGGGCCGCGCGAATCGATTTTGAAACTCATGGCATGCAGTTTGTCCGCCAAGGGGTTTGCGAAAACCCGCAACACCATGCGAATCAATCATTTTTTGGGCACACTCACCCATAACACCCGAGTTTTGGGTGAGTGGAGTTACAACTTCACCTTGTTTGGGGATCCGTCCTTGGTCGAGCCTTGGGGGTGGCAGATCAGTGGCCACCACTTGGCGATCAATTGTTTGGTGATCAAAGACCAAATGGTGCTCTCGCCAACGTTCATGGGTGCTGAGCCCAATTCGATCGATGAAGGCGTCCATGCAGGCCTCAAAATGTTTGAGGACGAAGAGCAAAAGGGCTTGTCCTTGATCACGGCCTTGGGTACTGCTCAGCGTGAGAAAGCCATTGTTTATCATTCATGTGTGGGTGGCGATTTGCCCGAGGGTCGTCGCCACAAAGCCGATCAATTGCACCTGGGTGGGGCCATGCAAGACAATCGCATCATTGCCTACGAGGGGATTGCGGCGCGAGAGTTCAACGCTGCGCAGCAAAGTCGACTCTTGGATTTGGTGCAGTCTTTTATTGAGCCCTTGCCCGAGGGGCCCAACAAAGCGCGAATCGAAGAAATTCAAGACCACTTGCACGAGACCTATTTTTCGTGGATCGGTGGCACCCAAGAGAACGACACGTTTTACTATCGCATTCAAAGTCCCGTGATCATGGCTGAATTTGATCACCACTCGGGTGTGTTCCTCACCAACGCCTTGCCGGCAAAATTTCATATCCACACCTTGGTGAGAACGCCCAATGGTGGAGATTACGGCAAGGATCTTCTGCGGCTTCATTATTTGCGCGATCACGATGCCACCTTAAAGCCTGGCGTGGCGGGACTGAATTTGAACCATCAGCGCCAGCCTTTAGAGCCAAGGCAGAGTGATTCGCATTCGGCTTCGCATGAGCAGTCCCACAGCCATGCTCATTCGCATCAACATTCGCACGATCACGCCCACGATCACGCCCACGGTCATGCCCACGGTCATGCCCTCGATCATGCAAAGAGCCTCGCTCCCCACGACTCGCCAGCTGCGCCTGAATCTAAGCCCTCGCAACCCGTTGCCCCAAAACCAAGCCACTGACAATGGGTTTGCCTGGGGCTACCTTTTTCTCACACCAATTGACCAAGGATTTGACCATGTCACTGAAAACTTTCAACCGCCGAACCTGGCTAATGGCTGCTGGTGCCAGTGCCGTGAGCACAAGCCCCCTGTGGGCTCAAAGCAGCAAATACCCCGCTCGCAATATTCGCATGATCGTGCCCTTTCCTGCAACCGGGGGCCCCGACACGGTCGGGCGTTTGGTGGCCCTCATGCTGTCCCAAAAATGGGGCCAACAAATAGTCGTTGAAAACATGCCCGGGGCCTCGGGTCAGATTGGCACCAACTATGTGGTCAAAGCACCTGCAGACGGCTACACCCTGCTGTTTGCGCCGCCCACACCCATTACGATTGCCCAGCACTTTGATCCCAAGCCGGCCTACGACCCCACCAAGGACTTGGTGCCGGCCTCCCTCATGGGCAGGAACCCTGCGGTGATTGTGGTCAATTCAAAAGTGCCCGCCAACAACTTGGGTGAGTTTTTTGCGTTGGTCAAAAAGAATCCTGATAAATATTTTTACGGCTCGCCAGGTCTGGGTCACGCGTTTCATTTGATCTCGGAGATCATCTTCGCCAAAGCAGGCGTCACCCTCACACACATCCCCTATCAGGGCAGTGCCCCAGCGGTGATGGGCTTATTGGGTGGTGACGTGCAATTTTTGGTGCAGTCGGTGGAGTCGGTCAAGGAGCACATCAAGGCGGGCAAGTTGCGCGCTTTGGCAACCCTTGAGGCCAATCGACTGGATGCCTACCCAGACTTGCCCACTTTGGCCGAGAGTGGGCTGAGCAACTTGGACATCATGAATTGGTATGGCGCATTCTTTACCGCCAAAACCCCTTCCGAGATCATTGCTTTTTGGGAGCACGAGTTGGCCCTTTTGGCCAAAGATGCAGCGTACCAAAAGCGCATGCGCGAGATGAGTTTTGATCCGGTGGTCTATGGCTCTCAAGAATTCTCCAAGATGATGGCCTTAGAGAGCGTTCAGTGGGCTGGCGTCATCAAGTCGGCCAAAATCGTCACACAAAAATAAGATCCAAGGAGTTTTTTATGGATTTAGGAATCAAAGGCCGCACCGCATTGGTGTGCGCCTCTTCCCAAGGTTTGGGCATGGCCTGCGCGGGGGCACTCGCCCGAGAGGGCGCGCTGGTCTACATCAATGGTCGCGATCAAGGACGCCTTGATGTGGCCCATGCCCACATCTTGCAAAGCACTGGCGTGAGTGTCAAAACCGTGGTGGCCGACATCACTGAGGAAGAAGGACGTGCTCGCTTGTTCCAAGTTTGTGAGCCTTTGGACATCTTGGTCAACAACAATGCCGGCCCCCCACCTGGGGTGCTCATGGACTGGGATCATGCAGCTTGGCTCGCGGCCTTGGAGAGCAATATGCTCGCGCCCATTTTGCTCATCCGTGGGTTTTTGCCGGGCATGCGCGTTCGCCGGTTTGGGCGAATCGTCAACATCACTTCCGCCATGGTCAAGAGCCCGCGGCCACACATGGCGCTGTCGACAACAGCACGCACGGGGCTCACTGCATTTTCTAAATCGGTCTCACATGAGGCCGTGGCCGACAATGTGACCATCAATAACTTGCTGCCCGAGCGCATTGATACGCCGAGGCAAGATTTCATGGCCAAGCGCACAGCCAAAAATAAAAACATCAGCTACGAGGCCGCACGCGACGAGATCGTCCAAACGGTGGCGGCCAAACGGTTTGGAACTCCGGGTGAGTTTGCCGATGCCTGTGCTTATTTATGCTCAGCGCAGGCTGGATTCATCTCCGGCCAAAACCTGCAGCTCGATGGTGGTTCTTACGCTGGACTGCTTTGAGTTGGCGAGAGCGTTTTTTTAACAGGGTGCGCGGAAATCCTCTCCGTTAAGGGGAAGGATGAATAGCGCGGGCAGCGCTTGTTAGCCTGTGGAGAGGAAGGCTCTGGCCGGGGTCGTAAGACCACGACGAAACCAGCCTCAGTGAAGCAAGAACCCACTGAAGTCACTGTGCATGAGGTTTCTCATGCGTAGCACCTTAGGAATCCCGGTCTGTTCAGGGCCGGGAGGATGTCTATGAATTTGGAGGTTGTCATGTCGCCATGGATAAGATGGGGTTTTTTGCTCTGCACACTCACGCTCGTGAGTGCGCAGGCCCAAGATGAGGCTCGGATTGTGGGCAATTGGCGATTGGTCTCGGTGGTCTACGAAGATGCTTTGACCCATGAGAGAACGCCGGTGCTAGGGCTCCACCCGGTGGGCTATCAAATTGCCACGGCTTCTGGGCGTTGGTTGGCCTTGGTCACCGGCGAGGGCAGGGGGGTACCCAGCAACGACGCCGAGCGCGCTCAGGCCTTGAAAACCATGATTTCTTATACCGGACGCTACCGAGTTGAGGACCACCGTGTCATTACCAAGGTGGAGGCGGCTTGGAACCAATCATGGGTGGGCACCGAGCAAATTCGCGCCTACCGCTTTGAAGGAGACTTGCTCCATTTGGAGAGTCCACCCCAACCCCATCCCAATATCGATGGCCGGGTTGTTAAAATTATCGTGACTTGGGCTCGGGAGCCTTAAAAAAACAATTGGTGAATGGGGTTTACAATTGTTGAGACGAATTTCAGTCCAGTCGTGCTGAATATACGCTAACATTCGCGCACATCTAAAACAAAGACAATGTTGATTTCAAAGTGCTTCAAAGTTAAGCGCAAGATGGCAAACAAGGTGCTGACCCTGGTTGCATGGGGTAGTGCCTTTTGAGGGGGGTACCCTCGGCTCTTGAAATTTTTCATCTCATCCTCAATTTAATGCCGGAATTGATTTTTTCATCAATGGGCGCTACCCAGAAGAAACGCCTTAGGATATAGCCATGATCAAAGTTGACAATTTATTCAAAACGTTTGGAAACAAACAAGTCTTGAGCGACGTCTCGTTTGAGGTCGCGCCCGGTGAGGTCTTGGGTTTTCTGGGCCCCAATGGGGCCGGTAAATCCACCACCATGCGCATCATCACAGGTTTTTTGGAGCCCAGTGCCGGACACGTGGAGGTGTGTGGTTTTGATGTGGCGACCCATGCAATAGAGGCCAAAAAAACCATCGGTTATTTACCCGAGTCGGCCGCTCTTTATGAAGAGATGAGGGTGGGTGACTTTTTGAAATTCATTGCCGAAATCAGGGGCATGTCTGGACCAGCGCAACGCCAGGCGCTTGAGCGCGTGTGCGAGCAGTGCCATTTGGAGAGTGTTTGGCACCAAGCCATTGAGACCTTGTCCAAGGGCTTTCGCCAGCGAACGGGCTTGGCCCAGGCCTTGATCCATGATCCGCAGGTCCTCGTCTTGGACGAGCCCACCGATGGGCTCGACCCCAATCAAAAGTTTGAAATTCGCGAATTGATCACCGAAATGGGGAGGTCCAAAGCGATTGTGTTTTCCACCCACGTGCTTGAAGAAGTGGAGGCGGTTTGCTCGCGTGCCATCGTGATCAATGCAGGCGTCATCGTGGCCAACGGCACCCCCCAGGAGTTCAAGGCCAGGGTGCCGAGCGGACGAATGGATGATTTCTTCAGGTTGGTCACCTTGACCGATACCGCTCACCCCACTCAAGCGCCCAGCTCACATTTCAATTCGGAGACCCACGCATGAGTTACCTTAGCACCACCCTGGCCATCACCAAGCGCGAGCTCAAGGTTTATTTGGGATCACCCTTGGCCTTTGTGTTCTTGATTGCTTTTTTGATCCTCTCGGGCATCTTCACCTTTACGCTCGGGGGGTTTTTCAACATGAACGAGGCCTCTTTGTCTTCGTTTTTCAATTGGATGCCTTGGCTCTTGATCTTTTTGGTGCCAGCAGTGGGCATGCGACTGTGGTCTGAAGAGCGTCGCTTGGGGACCATCGAGTTGCTCCTCACCTTGCCGGTCACTGTCTGGCAAGCCATCATCGGCAAATTTTTGGCGTCATGGATTTTTTTGATGGTCGCCATCGTGCTCAGTTTCCCCATGATCTTGACGGTCAATTGGCTGGGGTCACCTGACAATGGCGTGATCTTCTCGGGTTATGTCGGCTGCTTTTTGTTGGCGGGAACTTACCTGGCGGTGTCATGCATGGCCTCATCGATGACGCGCAACCAGGTCATTGCCTTTATTTTTTCCGTGATGCTGTGCTTGGTCACCACACTGTTGGGCTTTGCGCCAATCACCAATTTGCTCAGCCGCTGGCTCACCCCTGAGAGCATCGAGAAAGTCGCCAACTTCTCTTACTTGTCGCATTTCGATAGCTTTCAGCGTGGCGTCCTTGATACCCGAGACATTGTTTATTTTGTCTCTACCGCGGCTTTTTATTTGTTCATCACCAGTTTGGTCGTTCGTCAAGTGCGTGCGCGTTGAGGTCCCAGAATGTTTAAACCGATCAAAAATATCTACATCGCTCTTGTCATTGCCTTGGTGGCGGTGGTGGCCCTCAATTGGGGGAGTGCTTATTATTACTCTCACTTGGACTTGACCCAAGACCAGGTCTATACCCTCTCGCCAGGCACCCGTGAGGTCCTTAAAAAACTCGATCAACCCGTCAAAATCAAGTTTTATTTTTCCAAAAGCGATGAAAACATGCCCTTGGCGTTGAAAGGATTTGCCTCTCGTGTGGAGGATTTGTTGGCCGAGTTCAAGTCCGCAGGTGCTGGGAAATTGATCATTGAAAACGACGACCCGCAGCCCGACACCCCGGTGGAAGACGCGGCAACCGCTGACGGGATTGGCGCGCAAGCCCTGCAAAATGGGGACCATTTTTATTTGGGCCTGGTGGCCTCTCGGGGTGAGAAGAAATCGGTCATCCCCGCCATCACCATGGAGCGTGAGCGACTCCTAGAGTACGACATTGTGCGTGCCATCTCTCGCACCCAAGAGGGCAATAAAACCCAAGTGGGGATTTTGAGCTCCGAGCCCGTCTTTGGCTCGCGCGGCATGCCCATGATGGGCATACCTCCCTCGCAAAAACAAGTGTTTGTCAGCGAACTCGAACGGGACTACAAGGTGGTCAATGTCGCGAGCGACACCAAAGCCATTGATCCCGAGATCAAAATTTTGTTGGTCCTGCACCCCAAAGACATCAGCGAGCAAACCCAATATGCCTTGGATCAATTTGTCATGCGCGGGGGCAAGCTGATCGCGATGCTCGACCCTTACGCCTACTTTGATTTGATCCCAGGTCAAGGCGGCATGCAACCAGGCGGCACGAGCTCGAATTTGGAGCGGCTCATGAAGGGCTGGGGTGTGAGTTTGGATACGGGCAAAGTGTTGTCCGATTTACAGTACATGTCGGGCGCAGGGGTGCAAGGCCTGCCCACCTTGTTGTCTTTCAATGACCAAGCCTACAACCCCAATGACATTGCCACGGCCAAACTCGGGGCCACCTTGTTTCCCTTTGCCGGCAGCTTTAGCCTTGAGGTTGCACCCGGTCTCAAGCACGAGGTGCTCATCCACAGCTCCAAGAACTCATCACTGATTGGCTCCGCACAATTGATGGACCGTGGCGACAAGGCCATGGGAGGCTTCAAGGCCTCGGGTGTTGAGCACCCGGTGGCCGTTCGCGTTGAGGGGCAATTCAAGACTGCTTTCCCAGATGGTGCTCCTGTTCCTCCAGTTGACCCCAAGGACAAAGACAAAGTGGACAAGAACGGCAAGCCTCTTGCCAAGGTGACCGATGCCAAGTCCCAGGTCGGCTCCAAAGCCCCTGGCGCCGCAGCGCCCAAAGTCGGTTCGACTGAAGCGACTGAACCCGTTGTTGCCGCGCTTGTTCACTTGAATCAAACGAGTGCCAACAATTCCGTGGTGTTGATTGCGGACACCGACTTCATCAGCAATGAAGCGGCCGTGGAGATCCAAGAAGTTTTTGGACAAAAAATTGTTTACCCCAGCAACGGCAATTTGGGTTTTTTACAGGCCTTGGTGGACCAGTATGCAGGAGATGCGGCCCTTGTGTCATTGAGAACCCGTCAAAGCGCTTCGCGCCCCCTCACGGTCATTCACGACATGGAGATGGTGGCGCAGCAAGCTTATGTGGGAAAAATCAAGGAGCTTGAAGACAGCCTGCAAAAGACCCAGGAGTCTTTGAAGGCCTTGCAAAAGGACAAGGGGCCGGGCGAAAGTGCAGCGATTTTGTCAAAAGAGCAACAAGCGCAAATTGATGAATTCCGTAAAAAAGAAAGTGCGGCGCGCCTGGAATTGCGGGGTTTGCGCAAGAACTTGCGATTGGAGAGCGAGGCGCTTCAGTTCTGGGTCAAAGTGGTGAACATTGGCCTGTTGCCCGCTCTCCTCCTCCTGCTTTGGCTGGGCTTGGCCTTGCGAGGAAGACGATCCTCACCAGCCTGATAGTCTTACAGAAATTTGGGGTTATTGCGGTGAAAAAACTCACTGCAATCGTGGACAATAGATGCTTGTCTCGGCCCTAGGCTTGGCCTCATTGTGCGGCTAGGTTCAAGGTCTTGCTGCTGGGGCCCAATGGGCATGGCAGCCCATTTAAATTGGAATACCCCTTGAGTCACATCACTGTTGAGATCAAAGAGCAGTTCGCTCACATCCTGATCAATCGCCCCGAAGACGGCAATAAGCTCGACATGGCGATGATTCATGAATTGATTCGCCTCATCACCTCTTTGGGCTCAGACGTGGCTATCAAGGTGATCCACCTGAGCGGGCAGGGCCACGATTTCTCCAATGGTCGTTTGGTCCCCGCACCTGCTCCAGGGGTGAAGCCTGAGCGCAAATCGGCGCTCGAGATTCGCGCCCAAGTCACCGACCCGATCTTGAGTCTGTACGCCGCCATTCGCCAGTGTCCTGTTCCCCTCGTGTCATCGGTTCAAGGTGTGGCCCATGGCCTGGGGTGCGCCGTGGCGGTGTTGTGCGACTTGACTCTGGCCTCCAACAAAGCGCGTTTTTCCCTGCCCGAGATGCGCAGCAATATTCCGCCGACCTTGGCCATTTCAGCCGTCATGCACGCGGTCTCTCCTAAAGCTTTGGCCCATTTGATTTACTCTAGCGATGAGCTGAGCGCCGCGCAAGCTTTGGGGCTTGGGATGGTGAGTGCGGTCTACCCCGATGATCAATTTGACCAAGAGGTGCAGGCCTACTTAAAAACCTTGTGTTCGCGCCCCCGAGACGTGTTGTGTGCCGTCAAAGAGTATTTGCTCTTGGCGCCAGGTCAAGACCACGTATCGGCGGCGCGTTATGCCTCGAATTTGTTGGCCAGTGTTTTATCCTCCCCCACCTAATCTGTGGTCGTTGAGGCTTGGTGAATGCGCCAACCCTCCTTGAGCCTGCCCGCCTATACCTGACTTGAACCATGAAACCAGCTCGCTTTCAATACCACCGTCCCACCAATTTGAGTGAAGCCCTCGAGATGGTCGCGACCCTCGAGAATTACAAAATTCTCGCTGGCGGACAGTCTTTGATGCCGATGATGAATTTTCGCTTTGCCATGCCCGATCACCTGATTGACCTGAATCAAGTGGGTGAACTCGTCGGCATTCACGAGGAAAACGATCGATTGGTTGTGGGAGCCATGACGCGACAACACCACATTCATCGCTCGGAGTTGGTGGCCAAGCTTTGCCCCCTCGTGCCCGAGGCCTATGATCAAGTGAGTCATCGACAGATTCGCAATCGAGGCACTTTGGGCGGGTCCTTGTGCCACTTGGATCCCGCCTCGGAGCAGCCGTGCTTTACCAGCGCTTTGGATGGGAACATTGAAGTGCAAAGCCGCGCTGGCAGCAGAACCATCTCAATACATGACTGGACACAGATGTACATGACGCCCGCGCTGGGCAGCGATGAGATCATGACCCGTGTGTCGCTTCAACCTTGGCTTGGGCCCCATGGTTGGTGTTTTTTGGAGTATGCCAGGCGCCATGGCGATTACGCCATTGTTGGCGTGGCGGTGATGGTCGCTTTGGATGCTGGTCAAAAAATTGAACGCTTGAGCATCAGTTTGTGTGGGGTGGCGCCTGCGCCTTTGCGTTTGAGCGGCTTGGAGTCCGCTTTGGTGGGCCAAGCGGGCGACAAGCGAGTTCTCCCCGCCGTGCACGAACACATTGAGGCGATTGAAGAGATCATGCACGACGCCTACAACTCCTCGATCTACCGTCGCCATTTGACCCAAACGCTCACTGCCCGAGCACTTGGCATTGCCTTTGAGCGTGCATTGAAGGCGCATTGAATACCCGTTCAGTGCGCATTGAGCACTCGCACCGTGCGTCGACCCCTAAAACCGATCGAGAAACGACATGCAAGAAGAACTCCACATTCATCTGAGCGTTAATGGCAAAGCCCATGACTGCCCGGTGAGCACCCGCAAGTCCTTGGCGGATTTTTTGCGCCAAGACCTCAAACTCACCGGCACCCATGTGGGCTGCGAGCACGGGGTCTGTGGTGCTTGCACGGTCTTGGTCAACCACCAAACCGCGCGCGCTTGTCTTATGCTTGCGGTGCAAGCCGATGGCTGCGAAATCACCACGGTGGAGGGATTGGCCAATGCCGATCAAACGCTCTCTGTCTTGCAACAAGCGTTCAAAGAGACACACGCTTTGCAGTGCGGGTTTTGCACACCCGGTATGCTCACGACCTTGACGGAGTTGCTGGCTGAAAACTTGAATCCATCTGAAGAGGAGGTGCGAGAGGCGATCACGGGCAACCTGTGTCGCTGCACCGGTTACCAGCCCATCATCAAGGCCGGCCTGTTGGCTGCTGAGCGAATGCGCGCGTTGGGTGATGAGATCATGACCCCTTTTGGCGGTCCGAGTCGATGAGCGCCGCGGGGCAGATGGACGTCCATTGGGCAACACGGTCTTTGCCAGAGCACGAACGCCCGGGTAAATACATTGGCTCGCCGGTGCAAAGGACCGAGGATGAGGCCCTCCTCAGAGGTCTGGGGCAGTATGTGGATGACTTGAAGCTAGAGGGTGCTTTGCATGCCGCGGTGCTCAGAAGTCCTCACGCTCACGCCAAAATTCTCGCCATCGATACCTCTGTTGCACGCTTGATGCCGGGCATTGTCAAAATCTATCTCTATGACGATTTGCCCGAGAGTGCCAAAAAACGTTTGCCCATTTTGGTACCCAACCCGGCCATCCAACAAGTCATGACCCAAGAGGTGTTGGCCTCCAAGGAGGTTTTGTGTGTTGGTGACCCGGTGGCCTTTGTGGTGGCATCTTCTCGAAGTCTCGCCGAAGATGCCTGCGATGCCATTGCCGTGGAGTACGCGGTCTTGCCCGCAGTGGCCGATTGTTTGCAAGCCCTGAACCCGTCTTCGCCCACCATCCATAGCGATATTGCCTCCAATATGGCTGCCCACGTGAAGATGGGCTTTGGCGACTTGGACCAAGCTTTTGCATTGGCGGCTCACCGGGTGCGAGACACGTTTTGGATCAACCGCGGCTCGGCCCACCCCATGGAGACTCGTGGGTATGCGGCGCGCTTTGATCCGGCCACGGGTGACTTGTGTGTCTGGTCATCAGGCCAGACCCCACACTTGGAGAAGAAGAATTTGATTGATGTCTTGGCTTGGCACCCCGAGCGACTTCGCGTCATCATCAACGATGTGGGCGGTGGCTTTGGTCCCAAAGTGATGTTCTATCCCGAGGAGGCCTTGGTCGCTCACGCGGCCCACGATCTGGGCCAGCCGGTCAAATGGATCGAAGACCGCAGAGAGCACTTCTACACTGCCACCCAAGAGCGCGACCAGTGGTGGGAGATGGAGTTGGCGCTCACAGCTGAGGGCATTATCTTGGGGCTCAAGCTCATCATGACGCATGACAATGGGGCCTATTTGCCCTGGGGCATTATCATGCCCTACATTGGCGTCACGACCACTCCAGGGCCCTATGTGATCCCTTGTATGGGTGTGGATTTACGGGTGGTGTACACCAATAAAAATGCCACCTCACCGGTGCGGGGTGCCGGTCGGCCCCAAGCGGTGTTTGCCATGGAGCGCATCATGGACAAGGCGGCGCACAGCTTGGGGTTAGACCGCTCGTTGATTCGGGAGATCAATTTTGTCAAGCCCGAGCAGATGCCCTACAACAATGGCTTCATCTACCGCGATGGCAAGCCCATGGTCTATGACACTGGGGACTATCCCAGGTGCCAGGCCATGGCGCTCGAATTGGCCGACTATGCCAACTTCCCAGTCCGTCAAGCCCAAGCGAGACTTGAGGGGCGTTTCATCGGTATCGGATTTGCCAATTTTGTCGAAGGCACAGGTCTGGGTCCGTTTGAAGGGGCCACAGTCAGGGTTCAACAAGATGGTCGTGTGACCGTGCTCACCGCCGCTTGTCCTCAGGGGCAAGGGCACAAAACCATTTTTGCGCAAATCTGTGCCGATCAGTTGGGCGTGCCCATGTCCATGATCGATGTGATCACGGCCGACACGAGCACCATCTCCATGGGTATTGGCACCTTTGCCTCTCGCATCACCGCCACTGCAGGCAACTCGGTGTATTTGGCCGGCAAGAGTGTACGAGATAAAGTCTTGGCCCTGGGCGCATTTTTGCTGCAAGTCAAACCCGAAGAATTGTCACTCGAGGATGGGGTGTGTTTTGTGCAGAGCAATCCAGTGCTGCGTAAAACTTTTGCCGAACTCGCCCGTGTCTCTCAAGGTATGCCTGGCTTTTCTTTTCCGCCTGGGGTTACCAATGGACTTGAGGACACCCAATATTTTTCGCCTTCCCAGTCGACGTATTGCAATGGCACGGCCGTGGCTGAACTCGAGCTCGACACGGACACGGGGCAAATCAACATCATTCGCTACTGTATGTCGCACGACAGTGGCAACTTGATCAACCCTTTGCTGGTGGATGGGCAAATCCAAGGCTCCATTGCCCACGGCATCGGGAACGCCACCTTGGAGTGGATGCGCTACGATGATGAAGCCCAACCCATTTCCACCAATTTCGCCGAGTATTTGCTACCCATGTCCACCGATGTGCCCCATGCGCAGTTGGTGCACCTTTGCAGTCCCACTTACTTGAATCCCTTGGGTGTCAAGGGTGCTGGTGAGGGTGGGACCATTCCCGCGGCGGCAGCCATCATCTCGGCCATTGAAAACGCACTCAAGGAGACGGGCCTCTTTTTAAAAGAAGCGCCCTTGACGCCACCTCGGCTATTTGAGATTTTGCACGAGTCGGGTTTTTTTAAGCGTTCCTCAGCTTAAAAAGCAGCGCCAAAGGCGAGGGTTTAAAGTTTCTCACGTTCAAAACCTCAACTTAGGCTCAAGATCAAGACGCAGGCTTAAGTCCCATGGCCTTGACCACTTTTCTATTGCTCTCCAAGCCATCGGCGATTTGTTTTTTGAACTCGGCCGGTGGTGTGGCAATGACTTTAAAGCCAATGCCATCAAAGGCTTCTTTCATTTTGTCGGTTTTTAAGGTGGTTTGAAATGCGCTTTGGAGTCTCTGTGCTGCTTCAGCAGGAATACCGGCGCTGGCGACAAAACCAATCCAACCGGTGTAGGTCCAGTTCTTGAGCTCGGGGTTGCTGGACTCGGGAAAAATGGGGATATTGGGCAAACGTTTGTTGCGCTCAGAACCCGTCACGGCCAAGCCCACGACGGCGCCATTGAGCACGTATTGCCGAATTTCGCCCAGGTCGGGCATCAGCATATTGACCTCACCACTTAAAAGGCCCAACATGGCGGGCCCACTCGATTTGTAGGTAACTTGTAGTGCGTCCAGGTTGGTCAAATACAAAAAGGTCGAGGTGGTGAACTGCATGCTTGAGCCATTTCCGCCAGACCCATAGCTCAATTTGCCCGGGTTGGCTTTGGCGTAGGCGATCAATTCAGCCAAGTTCTTGGCGGGTACGGATGGGTGCACCACCAAGACCGATTGGTATTCAATGCCATTGGCCAAATAGGTGAAGTCTTTCAAGGGATCGTAGCCCACAGATTTTTCAATCACGGGGTTGATGGACATAGACGCTGGTGAGACGGCGGCGATGGTGTAGCCGTCCTTGGCGGCAGCCAATAAAAACTCCACGCCAATTTTTTGAGAACCCCCTGGTTTGTTCATGATCACAATGGGTTGCGCGAGCTCGACAGACAGGTCCTTGGCCACAATGCGAGCGGTCATGTCAATGGGGCCACCTGGCGCCGTGGGCACAATCATGGTGATTGTTTTGCTAGGGAAAGCCGTTTGACAACATGCGCTGGCGCAATTCAATACCAAGGTGATGAGCCCAGTCGTCAACAAGAGCGAGCGTGAGGGATAGTTCATGGCATTGACCTGTGGGGAGAGGGGGTTCATTGTTGGGTTGATGCTCTAGCCGAGTGTCGGCTCAGAGCTCAAAGATTTTTTGTGGGAAGGCGTGGAGTCGCTCTGAGGCGTCTTGCTCGCCCACCAAGAAGTCATCGCAAGACCAACTGTAGGTGCGCTCCGTGGTGTAGGTCGGGTGGGCTGAGAGCACCATGTTCTTGGCGATTTTCATGGTCTCATCAAATCGCACCAAGGGTCGCTCCACCATGTCGTAGCCTTGTCCATGACAGTGAAGACGCTTCTCTTCGGGGCGACCGTGCTCGCGCATGTACTGGTTGTACTCGTGCCAGATGTCCGAGCATGAAGCACCTGGGCGCAGCAAGCTGGCGGTGAATTGTTGCGCTTCTAGGACAAATGCGTACTCATCGAGCATTTCTGCACTGGCTTGACCGAGCACACAAGTGCGACCGAGTTCACAGTAGAAGCCTCCCACACCACTGTTCTCAATCAAAAGTGTGAATTGGTCGCCTTCATGGATGATGCGGTTTTGTTGATGCCGGTTGGCAAACACGGGGGGCACCCCCACGGGACTGGATGCACACAAGAAGAGGCCTTGTTCGCTGCCAAAGCTGTGCCCGACTTGTTCGGCAATGGCCGCCACTTCAATGTCCCGCATGCCAGGCTTGATCCCTGCAAAGACCGCCTCCATGGCGCGGTCTTGCATGTGGGCGACGCGGCGCATGAAGCTTATTTCTTCTTCGCTTTTGATGCCTTTGATCTGGTCAACGATTTCAGAAGCGTCGATGAATTTGGCACTCGACAGTGGACCCTTTTTGAGGGTATCGATCAACGCATAAGACATCGACGCTGTCCCCAAGAGGCCAACCGTGCCGTGGGCGTATTTTTCCAGTGCTTTTTGGGCGAGTTCCGCGTCATACCCTGCGGTGTAGTGGGCGGCCGAATAACTGGGGGTGCTCATAAAGCGGGCCACGCCGCGGCGCAGCAAATCATCCTCGCCCGAGAATTCTCTCACCGTGTTGAAGGGACCTTGACCGACCACGCTCATGCGGTCGTCGACTGGAAAGACCACTGTCACCGGGTAGCCATTGGTGGCAGGGATGTCGGTGAAATACTTGACATAGCCACCCATGAAGTCGTTGTTGGACTGCATCAACAAGACATCGATGTGGTGCTCGGCCATGGCCGCGCGCACCGCTCGCCAACGGCGCTCGAGTTCAGCGCTGGAAATGGGTGAATTGATGCGTTCTTCTAAAGGGCTCATGCTTCATTTTCTCTTTTAACGATGTTGATCATGTCGCTGAAATTGCCCGCCATGAACTGTTTTAAATTCTCTTCGATGACGGGCAGGGCTTCATCCACATAGGCGTCATAAAACCCGCCCATGTGCGGCGTGACGGTCACGTTGTGTTGACTCCACAAGGGGTGCTTGGGCGGGAGCGGTTCCTCAGCAAAGACATCAAGGGCGGCACCCGCAATTTGACCACTGTTCAAAGCGGCCAACAAGTCGTCTTCATTGACCACACCACCTCGGGCCAAATTGATCAAATGGCTGCTTTTTTTCATGAGTGCAAAGGTCTTGGCATTGATGATGTGGTGGGTCTCTTCAGCGTAGGGCGCCAGCAGCACCAAGAAGTCGGCTTGCGCAATCGCAGTTTCGCAGGCCGCTCGGGTATGAATTTCGTCAAACCCCAGCACCGCTCGCACGGCGTTGCTGATTCCAAGAACGCGCATGCCGAGTGCTTTGCATTTGGGCGCGAGCTCGGCAGAGATGACACCCACCCCGTAAATGGTCACGGTTTTGCCCTTCAATAGGCCCACCGGCGCTTTGCGCACCCAGGCCCCTTGGAGTTGATTGAGGACCATGTCTTTGTAGTGACGAGCTTGACCCATCATCATCATGAGTGCCGCTTCAGACACGGGTGCACCATGGATGCCGTGCAAATTGGTGACGATCACGGACCCCTTGAGGGAGGCTCGGTTGGTGATGCCGTCCACGCCGGAGCCCAGGGCTTGAATCCATTTCAGATGGTGAGCTTGCTCGAGCACATGTTCGGCCATCATGGGCCCAAAGGTCACGAGCACATCGGCCTCTTCGATGAAGGGGCTCACCTTGCTGTGGTGGTCCACGATGTTGATGTTGAGCTTGGGGAAACGCGATTTGAGGCCGTTGTAGTACTGCAGGCGCACCGCTTCAGGCAGGGTCAACAAAATGAGCAAATTGAGCATGGGTCAAATGGGAGCAATTGAGAAAAATTGAGAAAAATTGGAATTCAATGGCTTCAAAATATCAGTGGGTCTTGTCCCTGCATTAAGTCCCATCGTAGAGCTTGGGGATGCTCACCACCATGACCACGGATTGACCTTGGTCAAGGGCGTTCAAACTTCTGCCAATGGCGGCTCTTAGTTCGCTGGCCTCATTCACGCGCTCGCCATGGGCGCCAAAGGCCGCCCCCACCATTTCAAACTGTCGGTGCTCACCTTCGAGTCTGGCGTGAAAATCTTGGGACTTGGCGGCATAGCCATCGGGGTGGACCCGCAAGGTGGCCTCCTTCACCGCTTGCCAGCCCCCGTTGTCAAGCACCACGGTGAAGATGGGCAGCCCTTGGGCCTGCGCCACGGCATAGACTGAGGTTGGGGTACTGAAATGAAATCCCCCGTCTCCCACGATTTGAACCACGCGGTGCTTGGGATTGGCCAATTTGAATCCAAGTGCCATGCCACCGCTGTAGCCCAGGCCGCCACCTGCAGAGGCAAAGAGGGTTTTGGGGGTGTTTCTCTTCAAGTGGTTGAGCAAGGTGGGGGAGTGGCGAATGGCTTCATTGACCACCACGTCCTCGGTGTCGAGCATCTCGTACAAGGTGTGCATGAGGAAAGCTGGGTTGACAATGCCGGGTTTGCTGGGCAGCTCGACCTCGCTTCTCAGTTTTTGAGCCCGTGCGTTTTGCAGCGCTTGGATGCTTTTTAGACGCTCTTGGATTCGGTCTTGGTGGGCGGGGGTGATGAGGGTTTGAGCCACCGAGAGCAAGTCCTCTAACCACTCGGCGCTGTTGGCCTGAATGCGGGTTTGAGTGGCAAAGCCCCAAAGCGGAAAATCCTTTTTGATCGGATCGATATCGACATGGATCCAAGGGGTGTTGGGCTGGGGTTGGACATACTTGGGCAGCCACGGTACGTCCACATCAATGAGGAGTCCCAAGTCCGCGTTGGCCATGGCACTGGCGGGATCGAAGCCACAAAACCAGGGGTGATCGCGAGAGATGTTGTTGTGGGTGGGGCTCGCCTCATAAACACGGATGCCCAGTTGTTCGGCCAGTGCGCTCAGGGCATGAAAGCCGCGCGCGCTTCGACCTGCATAGCAAGTCACGAGCATGGTGTTGTGGGCTTCAAGGAGTTGTTTGGCCGTGCTTTGGAGTTGACTCAAAGACGATGAGCCCATGTGCACGCTGCCGTAGTTTTGTTCTGAGAATGAATGCACTTGGTTTTCTTCCCAGTGCTGGGTCAAGGTCTCGCGCGGCAAACTCAAGAACACGGGGCCGGGTGGGTCGCTGTGCATGACACTGTGGGCTCGGCGCAGCACCTCTTTGCTTACCACGCCCGAGGGCAAGTTGTACTCCCATTTGGTGTAGGGGCGCACGAGGCTGGCCATGTCAAAGGGGTCTTGCACAAAATGGACGTAATTGTCGCGAGATCCAGTGAGCTCTCCTCGTACCGTGTACGGAGCTCGACCGGCCATTAGCAAAACGGGGAGCCTTGAACGCATCAAATTGTGCATGCCCATGACGGCGTTGGCCGTTCCCGCGTCAACGTGCACCAATACTCCTTGGCCCTTGCCCGTCATGGCGGCGTAAGCGCCGGCCATGTGGATGGCCACGTTTTCATGCGGACAGGTGATGAGTTGGGGGATGGCTTTGCCCAGCGTTTTGAACTTGGCCATCTCCTCAATGAGTGTCGCGTGATCGGTGCCTAAATTGCAAAACAAGTATTCGATGCCCGACTCCACCAAGCCCTCTAAAAAGAAGTGTGCGCTGGTGTGCTGGTTGTTTTGTGGGGAGGGTTGGCTCATGTTGAATAGGGGTGAGAGTTTGAAGGGTTTGAAGTCAATGGCGAGTCAAAGGGGGCGAAGCAGCACAGGGTGGTTAAAACCGTGCCCAGGGTTGACTGCGCTTGGTGCCGGATGATGTGAAACGAAGTGGAGCCATGGCTTGTTATTTGGACACAATCTGACGACCGTGGGGCTTGATGCCAAGGCGAGAGGCATTGAATGCACACGCTGACATTGTGCAGTTCATGATGTCTTCAGCGCAAAGCCTTCATTCCAATTTGATTTTGGCCTCCTTGACCACCTGTCCCCATTTGCTGATTTCTGATTTGATGAAGAGGTTGAACTCTTCGGGACTTTCGCTGCCGTATTCGTAGCCCATCTCTGCACCATGGGCCTTGGCCGCGGGTGAACTCAATGCTTTGGTGAATTCCTTGAAAACGCGGTTCACCACAGGCGCGGGGGTGCCGCTGGGCAAAAAGATTCCATTCCAGCCCGCTGCCTCGACATTGGGCAAGCCCGCTTCCGCAAAAGTGGGGACGTCAGACAATAGGCTCAAGCGTTTGGGAGAGGCAATCCCCAAGGCAATGAGTTTTCCCGATTTGATCAATTGAGCCACCACAACAGGGGCCAAGTAGGCCGCGTTCACATGTCCGGCCATGACATCGGGGAGTTCTGCGCCAATGGCTTTGTAGGGCACTTCCTGGATGGATACGCCGGCTTTGGATTTGACCAATTCACCCAAGAGTTGGGTAATGGATCCTGGCCCCCCCGAAGCGTAGGTCAAGACATCGGGCTCAGACTTGGCCAGCGCCAAAAACTCTTTGAGTGTTCGGGCTTTGACGTTGGGGTTGACCACCAAGACCAAGGGAGTTGAAAAAAGGCGCATGACCGGCACCAAGGCCTCTCCCAAGCGACAACAGTTGTTGTTCACATTGGTGGACAAATCATTCAATGCATTGTTGATGTTGCCGTGAAAGATGGTGTAGCCGTCTGCCGGGGCGCGAACCACTTCTCGTGCTCCAATGGTGCTGTTGCCACCTGGCTTGTTGTCGATAATGACTTGTTGGCCAAAACCTTCGTTGAGGGCCGGCAAAATATCCCGAACGGCCGTGTCCACCGCACTGCCGGGACCTGCGGGCTCGACGATGCGAATGGTTTTGCTGGGAAAATTTTGCGCTTGAGCGGTGAGGCAGACCACGGCCACCAAAGCCATCAGGCTCATGCGTTGCAAAGATTGGAGAGTGAGTTTCATGAGTTTTTTTAAAAAATAAAGGAGATGAAGTCGACCAAGCAAACCCCAAGTTTCAGGCTGAGCACCTTGATTTTTGAGTAGCACAAAAGCCATCAGGCTAAACCCTAGGATTATGGACGAATTGTGGCCCCAGTGACCCAAGGGTTAGTCCTAGCCACACTCGCAATTTCACTGTCAGCGCGGTGTCTTGACGCACTGGAAAACAGCGGTGTCGAGGCGATGCGATAATGGATTTGGGGGAGATTGATCGCTGATGTTTTTGAGATTGCCCCCCCTTGAGTCCAAATTATTCAAAGAGGCAAAGATGTTAAAAGTTCATGCATTTCCCCGGTTCTGGTTAAAGACCTTGTTGTCGGTTTCGATGTTTTTTTTGGGGGGGACCGCGTTGCATGCGCAAACCAAGCCTGTGGATCAGAGCATGGTCGACGAATTGGTGGCCGCCAATAAGATTTTGGCCTATGAGGGCATTTTGGACGGCTGGGGCCATGTGAGTGTTCGCAACCCCAACAATCCCAACCACTATTTTTTGGCCCGCAATTTGGCGGCCGAATTGGTCACGGCCAAGGATATTATGGAATTTACCCTCGACAATGTGCCGATCGACAGCAAAGGTCAAGATCTTTACACGGAGAGGTTCATTCACGGTGAGATCTACAAAGCCCGGCCCGATGTGAACTCGGTGGTCCACACCCATGCACCCCCACTCATTCCTTTCACGGTGACGCAAGTGCCAATGAGGCCGTTGTATCACCGTGCTGCTTTTGTCGCTCAGGGAATTCCCGTTTTTGATATTCAAGACGATTTTGGCATGACGGACATGCTCATTCGAAATGCCCAACACGGCCGCGCTTTGGCCACCTCCTTGGCCGATAAGCCCGCGGCCCTCATGCGCGGTCACGGCGCAACGGTGGTGGGACCTTCTTTGCCCAGGCTCGTGGGCCGGGTCGTGTTTTTAGTAAAGAACGCTAGCTTGCAACAACAAGCCATGTCCTTGGGTGGACCCATCAAGTATTTGAACCCCGAGGAAGCCCGCTTGATTGAGGCACGTGAAGGCTATGGGCTGGGTCGCCAATGGGCAGCTTGGAAGCTCAAAGTCGGGATCATGCCCCAGCCTTGACGTTTGATGAATTCACGCGGGCGCAGCCCAGCACGGGGTGAGATTTTTTTGCGCCGGCGGTTTGGGGCTTGGCTTGAACGCTCAGCGTTCTTTGCGTTTTAAATACGCCAAGATTTCGCCCACAATGCCTTTTCTAAAGACCAGCACGCAAAGCACAAAGATGGCACCAATGATCACGTTGACCCAGGAGCCCACTTTGTCGGCCAGTGTGTTTTGCAGTGTCACGACCACGGCCGAGCCCACCACGGGTCCGAGCAGCGTGCCGGCCCCGCCGAGCATGGTCATCAAGATCACTTCGCCCGAGGTCGATTGCACCACATCGCTCAAGGTGGCAAAACTCAAGACCAAGCATTTCAGTGACCCCGCAAAACCCGCGAGGGTGGCCGACATCACGAACACGATCAATTTGTGGGTGTTAACAAAGTAGCCCAAGGACTCGGCTCGGGTTTCGTTTTCTCGAATGGCTTTGAGCACTTGTCCAAATGGGGACTCAATGATTCGCTCAATGGCCAAGAAAACAGCGCACAAGCAAAAAAGCACGAAGTAATACATGACCGAGTCTTGGGCCATGTCCAGTCCCAAGATGCTGCCTCTGTGCACACCTTGAAGGCCGTTTTCACCGCCCGTAAAACTCGCTTCCAAACAGACAAAGTAGACGATCTGCGACAAGGCCAGGGTGATCATGGCAAAGTAAATGCCTGATCGGCGAATGGCGATGTAGCCAAAGACCACACTGAGTAGGCAAGAGGCCACCACCCCGCCCAAGATCGACACGATCGTTGAGCTGCCAAGGCTGGTGATGAGCCAGCCCGTCACATACGAGGACAAGCCAAAAAATGCCGCGTGCCCAAAGGACAACATGCCGCCAAAACCCAAGAGCAGATTAAAGGCGCAGGCAAAGATGGCAAAACAGTACAAGGTCATCAAATAGACTGTGTACACGCCCAGCCATGGCGCCACAAGCCCCAAGGTCAATAGGCCCAGGTAGAGAAGTTGACGCTGGCGAGGGTGCTCCATGGCCTTAACCTTTACCAAAAAGACCGTTGGGCCGCCAGCACAGCACAATGGCCATGATCACAAAGACCACGATGTTGGATGCCTCTGGGTAGAGGACTTTGGTAAATCCTTCCACGATCCCGAGCAACAAGCCGCTCAAGATCGCACCCATGATGGAGCCCATACCACCGATGACCACCACGGCAAACACCACGATGACCAGGGACGATCCCATCAAAGGGGAGACCTGGATGATGGGTGCAGACAACACCCCAGCAAAAGCCGCCAGGGCCACGCCTGCGGCGTAGGTGAGAGAAACCATCAAGGGCACGTTGATGCCAAAGGCTTGAACCAGTTGCGGATTCTCGGTGGCGGCTCTCAGGGTCGAGCCCAGTCGTGTTCTTTCAATGACAAACCAAGTGATCAAACACACGGTGAGACTGGCGACAATCACCCAGACACGGTAGATGGGCAAAATCATGAAGCCCACGTTGACCGCACCTTGCAGCAATTCGGGCACGGGGTAGGTTTGACCGGATGCACCAAAGCCTTCTCGTATGAAGCCCTCGGCAATCAAAGAAAGCCCAAAGGTGAGCAGCAATCCATACAGGGGGTCGATTTGGGTTAAACGCTTGAGCATGGTGCGCTCGATGACAATTCCCAGACACCCCACGATCAGGGGCGACAAAATCAAGGCACCCCAGTAACCTATCCCTAAGAAATTCAACAAGGCCCAGGTGCCATAGGCGCCCAGCATGTAAAACGCCCCGTGGGCAAAGTTCACCACCCCCAAGAGGCCAAAGATCACCGCCAACCCGAGACTGAGCATGGCATAAAAGCAGCCATTGACCAGTCCGAGCATCAATTGCCCCAAGATCACGGGAACGGGGAAACCAAACAGATCGGTCATGTCTTCACTTGGGCCGGGTTGAGGGTGGCTTGATCACGAAAACCCCGAATTACTTTTTGACCACCAAAGGACAAGTCGAGTCAGACAAGGGGCCAAAAGCTTCTTCGCCCGGCATGGTCTTGATCACTTTGTAGTAGTCCCATGGGTATTGAGAATCCGCGGGCTTTTTGACTTGCATCACGTACATGTCGTGGACCATGACGCCATCGGCGCGGATATAACCGCCTTTGACAAACATGTCGTTGATTTTGATTTTGTGGAGCTCTTGCATGACCTTGTCCGAATCGGTGGTTTTGGCCGCCTTCACCGCATTCAAGTACGCCAAGGTGGCCGAGTAATAAGCCGCTTGGTTCATGGTGGGCTCTTTTTTCATTTTTTCAAAATAGCGTTTGCCAAATGCGCGGGTGTCTGGATTCAAATCCCAGTACCAACCGGTGGTGAGGTACAAGCCTTGTGCGGTTTGCAGGCCCAAGCTGTGGATGTCGCTGATGAAGGCCAACAAGGCGGCGGGCTTCATGGTTTTGGTGATGCCAAACTCATTGGCCGCCTTCAAAGAATTGGTGAAATCGTTGCCGGCGTTGGACAGTCCCAGTACTTGCGCTTTGGAGCCTTGGGCTTGGAGGAGGAAGGAGGAAAAGTCCGAGGCCGACAAGGGCACGCGCACCGAGCCGATGGATTTGCCGCCATTGGCGTTCACCACCTTGGTGGCCGCGTCTTGGAGTTGCGTGCCAAAAGCGTAATCGGCGGTCAAGAAGTACCAAGACTTTCCACCTTCTTTGGTGATCACAGACGCAGTGCCATTGGCCAGTGCGGTGGTGTCATAGGCGTAGTGAACAATGTAGGCATTGCAGTCTTGGTTGGTGAGTGAGGCGCCAGCGGCACCGATGGCGATGAAGGGGACTTTTTTCTCGCCCGCGACCTTGGCCATGGCCAAGCTCACGCCAGTATTGGATCCACCCAAGAGCATGTTGAGTTCATTTTTATCGGCCCACTCCCTGAATTTGGAAGACCCGACGTCGGGCTTGTTTTGGTGATCGGCGCTGATGAAGACAATTTTTTTACCCAAAACGGTGGGGCCAAAATCGCTGATCGCCATTTTGACGGCCTCAACACCGCCTTGGCCAATCACATCGGCATAAAGACCTGACATGTCGTCAATGTCACCAATCACCACCTCATTGCCTGCGTTGGCCGTCATCGTTGCGCCAAGCCCTAGGCTCACGGCGAGTGCCAACCATGTTTTCTTGCTACTGAACTTCATGCTTATCTCCTTGTTTTTTCTAAAAATCATCATCACAAACATTCACACGTTTTTTGAAGAATGTCGATCCTTCACGCCAAGGCCCTGACGCGCTAAACGCCAAGAAACTCCTTGAGGTTGGGGCTCACCCGTTCGAGCTCGGGCTGCTCAAACGTTTGCACAATTTGCCCTCTGTCCATCACATAAAAGCGATCGGCCAAGGGCGCTGCAAATCTAAAATTTTGCTCCACCATCACGATCGTGAAACCGGCCTCTTTGAGTCTGAGGATCAAACGCGCCAGACTTTGAACGATCACGGGGGCCAGTCCTTCTGAAATTTCATCGAGCAGCAGCAACTTGGCGCCGCTGCGAAGAATGCGTGCCAAGGCGAGCATTTGTTGTTCGCCCCCAGACAGTTTGGTGCCTGGGGAGTCTTTTCGCTCTAAAAGATTGGGAAATAAATCATAGAGTGCTTCAAGCGTCATGCCGCCGGGCTTTAATATCGGTGGGAGGAGTAAATTTTCTTCACAACTCAGGGAGGAAAAAATCCCACGCTCCTCTGGACAAAAACCAAGGCCCAATTTGGCAATGTGGTGGGGTTCGAGGTGGATGGCCTCTGTGCCTTGAATTTCAATGGAACCTTGGCGTTTGGCCACGAGCCCCATGATGGATTTGAGCGTGGTGGTTCTGCCCGCGCCGTTTCTGCCCAAAAGTGTCACAACTTCTCCGGCGAAGACTTCAAAGCCAATGCCGTGAAGGATGTGCGACTCGCCGTAGTGGGCATGCAGGCCGTGCACTTTGAGCACTGCGCCAGGGGTACTTTGATGGGTGGTTTCAGTGTGCACGGGGGACACTCTCCAATGCACTGGGTTCTTCTTCTTGTCCCATATAGGCCTCGAGCACCTGGGGGTTGGTTGACACCTCGGCGTAGGGTCCCTCGGCGATGACTTGGCCGCGCTGCATCACACTGATGCGGTCGGCAATGCTGGCCACCACCTTCATATTGTGTTCCACCATGATGATGGTTTTGTCGGCGCTCACTTTTTTAATGAGCTCACTCACCCTTTGGACGTCTTCCAAGCCCATGCCTTGGGTGGGTTCGTCAAGGAGCATGAGCTCTGGCTCCATCGCCAAGGTGGTGGCAATTTCGAGCGCGCGTTTGAGTCCATAAGGGAGTTCTGCACTCAAGTGGTGTGCATAGGATTCAATGCCGACTTCAGCAAGGAGTTCTAGTGACCGCTCATGCAAGGGGTGCAGACTTTTCTCAGATCGCCAAAACTGAAAACTTTGTTGGCTGCGTCGCTGCAGCGCCACGCGCACGTTCTCGAGCACGCTCAGGTGCGGAAAAATCGCGGATATTTGAAACGAGCGAATGATGCCTCGCCTGGCCACTTGCGCGGGTTGATCCGCGGTGATGTCTTGACCGTTGAAGACAATCGTTCCAGCACTTGGGGCGAGAAACTTGGTGAGGAGGTTGAAAAAGGTGGTTTTGCCCGCACCATTGGGCCCAATGATGGCGTGGATGTGACCGCGCTCGACCTTTAAAGATACCCGATTAACAGCAACAAAGCCTTTGAAGTCTTTTTGCAGATCGTGTGTTTCAAGAATGGTCGAAGTAGGCATGAGGTCATGAGAGTGAACGGCTGAAATAAGCTTAACACGTAGGCTCAATGTCAAGCGGTATTTTGTTGGTTTTTGCAATGGCTCTAGGGTTTATCCTAGTCGGTCTTTGCTTGAAGTCACTTCTCCAAAAAGAGCACTCAAGTGGGGTCTCTGCTGTCGATTGATTCGATTGGCGAATAGGACGATAGAATGCTACCATTAATTAATTCTCAGGTCTTTTTGACGCTGATATTTTTGACTTGAAAAGGAAGTAATCAATGGATTCATACCGCCTTGCTCATCAGAACCAGTGGCGCATTTGGGGTGTGGTCATGGGATTGTTGGTGGCTTGTTTGGGCTCATGGGCCCAGTCCCAAGCCCAAACCCAACCCCCCCTTCAATCGGTCAAAATGATCGTACCTTTTACCCCTGGTACCGGCATGGACACCATTGCCCGTGCCATTTCTCCCAAGCTCGGTGAGCGTCTGGGAGTGGCCATCGTCGTGCAAAATTCTCCTGGTGCGAGTGGCAACATTGGTGCCGACATGGTGGCCAAAGCGCCGGCCGACGGCTCCACCATTTTGATGGGTGCCAACACGATGCTGATTGCTCAGCAGATGTACAAGAATGTGCCCTTCAATCCCATCAAAGATTTTGCGCCCGTGTCCATGACCGCTTGGGGCACCTTGATGCTCGTGACAAACCCGAAAACCGGCATCAAATCCGTGCAGGATCTGATTCATGTGGCGCAGGCCAAACCGGGTGCCGTCACTTTTGGCTCGCCCGGTGTGGGCACACCACACCACATGGCGATGGAGCTCTTAAAGCTCGAGACCAAACTCGATCTTTTGCATGTACCCTACAAGGGCTCTGCGGGCTACACCAACGATTTGCTCTCGGGTGAGTTGATGGTGGGCTTTTTGCCCGTCCATGTGGCCCAAGCCTTTGTCAATTCTGGCAAGTTGATTGCCTTGGCGGTTGGAAGCCCCAAACGCCACCCCGTTGCACCCAATGTTGCCACCTTTGGAGAGTTGGGTTACAAGGGCATCGATGTGGAAATGTGGTATGCCTTGTTTTACCCCGCCAAAACCCCCAAAGAGATGGTGGACCGGCTCAGCAAAGAGACCGCTTATGTGCTGAAGTTGCCTGAGATTCGTGACTTGCTTGGCAAAGCAGGACTTGACGCCGAGAGTTCAACCCCCGACGAGTTGGCCCAAGTTGTGGCCAAAGATTATCCGCGTTGGGGTCGCGTGATTAAGCTCAGGGGCATTGAAGCGGAGTAGCCAAGCCGCGTATCCAATTTGCCTGGGTGTTCAATTCGCATGGATTTTTATCCTGTTGGACAACCACCGCTCAACCCCACAATGCCAAAACCCAAGCCTTTGAGTCAGGAAGAACTGCAAGTTTTGAGAGGCTTGGCACCCGAGTGGCAAATCGATGCCTTGGGTCTGGGGATGAGGCGGGTTTTTCTGTTCAAGGATTTTGGCCAAGCGTTCGCTTTTATGACCCAAGTGGCCACGCTCATTCATCAGCAGGATCACCACCCCCATTGGTCCAATGTCTATGCCAAAGTCGAGGTGTTTTTGAGCACCCATGAGGTGGACGCGTTGACATTGAGAGACCAAGCCTTGGCCTTGGAGATGGATAAAATTTGGGACAGTTTGATCCCCTGAATTCTTAATTGTAGGACTCCACGCCATGACCTCGATGAAGCATCAACTCGCCCAGGGTCTCAGTCACGAAGACTTGATTGAACGGTCTTTGGCTTTGGCGCAATCTCCTCCAGCCCAGTCGGTTTTTTTAAAGCTGTATGCAGCAGAGGCCTTGGCCCAAGCCAGGACAATTGACACGCGACTCAAGCGCGCCCCTCTTTCTTCTTCTTCTGCATCGCAACCCCTGCTTGGCTTGCCCGTCAGCATCAAAGATCTCTTTGATGTCGAGGGCGAATGCACCCATGCGGGCTCCGTGGTTCTGCAAGGCTCGGCGCTGGCTCATCAAGATGCGCACGCTGTGCAGTCCTTGAAGGCGAGCGGTGCGATTGTCTTGGGTCGCACCAACATGACCGAATTTGCCTTTTCAGGCATTGGCATCAATCCTCACCACGGCACACCGGTCAACCCTTGCGACCCTCAAACGCCCAGAATCCCAGGGGGTTCCAGCAGTGGTGCGGCGGTCTCGGTGGCACTGGGCATTTGCCACGCGGCTCTTGGCTCCGACACGGGCGGCTCCATTCGAATTCCTGCCGCGCTTTGCGGTTTGGTGGGATTCAAAAACACACAAACCCGTGTGAGCATTCGTGGCACCGTCCCCCTGTGTCCTGCCATGGACACGGTGTGCGCCATCACCAAAAGTGTGACAGACGCCATTGAGCTCGATCAGGTGCTGTCTGGCCAATTTTTGTCTGTTAAAAAAAGAGACCTCAAGGGGCTCAAATTTTTGGTCCCCCAAACCGTCGTCATGGACGATTTGGAGAGCGGGGTGGCCAACGCCTTTGAGCGCAGCTTGGCGGCGCTTTCACGCAAGGGCGCCATCATCTTGCAAGAGGATGTTCCCATTTTGAGCGAGATGGCCGAGATCAACACGCCGGCGGGTCTCTCGCCCATCGAGGCCTGGGCAGAGCACCACGCCTTGGTGATGATGCATGAAAAGCGCATCGACCCGCGAGTCGTGGTGCGCTTAAAGCAAGGCCAAGGGGTGAGTGCTGCGCAATACTGGGATTTGCTCAAGGCACGCGCGCAGTGGATCTTGAATGTGCAGCAAGCGTTCTCAGGCTTTGACGCGGTCTTGTGCCCGACCACACCAATGGTGGCGCCTGCCATCGCGTCTTTGCGCCATGATGATGAGGCCTTTACCCGAGCCAACCGATTGATGCTCAGGAACACGTCCGTGTTTAATTTCTTGGACGGCTGCTCCATCAGCTTGCCTTGTCAAAGTGCAGATGAACTCCCGATGGGTCTGATGCTCTCACATGTCGCTGGCCAAGACGCCCAACTGCTGGGCATTGCCTTGGTTGTCGAGTCTTGTCTGGCGTCGTTCAAGTCCTGAGTTATTTGGGCGTTGTGTGGATGTGGAACTTTTCGTGTTTGCTCACCGATGCTCCCGCATCCAAGCCTAGAGCGCGGTAACCCAAGAGTGAGATAAAGATGAGGCCGCTCACCCCAAAAAATGCGAGTTCAAAGTCGTTGGACTGAGGGTGATGGATGTCTCCTTGGCGCAGGTAGACACTGGCATGGATCAGGGTGGCGCCAAGCGCCACCCCGACCCCTTGGGTGAGTTGGGCCATGGTGCTAAAAAGGGTGTTGGCCCCGCTCATTTGCTCAGGCGGTACATCGGCAAAGGCCATCGTCTGGATGCAGGTGAATTGCATGGAGCGTGTGATGCCATAGACCAACATGACCATGACAATGATGGCCACGGGGGAGGTGGGACTCAAAAGCCCGATGGCAAAGGCTGAGCAAGCGGCCAAGCAACCATTTCCCAGCATGATGGAGCGAAATCCAAAACGCCGCAATAGCTTGGGGGTGAAGGGCTTGAGCCCGAGGTTGCCGAGCATGGCCGAGAGCAGCAAGAGGCCAGAGGCAAAGGCGTTGTAGCCAAAGGCCACTTGAAACATCAAGGGCGCTAAAAAGGGGGTGGCGCCAATGCACACGCGAGTGAGTGATCCATAAAAGAAAATGGTGCCAAAGGTGGGCACGCGCAGCACGGAGAAATTCAAGAGCGGTGTCGGGTGCCTTTGGGTGTGCCACCAAGCCAAGACCCCCAAGGTGGCACAAGCCAAAAACAAACCACCGCAGTGCTCAGACAGGCCTTCATTGCCCAAAGACTCCACCGCCATCACAAAGGTGGCCAGTCCCAAGCCTATGAGCACAAAACCCACAAAATCCAGGGGTCTTTTGCTGTCCTCACTTTGGTTGGTGATGAACTTTTTGATGAGCCAAAGCCCAATGAGCCCCAATGGCACATTCAAATAAAAAATGTAGTGCCAAGAAAAGTAAGTGGTGATGAAACCCCCCAAAGGCGGCCCGACAATCGGGGCCATGAGCCCAGGCCAGGTGATGAGGGCCACCACTTTGACCAATTGATCTTTGGGTGTAATTCTGAGCACGATGAGTCGGCCCACAGGGACCATCATGGCGCCTGCCATGCCTTGAAGGATTCGTGCCAGGGTAAAGGCTTGCACCGTTTCACTCAAGGCGCAGCCTATCGAGGCCAGGGTGAAGATGGCCACGGCGCAGCCGAACACGCGCTGCGCACCAAAACGATCGGCAAACCAACCACTCAAGGGAATAAAGGCCGCCAGCGTGATCAAGTAAGACGTGATACCAATGCTCATGTCCACCGCACTGACCCCCATCGACAAGGCCATTTGGGGCAAGGCCGTGTTGATGACCGAGCCGTCCAGGTTTTCCATGAAAAAAGCACTGGCCACGATCAAGGGCACAATGTGAGAGGGGTGAAGAAGTTCTTGAAGCTTGGACATGGCAGTGCATTGTAGATTCCAAATGCAGACCGTTTTACACGGCTCAATGAGACTTTCCCCCAATTGAGCAAGAACTTTGTCGTGGCGCTATTCTTTGCTGGTCTAGCCCTTCAAGTCCAGAGCCCAATACAATATTCGGACCGTCTTGGTGTTAAACCTGAGTGCAACAATGAACATTGCTTTTTTATGTATTTTATTGGCTGGCATCACGCCCGTGATGTGCACCACCATTGCCAAGTGGCAATTCAAAGAGTTTGACAATCACAATCCGCGAGAGTGGTTGGCGCGTCAAACGGGGTTCAGGGCGCGGGCCAATGCAGCGCAGCACAACAGTTTTGAGGCCTTTCCTTTTTTTGCTGCTTCGGTCTTGGTGGCCACCTTGGCCGGTGTCGAGAGCACACGCATCGATCAGTTGAGTGTGGTGTTCATCGCAGCACGCTGGCTCTATGTCTTTTTTTATGTCACCGATCGACCCACTTGGCGCACCATTTGTTGGACCGTGGCGTATGCGTGTGTGGTGAGCCTCATGGCCATCTCACTCTCGTGATTGCGCCCTGATCTACAAGCTCATTCAACCACGAGTTGGCAAGGCGCTTTGATTTGATTGTTGGCGCGCATCGTCTCGCAGTATTGCAAGGCTTTGCGCTCGCCTTGGGCTGACATTTTGATGAAGACGGAGCAACCATAGGCCATTTTGCGCTCATCGGTTCCACTGTCAAAGGCCACGGCGCAGTGGCCCATGCTGCCCAAGTCGGGTTTTTGTTTGACCCAGTAGCTGTACAGAGAAGTGGGCAAATCACGGCTTTTGATGGTGGGGCCCGCACTTTGCGCTTGGGTAAACCCCAGTAACAGAGTCAAGCCGATGCAAGCCCAAGTGAGGGATTTGAAGCCGATGGCGTTAGAAAGGGATGAGCGCATGGTCTTAACCTTTTTCATGACACGAAAAATCATTCTAGTCCTACAAAGTACTTTACATTGCAAGTCTTTGTTGTGTCATCCTGGGTGGGGTGCATTGCGTTGTAAGATTACCAGGCTCAAACCCATTGACCTGGGGGATCAAAAGACCGATGATAGGTTAATTGACCAAGGTGATTAAACTCAGCCCTATCCTCAAAGGAGGCAACATGAAAAAACTCACACTTTTGATGTTCACATCAGTCTTGCTTTGTACCAGTTTGACCAGCCAAGCCCATGGGTTTGCACATTACGGTGGCGGGCACGGTGGATATGCCCGCGGTGGTTATTACGGCGGTGGTTGGGGGGTGCCTTTTGTGGCGGGTGCCTTGGTGGGAAGTGCTGTCTATGCGGCGACTTATCCAGCCTATGGTGCCGTCTATGCTACCCCTCCTGTGGTGGT
>TBL_comb47_HYPODRAFT_10001450_pt1 | contig 30938 bp, 30 predicted proteins | sample TroBogypolimnion_40_FD_10682 | JGI IMG/M metagenome (IMG submission 10682) | reverse complement strand
GAAGCCAAACTTTATAACAAAACCGTTTCCTGCTGTCAATGCTTTTCTTTCGAACGGCGCGTTTTCTTTTTGAAGAAGCACACCGTCCGTCAGCGAGGTGTGGTTATAACAAAAGCTTTCAGGGGCGTCAACCGCTTTATGGTTAGATTGAACTAAGCCCTATTCCGTTGATGCCTACGACAGCGCAAATGGCGACTCCGCTTGGGCGCATGATGATGCGCCCCTACGGGATGGCACGGGTGATGCCATAATAGAAAGAGCTGCCAGGCATGTTGCTCCTGGCAGCTCTTATAATCGACTTACTGCAGAGACCTTAGGCTACCCCTGCGCCGCCTGCAGTGCCTGCTCGATGTCGGCGATGATGTCCTTCACGTCCTCGATGCCGATCGAAAGCCTGATGAAGTCGGGGCTCACGCCGGAGGCGAGCTGCTCTTCGGGGGAGAGCTGCTGATGCGTGGTGGAAGCGGGGTGGATCACCAGGCTCTTCGCGTCACCGATGTTGGCCAGGTGCGAAAGGAGCTTCACGCTGTCGATGAACTTGGGACCAGCATCAGCCCCACCCTTTATGCCGAACCCGATGATGGCGCCTGCACCGTTGGGCAGATACTTCTTGGCGTTGGCGTGATCCTTGTGACTCGCCAGCCCGGGATAGTTCACCCAGCTGACCAGCGGATTTTGTTCCAGCCACTCGGCTACCTTCTGGGCGTTTTCCACGTGACGCTGCATCCTGACGTGCAGCGTCTCCAGCCCCTGGATGATCTGGAACGAGTTGAACGGGGAAATGCAGGCACCCATGTCGCGCAGAAGTTCCACCCTCATCTTGATGATGTAGGAAATGTTGCCGAGCGCATCCCAGAACTTGAGGCCGTGGTAGGAGGGATCCGGCTCGGTGAATTCCGGGAACTTGCCGTTATTCCAAGGGAAGGTGCCGCCGTCCACCACGCAGCCGCCGATCGAGGTGCCGTGCCCGCCGATGAACTTGGTGAGCGAGTAGACCACAATGTCCGCGCCGTGCTGAAGCGGCTTGAAGACATAGGGAGTTGCCGCGGTGTTGTCCACCACGTAGGGAATCCCCGCGTCGTGGGCCACCTTGGCGATCGCCTCGAAATCGTCCACGTTGTTCTTCGGATTGCCGATCGCCTCGCTGTAGACCAGGCGGGTGTTCTCGTCAATCGCCTTGCGGATGTTCTCCGGGTCGGACGAATCGACGAACTTGACCGTGATGCCCAGCTTGGGAAGCGTATAGTGAAACAGGTTGTAGGTGCCGCCGTACAGGTAGCTCGTGGAGATGATGTTCTGCCCGGCACTGGCGATGTTCAGCACCGCGTAGGTGGTGGCCGCCTGCCCCGAGGCTACCGCGAGCGCCGCGACGCCGCCGTCCAGTTCGGCGATCCTTTTCTCCAGCACGTCGGTAGTCGGATTCATCAGCCGCGTGTAAATGTTGCCGAACTCCTTCAGCCCAAAAAGGTTTGCCGCGTGCTCCGCACTCTTGAAAACATACGAGGAAGTCTGGTAAATCGGCACGGCCCGGGAAAGGGTCGACGGATCAACGGTCTGGCCCGCGTGGAGAGCAAGGGTATCAAATCCATAGGTATTCTCTGACATATCGTAACTCCCGTCCTCTTAACAACCGTTTTGGTAAAGAATCAAAGTATAAAAGCTATACAAAATGGTATCACTCTTGTCAACAAATTTGAACGTTTTTCTCACCGATTTAGTCGGGTAACCTGCCGTACAGTTCGGTGGTGTGCGCAAGCTTGGTCGCGAGTTTGGCGCTGAAGGCGTCCGCGGGGCACCTCCAGCTCCAGTTGCCACCAGCTACTCCCGGTATGTTCATCCTGCCGGAGGTCGGTAATTCCAAGAGGTCCTGCATCGGGATGATGGCATAATCGGCGACCGAGGCAAGCGTGCACTTCACCATCTGCCACACGATGTCGGACCGATCCCGGTCCAGGTAGGAAAGCACCGCTTTCTGCTCCTTGGGCTTGAGCGAGTCGAACCACCCCAAGGTCGTGTCGTTATCGTGGGTCCCGGTGTAGGCGACGCAGGAACGGACGTGGTTGTGCGGCAGATAGGGGTTCTCCGGTCCCGAGCCGAAGGCGAACTGCAGGATCTTCATGCCCGGGAAACCAAACTGGTCCCGCAGCGCTTCTACTTCCGTGGTGATGATGCCGAGGTCCTCCGCAATGATCGGCAGGTTCCCCAGCGCATAGCGTAGGGCATGGAAGAGCGCCTCACCCGGCCCCTTGACCCAGCGCCCGTTGATGGCGGTCTTCTCCCAAACCGGGACTTCCCAGAACGCCTCGAAGCCGCGGAAGTGGTCGATCCGTACCATGTCGTAGAGGGAGAGGTCGTTGCGCAGCCGCGCGACCCACCAGCCGTACCCCTCGGCAGCCATGCGGTCCCAGTTGTAGAGCGGATTGCCCCAGAGCTGTCCGGTCTTGCTGAAATAATCGGGCGGCACCCCCGCCACGACGATGGGCACCCCCTTCTCGTCCAGGTGAAAAAGTTGCGGATTGGCCCAGACGTCGGCGGAATCGAAGGCGACGAAGATGGGGAGATCCCCGATGATGGAGATCCCAAGTACGTTGGCGTACCCTTTGAGCTTTTTCCATTGGCGGGCGAACTGCCACTGCAGGTACTTCTGTTCCCCGATGACGCTCCCGAGCGTTTCGGTCCAACTGGCGAGCGCCTCGGCATCCCGGTGTGCGAGCGCCTCCGGCCACGAGTTCCAGCTCTCCCCCTTGAAGTGCTCCTTCAATGCCATGAAGAGGGCGAAATCGTGCAGCCAGAAGGTGGAATCGCAGAACTGCCAGAACTCCTCCTTGCGCCTTTGGGAGGCCGTGGCAAAGAATCGGGTGGCGGCGGTCTTCAGGAGCCCGAGCTTGTAGAGCTCGGTGGCGCCGTAATCGACCCGCTCGGAAGTGCCGTCCGGCTGCAGGTCCTGCACGGAGAGGTCGCCCTCGTCCACCACCGCTTCCAGGTTGATCAGCAGCGGATTCCCCGCGAAGGCCGAATAGCAGGAATAGGGCGAATTGCCGTACGCCGTGGGGCCAAGCGGCAGGATTTGCCAAAGCGACTGCCCCGACTTGTGCAGGAAGTCGACGAAGCGGCGTGCCTCCTCGCCGAAGGAACCGATGCCGCCGGATCCCGGAAGGGAGGTGGGATGCAGGAGGACGCCACTTTTTCTCTTTCTCACCATGATCACCTCGATTGCATTGAATTGACCGGCAGTTTTTCGCCAAGGGCGCGCCGTCATCATTGGCAAAGACCAACCACCGGGAAGCGTATCAAGGGTGCCGACAGTAACCGCTCAGTCAATGCCGCTCGGCTACCGCCTTAAACACACTGTGATGGCTCACTCTGTGGAGGGTTGCCATTTGGCAGAAAGACTATGCCACAAAAAAGGTATTATGCAAACAATGTGGGGACTTTACCGGGAGATCGAGAGGTGTTATAGTGCCGGCATGGAAACTATCAAGACAGCGACATTCGAGGCCTTACTTGAGTCGGCCGTTCCGGACGGCAATGGCGGGTATACCTTTACCCTGGACGGCGAGTCCTATCAGATCAAGGACACCCTGGAAATAACCGGGATCGCCACCCGAAAGGGATACATCATCATCTACTAGGCTGACTCCTCGGCAGAAGCCGCCGCCAGGATCTCGTCCACCCGTTTGCCGTCCAGGGTCTCCTCATCGAGGAGCGCCCCGGCCAGGGCGTCCAGTTTGCTGCGGTTGCTGGAAACCAGATCAAGCGCCTTCGCCTCGGCTTGCCGTATCAGCGCCGCTATTTCCTGGTCGATAAGCCACGCCATCTCCTCGGAGAAGGTCTTCTCTTCGGCGAGCTTCATGCCGAGGAAGGGGTGTTCCTCGCCCCTGTGGAAGGTCATGGCGCCGATCTTCTCGCTCATCCCCCACTGGCAGACCATCTTCTCCGCAAGTTCCGTTACGTGTTTCAGGTCGCTGTGCGCCCCCGAAGAAATATCGTTGAAAACCACCATCTCGGCGACGCGGCCGCCCAGCGCCACGCAGAGGCGGTTCACCAGATAGGCGCGCGGGTAATGGTAGCGGTCGTCCTCGGGCAGTTGCTGGGTCACGCCGAGCGCGCGCCCCCGCGGCAGGATGGTCACCTTGTGGACCGGGTCGGTGCTCGGCAATAGGCGCGCCACCAGGGCATGCCCCGCCTCGTGGTAGGCGGTGATCCGCTTTTCCTCGTCCGAGATCACCATGTGGCGCTCTCCTCCCATGAGGATCTTGTCCTTGGCGCGCTCCAGCTGCTCGAGGCTCACCACCATGACGTTGTCCCGCGCGGAGAGGATTGCCGCCTCGTTCACCAGCCCCTCCAGATCGGCGCCGGTCATGCCGGGGGTCCCCTTGGCGATTACCGCGAGATCGACGTCCGGGGCAAGCGGGATCTTCCTGGTGTGGACCTTCAGAATTTTCTCCCGGTCGCGCCAATCGGGCCGCTCGATCACCACGTTCCGGTCGAAGCGGCCGGGGCGCAACAACGCGGGGTCGAGCACGTCGGGCCTGTTGGTGGCGGAGATGACCACGACCTCGGTGTGCGGGTCGAAACCGTCCATCTCGGAGAGGAGCTGGTTCAGAGTCTGCTCCCGCTCGTCATGTCCGCCGCCGAACCCCGCGCCGCGGCTTCTGCCCACCGCATCCAGCTCGTCGATGAAGATGATGCTCGGCACCACCTTGCGCGCGCTGGCGAAGAGGTCCCGCACCCGGCTGGCGCCCACCCCCACGAACATCTCGATGAACGCCGAGGCCGAAATGGAGAAAAAGGGGACCCCAGCCTCGCCGGCCACGGCACGTGCCAGCAGCGTCTTGCCGGTGCCGGGAGGGCCGACCAGCAGGACCCCCTTCGGCACCTTGCCGCCGATCTGCTGGAATTTTTTCGGCTCCTTCAGGTACTCGACGACCTCGCGCAACTCCTGCTTCGCCTCCTCCATCCCCGCCACATCCGCGAAGGTGACATTGGCCCGCTCGGCGTTATAGGTCTTCGCTCCGGAACGGGCGAATCCTCCCATCATGGCGCCGGGCCCCTGGCTCTTCATCCCTCTCATGATGAACCACCAGACGCCCAGGATCAGCATCCAGGGGAGCAGGTATATCAGCAGGTTGCCGGCGGCGGACCCCTCGGCCGGCTGCACGACCACCTCCACTTTACGCGCCGTAAGTTCCGGCAGGAGCGTCGGATCCCCCATGGAAGGGAGGTTGCAGTTGAAAAGCGTGGTATCCACCGTCCCCGTCTTCTGGTCCATCGCAGCGGGTACTGCTATTTTCGTGCGCAGTTCGCCCCTGACGTTGTTCCCCCTGAGGGTCACCTTCTTCACATTTCCCGCGGCAAGCTCGTCCCTGAAGCGGGTGTAACTGATGTCGGCCCCGCGCTCTGCCGCCTGTTTCACGATGGAACCGTAAAACAAATCGAGCAGCAGGATAAGCATGCCGGTGATAAGCAATGGCCTCCAGATCGTCTTCCCCATGCGAGGGCTCCTCTGCGCTGACGCCTGACTACTTCCTCTTGGAATTCTAACCAAGAAAGGGCGCTTTACAAGGGTAGGGGCAAGGCGGAGGTCGCAGCTGCAGAGCTGCACCCGAAGAAGGAGCTGGGGCGGGGGAGGGTCGAGCGCAAGAAGTCGGGGGTAGCAGTGAGGGGGATCTCTTCAGCGCTCCAGCTGGTAGACTCCGAAACCGAAGGAGGCTCCCTTGCCGAGATGGGTCGCGCTCCCCAGCTGCAGCAGCAGATGAAAGGGTTCCAAGTCGCCTGTGAAACTGGCGCTACCCACCAGGCCGGCGGGCCGGCCGGACCAGGACTCGAGCCGGCAGTCGGAATCAAGGGTCCTGATGGCCTCGGAGGCACGCGAAAGCCAGCGGTAATCAAGCGGCAGCTCCGTACCGGAATAATAATAGGAGAGAGAGGAAACCCGGCGCATAAGCACCCGGGACAATTCGGCGAAACTGAAGCGCCTGAGTAGCCGTCCCTCATGGGTAAGCTTAAGCGGCGTGATGAAACGGACCGTCACCCGGTCCGGAAGGAGCGGTCCGGCGCCCGTTGGGTCGAGCGCGCTCAGCAGCGGAAGCGCTGGGTGCAGCCCGGCGCCGACCGGTTCGCGCGCCCCCCCGGGGCACTCCGCCTCAATCCTGACCAGAGTAGCCTGCATCCCGTCGAGGAGAAATCTGACCGCGTCGAGGAAACAGACCAGATACTGAACCGCACTTCCAAAGAGCGTGAGGGAGCATTCGAAGCTGGCGCCGCCGTTTGGCAAGGGAAGCAGCGCGGGAAACTGAAAAACGAAAGGAAGGGGCGGCTTCTGGTGGCGCCTGACGGCGTCCGGGTCCTTCGCGACATGCTGGCCGAAATTTGCCGGATAGGGGCAGTTTTCGCTGGAGGCGCAACCGGTGCACTCCAGCCTTCGGCAGGAAAGCGCCTTCCGGAAGGCGGCATCGAAACCGCTACGGCAGGCATAGAGCGCATAGGGGTCGTCCAGGTCCTCGTCCAAGGAAAAGGTGAAGTAGATTTTTACATAGTGAAGTTCCACGTCAGGCTCCTGACTCCTTTATACCGGTGGCGGGACTGCGACGCAACAAAATTGCCCCGGGCGGGCGGTCCCCTCCCATACAAAGGTCATGGTAAGGGGGATTTTTTTCTAGGAGAGCGGGCATTCAGACCTTCGTAGCGACACGGCATGGGCGCATGATGATTCGCCCCTACAAGGTTCTCCCACCCTCACGCTACGAAGGCCGGGATCAGGGCTCTGCGCCACCAAAAAAAGTGGCCCTCCGTGAGGAAGGGCCACTCTTAAGTGAAGGGAAAAGATACCTCCCGGGGAATCTACCGGCGGACAGCTGCCAGATCTACTTCTGGTTGATCGCGCAAAGCTTCCACTGGTTGTTGCCGACCGGCCTGGTGAAGGTCCAGTATTCCTCGAACTTGACCGGCTCGGTCTTGCTACCAGACAGCACGGCCCCGGTCGAATCGTCCGTCGTGTAGTCCAGCAGGTTGGCGTAGATCAGGGCGGTGACGAAGTCCTTGCCGCTTTCCTGCCATGCCTCGGAGATCTCCACGGTTCTTACCGCGATGTTCTCCAACCGGTTGATCTTCTTCTCCCGCAGCAGCGTGTCGATGTCGCGCTGGAGTAGGCCGCGCATCTCGTCACTCAGAACCGCCGAGGCGCTTGAGAGGTCACGGTTCATGAAGGCGCCCTGAATCTTGAAGAACATGTCCATGACGTTGTCGTTGAAGCGCTTCTCGTCAAAGGAGGGATCCATCTGCCTGATGTAGGAGAGGCCTTCCTCCAGCTCGTTGCGCTCCGGGGCGTAGCTCAGGTTCTGGTTCTGGTAGTCGTTCATCTGAATGACCTTGCCCTGCTCCCCGTAGCTTCCCTGGTCAGTCCTGTTTTTTTTTACGAACCGGTAGATCAGGTAGCCGATGCCGGCCAGCAGCAGGATCTCGAAGAGCCCGATGCCGCCGCCACCGCCGCCGCCATAGCCGCCGCCGAAGCCCATCGACCTGAAGAGCATGCCGCCCAGCATGCCGCCAGCCATGGAGCCCAGAAAGCTGCCGCCGAAACCGCCGCCGAACAGGCCGCGCGAAGGCTGCTGGTAGGGCGCCGCGGGACTGGGCTGGGAAGGCGCGTAAGGCCGGGAAGGCGACATCTGGGAGGGCGGCGCCACCGGACGCGAATAGCTCCTGCTGCCCCGGCTCCCCATGGACCCACCGCCACCGACCCGGGCCAGGGCGTTTTGCTCGACAACCAGCAAGGTCGTCACCAGCAGCGCTGCAAGCATCGTCAACAACCTGATATTTCTTTTCATCATCATGCTCCTTTCGTGTTCCCTTCTGTTGCTTCGGGTCATTTGTCCTGGTTTCAGGGCGCGTCGGCGGTTCCCGCCTCAGCCAGCCTGCGTTCCAGATAATCCCTCACCCGGCCCACTACGGCAAGGACGGCCTCGTCTTGAGGGAGAGTGGCGGCCAGTTGCTCCAGCACCCCCCGCTCCTTGATTAACCGCAAGGTACTCAGGAAATTAATATCATAAACCCACGACAGTTGCAGCAGTTTAAAATCATGCAGACTTTTCAGCGCGGTGAGTTGCACCATCTGCTCCGCCTCGACCGCTGCCAGCACCTCCGGCGAGCAGTGGGGGAGGTCCGGGAAGCCGAGGCCGGCGGCGGAAGCGCGCTCACCCTCCGGCGCGAAGAAATAATCGATGAAGACCCGCCAGATATCGAGCTTATCCGCATCGCGCACCAGGCGCAACAGGTCCTCCGTGCCGGGCGGCAGCCCCGCCGGGATCTGAAAGACGTTGTGCAACCGGACCGCGAAATACACGGAGTCACGTTCAGCCTTGGGGAGGAAGTCGAGCAGGGAGCTTTGCTTCAGGATCTGCGCGGAGAGCGTGGCATGGTTTATCGACTCGCTGTCCAGGAAGGTGCGGAACTCCTGGTACTGGGGGAAACGCCCCAGGTCATGGCACAGGGCGGCTATCTGGGCCAGGGTCTGGCGCCGCTCGCCGCCCCCCTGCGCGATCAGGCGCGCCGCCTCGCAGACGTTGCGGGTGTGCACCTCTTTCAGGTCGAAGTTGCGCTGCACCTCGGGGTCGGGGCTGCGGAAGGAGGCGCAGTAGGAGGTAAACCAGGCCGCAAGGGATGCCAGGTCGGTCACCTTTGCTGCGTCAATCATGGTTCGCCTTCGCCACCACGAAGTCGGCGAACTCGGCCATGGCTCTCGCGTCATCCCCGCCCTGGTAGGCGATGACGCTGCGCAGATGGGCGAAGGAGTCGACATCAATCTTGTCGAAGGTGCAGCCGATGCCACCCGGCATGAGCCGTGCCACGGTCCCGGTTACGTTGATGACCACCGGATCGAGCTCCATGCTGAGATAGATGGTGATCTCTACCGGCGTCCCGACCGGGATCTGCTGATCGGTGGCGAGGTAGAGCCCGTGCAGGCTTACGTCCTTCACCTCACCCTTGAGCGCCACACCTTCGCACTGTAAGAGCGCGGAGACCTTGAAATCGACCCGGGAGAAATTTCGCTTTTCGAGCATACCATCTCCTTTCCTGCCGCCTTGGTAAAAAAAGGGGGCGATTAAGCCCCCTTCGGTTTTGCCGGTACCTGCGTGAGGGGTCTAGTCCTCGAAGTTCCCCTCGGGTCCCTTGTCGTGGGAAAGCCCCTCGGCCCGCTTGGAGAGCTGGTCGCGGGTCCAATGGGCGGGATCTTCGATCAGTCGACCCTTGGGGCCCAGATCGTGGCTGCCGGCCTTGAGGATTGCGGCAATCCCGAGCGGCGCGGTGTCCGCGGAGTTGAACACCTCGGTGATCAGCTTGTAGGCGAAAGCCTCCACCCGAGCCGCCATCCGCTCCCGCACTTCCCTGGGCTGCGCCAGGAACTTGTTCTCATAGAGCAGGTTGAGGTTTTTGTAGTCCCCTTTTTTCCATCCCTTGGAGTCCGCGAAGGCAACCATCTCGGCCCAGAGCTCTTCGGTCATCCCCTCGCCCTTCACCTTGATGAAGTTGCCGTTGGCGTCCAGGTTCGCGTTGCCGTACTCGTTCACCTCGAGGCCCCAGGAAATGAACTGCAGCGCGGTGGCGACGTTGGCCTTGGTGGTGCGGGTCTTGCCGGCGATCTCGCGCAGCCTCTCGTAGCTGTTGCCGGAGGTGCCGTGCTGCGCCCCGTTCACCCCGTACGGCTTGATCGCTTCGTGGATCTGCGCGGTGAGATCGACCTGGATCCCGGCCGAGCTCGCCTCAATGCCGTGTGTGGTGCCGTTGTTGAGAGCGATCCAGTCCGGAAACACCTCGTGGGCGTTCAGCCCCTGGATCAGGAAGAGCGCCTCGGAAACGGTGGAGAGTCCCTGCGATCCCTTGATCTCGCCGACTTCGGTTTCCAGTCCGGCCCAGGCCGGGATGTATTTGCTCAGCTCCAGGTTGGCCAGCAAGTTCTGCTCGTCGGGGAGGTGCGAGGCGTCGATGGCGATGGAGGTGATCCCGGCGTCGAACATGCTGGGGATCTCGACCTTGGCCTGCGCCACGTCCGCGTCGCCCTTGATGCCGTAGTGGTCCGCGTGAATGGCGACCGGAATGGTGATGCCGAGCTCGTTGCAGGCCGCATCGACCTGGCGCGCCATGTTCCAGTAGCTGGTCGGGCAGTACGACTTCTGCCCCCCCTCCGACTTGGCGATCTCGATGAGGATTGCCGCGTTCGCCTTCTGGGCCGCCGCGAGTACGCCGCGGATCACGAAGTGATTCCGGCCGTTTGCGGCCAGGGCCAGGGCGTGGCCCTTGGCGTTCATGGCCCGGTCAATTACCTTGCCGCTCACCAGGAGGGCCTTGGAATTGGGGAAAAGCTTTACCACGTTGGGTGGGCGGCCGATCTCAAGCGCCTTGACGAAATCCGAAGCTGATGCTGGCATATCTCCTCCTGTTGGGTGGGTAGTTGCTCCATTGCAAAAAACGTACACCTTATAACATCTTAATACTCGCCAGGTCAAGGCAAGTTCCACTACCTGGTAAGAGAAAATTCACTCGCACCTGCCCCGGCAAAGCTGCCGCGGCCCAGATACTCCCCGCGCCAGAAGGCCGCGGCGTCCCCCGGCGGCAACCCCGGCTCGACCTGGGAGAAGGTGAAAGACCGGGGAGGATCTTTCGTGCCGGCCGCGCTGGTAAGGGTGAGCGGGTAGCGGGCCAAGGTTGGGAAGTCGCCCTGCACCGCCTTGGCGGGCGCCCCTTGTGCCAGGGTGCCGGCCGAGACCAGGTACTGCACCCCCTTCTCGGGGGCCGGCAGCCTGGCGTGCAGCACCAGTTCTCCGGATGTGTCGCCGGACCAGCGAAAATCGTAGCTGGGGGTCCAGCGCTCGCCGCTGGTAAGATACGACAGCCGCGCCCGTCCTCCCGAAAGCCAGATCCGCGCCACCGACGCCCCTTTGCGGGCGGCCGCCAGCTCCAGCTCCAGCGCATCCAGCGAGCGGCGGCACTTGCGCTCGCCCCGGTACACCGACTCCAGCTGGGACAGGGCGAACTCCGTCCCCCGCTGCAGGGAGCTCACCGGGTCCGGGTTGGTCTTGGTTTTCCTGGGCGCCTTGCCGCTTTGGGACTTCACTGCGGCGCTGAAGATCTCCTCCTGGCGGGAGAGCGCCTGCATCCGGTCCTGAAGCTCGCTGACGCGCTCCTCAAGCTTGGCGATCTCCCGGGCCCGGCGCCGGTCCTGATCCGCGGGGACCAGCTCGACCCTCAGCACGCTACAGCCTCCCAGCGGCTTCACCCGGAGCGACCCGGGTGTGAAGGCGTTGGGCAGCGGGTATTCCAGATAACCGTCGACCGCAGCGGCCTCCTGCTCCACGCGGGCGCCATCCAGGTAGAGGGCGACGCTCCTCCCACCGGCGCTGGCCGGCTGCCACGAAAGCAGCAGCAAAATGCCACAAAAAAGCGGGATCAGGTGCATGCGGCACCTCAGCTAGGGGGGGCGGCGGAAAGTCCTCAAAAACCCAAGTCACAAATGTACAGCGTCCCGGCGCTTTTGCAAGCAATCGGTGCGGATTGCTACTTGGCGACGTCCAGCAGTTCCACTTCGAAGATCAGATTCGCGTTGGGCGGTATCGCGCCGGGCGCGCCGGCCGCGCCGTAGCCCAGCTGCGCCGGGATGAAAAGCTTTCTCTTGCCGCCCACCCTCATGGACATGACGCCCTCGTCCCAGCCCGGGATGACCTCTCCCGCGCCGATGCGGAACACGAAGGGCTGGCCCCGGTCCACGGAGCTGTCGAACTTCTTGCCGTCTTCCAGCCATCCGGTGTAGTGCACTGTCACGCTCTTGCCGGATACCGGCGCGGCACCGCTCCCCTTGACGAGGTCGGTATAGGAAAGCCCCGAGGCGGTCTTCACCGTGCCGGCTGCGGCCTGGGTCTCGGCACTTTTTTCCGGCACATTCTTGGCTTCCTTCTGCGAGCAGGCCGGGATGCTGATTGCAGCAAGGAGCAACAGTAAAACGATGAATTTTTCTACGTTACGCATGAAACATCCTCCAAAAGCTAGTTGGTCTGTTGTGCAACTCTTTTGAATCCGGGCACCCGCGAGGGGTGCCAAAGAAGAAATCGGTCTTGCGTCGGTTGTGGGCACCCGCTAGGGGTGCCCCTACGGGGCCTGTCGACCTGCGAAGTGTGTTGCCACAGCAGCGACGGGTGTCAGTCCAGCAGGTGTACGAACAGCCCGCTTCTCAGCTTGGGCTCGAACCAGGTCGACTTGGGCGGCATGATCTTGTCCTCGTCGGCAAGCGACATCAACTCCTCGATGGAGGTGGGATACAGCGAGAACGCCACCTGGTACTCGCCGGAGTTCACCTCCCGCTCCAGCTCCGCCACCCCGCGAATGCCTCCCACGAAATGGATGCGCTGATCGGTGCGCGGGTTGCGCACTCCGAGTACGGGGCTAAGCAGGTTGTCCTGCAGGATGGAGACGTCCATCGCCGCGACGGCGTCATCGGCGGCGAAATAATCCTCGCGGGCCACCAGCTCGTACCACTTGCCGGCCAGGTACATGCCGAACTGGTGGCGCCGGATCGGGCTGAGCGCGGCCGGAATCGGGGTCACCTCGAAGCGCTCGGCGACCCGGGCCATGAACTCGGCAACGCTCCTGCCATTGAGATCCCGCACCACGCGATTGTAGGGCATGATGGTCATCTCGTTGTCGGGAAAGATCACCGTCAGGAAGAAGTTGTACTCCTCCTTTCCGTTATGCTTCGGGTTGGCGCTTTTTCTCAGGTCCCGGACCCGGCTCGCCGCGGCGCTGCGGTGATGGCCGTCGGCGACGTACAGGGTCGGGATCGCGGCGAAGCGTTCGGTGAGCATCTGGATCTGGGCGGAATCAGCCACGCTCCAGAGGGTGTGGGACACCCCGTCGTCCGTGACGAAGTTGTACAGCGGCTCTTCGGTGGTGACCTGCTCGATGGCCTTGGTAATGACCGGATCGTTACGGTAGGTGTAGAAGACCGGTTCGTCGTTCGCGTTCAGCGCGTCGATATGCCGAACCCGGTCCTCCTCCTTGTCCGCCCTGGTCAGCTCGTGCTTCTTGATGGCGCCGCTTTGGTAATCATCGACCCCGGCGCAGACCACCAGCCCGGTCTGGGTGATGCCTGCCATTTTCTGGCGGTAAATGTAATAGCGCTCGCTGGCGTCCTGCAGCAGCACTTCGCGCGCCATGAAGGACTGGAGGTTCTCATGCCCCCGGGTGTAGACCTGGTCCGAGTGGATGTCCGTACCCTTGGGAAGGTCGATCTCCGGCCTCGATATGTGAAGAAAGCTCACCTCGTTGCCGGCGGCCATCTGGATCGCCTCTTCGGTGTTCATGACGTCGTAGGGAAGAGCCGCCACCTTTTCGGCCAGCTCTTTTTTGGGGCGCACCCCTTTGAAAGGTTTTATAAATGCCATTCACTTGCTCCCGTTCGGGTTTCTGAATTTGAGTGACGATATGAACACGTTCTACGTTCTACGTTCTATGTTTACTTATAGTCAACCTATCGCTAAAAGTATCTCTTCGCTCCGACAAACTTTTTCAGGTAGTACGCCTCGTCCATGGTCGACACCTTGATGTCGTCGCCCCGTTTCGGAGCATGCACAAAGCGCCCACCGCCGACGAAGATGCCGACGTGGGTGATCTCATCCGCGGAAGCACCGAAAAAGAGGAGGTCTCCGTCCTTCAACTCGTCCTTGGCGACCACATCCCCCACCCGGTACTGCTCGCGCGAGGTGCGCGGGATGTTGACCCCACACAGGTTGTAGACGGCCCGGACAAAGCCGCTGCAATCCATGCCGTCCACCACGGTGTCCCCGCCCCAACGGTAGGGGATCCCGACGAAACGCTCGGCGGTGCGGGCCGCTATGCCGCCCATGTCGCTTTTGTCCCGCCGGGGCTCCTGTTCCCGCTTCTTGGCAACCGGAGCGGCCTTTTTCAATGACGGCGCCGGCGCCTTCTCCAGCGAGGGCTCACGCATCGACAGGCTGACGTCGTGCTGCGGGGCGGCGATGAAGTAGGTCGCTATGATCCTGTCCTTGACGAGTTTCTGGGCAGTCTTGCTGGCATCGGCCCGGCGGCTGAAATCTCCGAAACGGACCGCGTAGATGCCGTTCTCCCGTTTGAAGTAGAAGGCTTCGATGCCCTTTTCCTGCAATTTGCTGGCGAGCCGCTCTGCGTTTCTCACATCCGAAAAAGCGCCCACCTGGATGGCGAAGCCCATGTCCTTGAGGCCGGCGCGCTGGGCGGCGCAGCCGGTGGCAACCGGCGCCAGGAGCAGTAGGCAAATCGTGAAAAGTCGTAATTTCTTCAGCATGTAAATCCCTTGTTTGTTGACGGTTCAACACTACTTAAGCTGCCCTTCGCCCTGCAACTTCCCCCACCCTCACCCCTACCCTCTCCCGGAGGGCGAGGGGGAGTTTGTGTAAGCACGCAGCTGAAAACCCCTGCGGCTAGATATCCTTGGTCTCCCGGCGCACACCCATCAGGTAGGCAACCACGAACTCTTCAAGGTCGCCGTCCAGGACCGCGTCCGGGTTGCCGCTCTCGACGCCGGTGCGCAGGTCCTTCACCATCTTGTAGGGGTGCAACACGTAGGAGCGGATCTGGCTGCCCCAGCCGATCTCCTTCTTCTCGCCCGCGATGTCGGAGGCCTTCGCTTCACGCTCCCGCAGTTCCTTCTCGTAGAGCTTGGAGCGCAGCACCTTCATGGCGGTCGCCTTGTTCATGTGCTGGCTGCGCTCGCTTTGGCAGGCGACCACGATCCCGGTCGGATTGTGGGTGATCCGGATGGCGGAGTCGGTGGTGTTGACGTGCTGGCCGCCGGAGCCGCTGGAGCGGTAGGTGTCGATCCTCAGGTCGCTCTCCACGATCTTCACGTCGATATCGTCCTCCTCGATGATCGGGAAGACGAAAACCGAGGCGAAGGAGGTGTGGCGCCGGGCGTTGCTGTCGAAGGGCGAGATGCGCACCAGGCGATGGATGCCCGCCTCGGCCTTGAGGTAGCCGTAGGCGAAGTCGCCGGTAACCGCGAAGGTGACGCCCTTCACCCCGGCCTCCTCGCCACCCTGGTAATCGGTGATCTCGGTCTTCCACCCTTTCTTTTCGCAGTAGCGCAGGTACATCCGGAGCAGCATCTCGGCCCAGTCCTGGGACTCGGTGCCGCCGGCGCCGGCATTGATGGAGACGAAGGAGCCGGAGAAGTCGTGCTCGCCGGAAAGCATCCGGCGGAACTCCGCGGCGCTCACCCCGGCCTCCAGCTCCAGGTTCATCGCGCCGACCTCGGCGAGGGTCGCCTCGTCAGCCTCCTCGGCGCCCAGCTCGATCAGCTCGCGGATGTCCCGGGCCTGACGATCCAGCCCTTCCCAGGCGTTGACGTCCTTCTCCATGACCATGCGCGCCTTCAGCACCTTCTGGGCATTTTCCGCGTCGTTCCAGAAATCGGGCCGGGAGGTGAGTTCCTCCATCTCCTGCATGCGCTCTTTCTTGTCATCTACGTCAAAGAGACCCCCGAAGCTTGTTGATCCGCTCTGCGAGCCCTTCTATCCTGGCAACTTCTTCTCTGAACATCTGAAACTCCTTTGGTACATCCTGGTAGTGCTCATCTATCGAGTCGCTTCGACGTGGCGCTTTTCGAGCAACTCATTATAACAATATTTTTCAGCCTGCGTCACGACCCAAGAAACATAAATTCAGGCTTTGCGCTTCCTGAAGCCGTACAGCGCGAGTAACACACAGGCGCCCAGGCAGGCCAGCGCGAAGAGGTCTCCGTGACGGCTATAGAAGCTGCCGCCCTCCCCTCTTCTCACCTGCCCCTGCAGCGTCGCCTCCTCGAAGAGACGGGTCATGCCGCGGATGTGCCCCTTGCTGTCGATGACCGCCGAGATCCCGGTGTTGGCGGCCCGCACCAGCGGCACCCGGTTCTCCACGGCACGGAACACCGTCATGGAAAGATGCTGGTAGGGGGCGGAAGACTTCCCGAACCAGGCGTCGTTGGTGATGTTCACCAGGATGCCCGCCCCCGCCTGGACATAGGCGCGGGCGACCTCGGGGAAGATCCCCTCGAAGCAGACCAGCACGCCGATCTTGCCGCCGGTCGTCTCCAGGGGGACCGCGCTCTTGCCGGGGGAGAAATCCCCGATCCCCGCCACCAGCTTGTTCACGAAGGGAAAGAGCGCCGCCAGCGGCACGTACTCGCCAAAGGGGACCAGGTGCAGCTTGTCGCTCCTGCCAAGGACCGCGCCGGTCGGGGAGATCAGGAAAGCGCTGTTCAGGTAGCGCGTCAGCTCTCCGTCCTTCTCGAAGGCGGGGCTGCCGGTCACCAGGCAGCTCTTCAGCTCGCTGGCCAGCGACTGCACCCGCGCCGCGTAGACGGGTTCGCTTTGGAAGAAGAAGGGGAGCGCGCTCTCGGGCCAAACCACCAGGGTATCTCCGCCCTGGCACCCCTGGCGCGACAGCCTCTCGTAGGTCGCCACCGTCTTCTCCTCGAAGGCGGGGTTCCACTTCACATCCTGCGGGATGTTGCCCTGCACCAGGAGCACCCGCTGCAGCGGCCCGCTCTCCGCCCGATTCAGCGCAGTTAGGCCGTAGCCGAGCGTCGCCGCCATCAACAGGAGCAGCGCCAGGAAGCCGCGCACCGGGTAAGCTGCGCCCCGCTGGCGGAACCAAAGCCACATCCGGTAGATCACGACATTGGCGAAGGCGACCAGGAAGCTCACGCCGTACACGCCGGTGAGGTCGGAAATCTGGATCAGCGGCAGGGTGCGGTATTGGGAGTAGCCGAGGTCCGCCCACGGGAAACCGGTCAAAAGATAGGAGCGGATCAGTTCGCACCCCACCCAGAAAAGCGGAAAGGAGCAGAGCGCCGGGATTCCCCGCAGTTCGCCGCGCCGGGTAAGCCAGAGGACCAGCCCGGGGTAAAGAGCGAGATAGGCGGACAGGGTCAGGTACAGCGAGACGCTGACCGCAGCCGGGAGCTTGCCGTAGGTGACCATGACGATGTTCACCCAGTAGAGCAGGCCGGCATAGGCGGCCAGTCCCGCGACGAAGCCGAGCTTGAAGGCGAGCCTGGGCGGTGCGCCGGCGGCGGCCACCAGGAGCGGCACGAAGGCACACCAGGCCAAAAGCGAGATTCCGGGTTCCGGAAAGGAGAGCGCCAGCAGGGCGCCGGAGAGGAGCGCCAAAAGATAGCGTCCCTGCACCGCGTCACCCTTGATACGGGTAAACAGCTTCATCACGAGTTATCCGTATCTCCATTTAACGGCCGGGGCTCCAGCCTGACGATGCGCACCCGGTTGATGCGCCGCTCGTCCGCCTCCAGCACGGTGAGCTTCAGGGTGTCGCTGATGACCACCTCGCCCGCCTCCGGTATCCGTCCGGTCAGATGGAAGATGAGTCCGCCGACGGTCTCGAACTTGTCCCTTTCCACCACGACCTTGAAGTGTTCCTCGATCTCCTCGACCGGGAGCCTGCCGTCCGCGACGATCCCGCCGTCGGGCTCCACCGTGAGCCGCTCCTCCTCCAGATCGTACTCGTCCTGGATGTCGCCCACGATCTGCTCCAGCAGGTCCTCGATGGTGACCAGCCCGGAGGTGCCGCCGTATTCGTCGATGACGATCGCCATGTGCACCCGACGCTTCTTGAAGTCGTGCAGCAGCTCCTCCAGATTCTTGGTCTCCGGCACGAAGTAGGGGGGGCGGATCAGCTTCCTCAGCTCGACGGAGGCGTCCGTGGCGCCCCAGTGCTTGAGCAGGTCCTTGGCATAGATGAGCCCGATGATGTTGTCGATGGTCCCCTCGAAGACCGGCAGCCGCGAGTGGCCGCAGGCGATGATCGACTGAAGCACCTCGCTCACCTCCGCCTCGATGGAGACGCAGGCCATCTCCATGCGCGGCAGCATGATCTCGCGCACCACGGAGTCGCCGAGCGCGAGGATGGAACGGATCATCGCGTTCTCCTCCTCGTTGATCAGTCCCTCCTCCTCGCCGGCATCCATGATATCCTGGATTTCCGCCTCGGTCACCCGCTTCTTGCGGTACAGGAGCCTGCCGAGCGCCTCCATCAGCCCCTGCCCCTTTCGTCCGTTCTCCTCTTCCAAGGGTACATCCCCTCCGTTATGTTGTGTAATGCCTACCGGTAAAATGCCGGTCTCAGCCCATGGCCCTGAAAAGACCGGTCACCAGGACTGTCAGGAGCGTCCCGGTCAGGGCGCCGATGATGACCTCGCGCAGGCTGTGGATGCGCAAAAGAAGCCTCGAGTGGCTCACCATGACCGCCAGGATGAAGCACAAAAGCGAGATGAGCGGGTCCTGGGTGTTGAAGGAAACGCTGGTGGCGATGGAGAAGGCCACCGCCGCGTGACCGCTCGGCTCCCCCCCTTTGAGCGGCGTGCCGCTGCCGGTGAGCGTCTTCAGTATGATGACCGCGATGAGAACCAGGACGACCGAGACCACCGTGCCCAGCTCCGAACTGGTTCCTACCATGGCGAGCAGCCCCCTGTGGAACGGGAAAAGGTACTTGGCTAGCACCAGGTACCCCAGGATCGCAGTCCCGAAGGCCGCCACCAGCACGGCACCCGCCGCGACGTCCTTGGCGATCTTCGCCATCGGGTGGAACTCGGGCGAGATCATGTCCACCACGACCTCGATCGCCGTGTTCAGCAGCTCGGCGAAGAGGACGAAGGAGATCGCGAGGGCGATCAGCATGAACTCGGCCGAGGAGACCCGCAGCAGCAGCGCGGCGGTGAGGATGAAGATCGCCGCCGCGAAGTGGTGCCTCATGTGCTTTTGGGTGCGCGCCGTGTAGAGGATCCCCTCAATGGCGCAGTTCACCGAGTCGATGAAGCGGGTCGGCTTCACGTGAGGCTCCCCGCGAAGAGAGAGCCGGCCTCCAGGCGGGCGCCGCTAGACAAGCCCTTCCTCCTGAAGCAGGGCGAAGATCTCCCGCTCCCGCGCCTCCATGCGCGCCGCCTCCTGCTCGCCGCTACGCTCGTGGTCGTAGCCGGTGATGTGCAGGATGCCGTGCAGCAGCAGGAAGCAAAGCCGGTTCCAAAAGGGCTCCCCCGCCTCGTCCGCCTCCCGGGCCGCGGTGTCCGCCGAGATCACCACATCGCCCAAGCACTGCGGATTGAGCGCGCCGAACTCCCCCTCGCTCATGGCGAAGGAGATCACGTTGGTCGCCTTGTCCCGGCCCAGGTAGTCGCGGTTCAGGGTCCGGATGGAGCGGTCGCCGACGATGGAGACCGAGAGCTCCGCCTCAGGACATCCCGAGGCGTCTAAGATCCTCTGGGCCACCCTTCTGAGCGCCGGAGTCCCGACCGTTCTCCGCTTTTGGCGATTCGCTATCGCTATCCTCTGGGGGCTTCTTGGCAATGTTCTTCTCCTTGTAGGCCGGTTCCGGATAATCGATCCGGTGGTGGTAGATCCCGGAGAGTATCTGGTTGAAGCTTTTCGCTATCTCGTGCAGGTTCTTGAGGGTCAGCTCGCACTCGTCGAGCTGGCCGTCCATGAAGATGTTGTTGATGATCTTCTGCACCAGCCCCTGGATGCGGGCCGGCGTCGGGTCGACCAGGGTGCGCGAGGCCGCCTCCACGCAGTCCGCCAGCAGCACGAGCCCGGCCTCGCGGGTCTGCGGCTTGGGACCGGGGTAGCGGAAATCGCGCTCGTCCACCGGCGGGGAGCCCGGGACCTCCAGTCCCTTCGCCTTCAGGTAGAAGAAGCTGATGAGCGAGGTGCCGTGGGACTGGCGGATGATCTCGACGATAGGGAGCCCGATGCGGTACTCGCGGGCCAGTTCCACCCCTTCCTTCATGTGCGAGATCAGGATCAGGGCGCTCATGCTCGGGGAGAGCTTGTCATGCCGGTTCTCGCCGTCGCGGATGTTCTCGATGAAGTACAGCGGCTTCTTCAGCTTGCCGACGTCATGGTAGTAGGCGGCGACCCGGGCCAGCAGCGGATTGGCGTTGATCGCCTCGGCGCCCGCCTCCACCATGTTCCCGACCAGCACGCTGTGGTGATAGGTCCCGGGGGCGCGGATCATCAGCTCGCGCAACAGGGGCGAGTTCAGGTTGGCAAGCTCCAGGAGCTTCACGTCGGTCGTGTAGTGGAAGAGCGACTCCACGAGCGGCACGGTGCCGGAGACGAAGACCGCGTTCAGGATGCCGCCCAGGAAGGCGAAGGCGACGCAGTAGACCGCCTGCAGCGAGAAGGGGCTCTCCCCGTAGACGTGGAAGCAAAGGGCGACCGCCATGTTCACCACGCTCACCTTGAGCCCGGCCGAATAGATGGTGCCCCGCTCCTTGCACTGGCGCACCCCGTGGGCGCCGACGATCCCCCCCAGCAGCGCGTAGATCACCACCTGCAGCGAGTTATTGAGCATGATGCCGATGAGCGGCGCGCAGACCGCGCAGTACACCAGCGCCACTTCGGAGTTGAGGATGATCCTGACGATGATGACGCTCGCGGCGAACGGGAAGAGGTAGAAGTAGCTCGCCGTGTCTACCGTGGGGAAGACCCCGCCCAGCGCCGTCGAGACGGCAAAGACGAACTTCAGCGCGGCGAAGTTGGCCATGGTCAAAAGCGACAGCAGCAGGATGTCCTTGTTGGTCGGGTTGAACTTCCTGATGTTCTTGCGCGCGAAGCGGTAGGGCGAATAGCTCAGCACGAGGACCAGTCCGAAGATGCCGAGGCCGGTGACAAACGGCGTCAGGCTCTTGGACTTGTACATCTTCTCCAGCTTCATGGCCTGCTCGGAGGAGACCCGCTCGCCGACCCTGACGATCATCTCGCCGCGCTTCATCTTGAAGAGCACCGGGCGGACCGCGGCCCGCGCCTCGCTTTTGCCGTCCTCCGTGCCGTCACGGTCGAAGCTCAAGTTCGCCGAAATCATCCGCAACGCCACGGCCTTCAGGAGGTCGAGGTCCCGGGGGGCCGCGCCCTGGCTCAGGTGGTTCGCGGAGAAGGAGCGCCGGGCGCTGGTCAGGTCGATGACGGAGGCGTAGTCCCCGCCGGCGACCTCCTGTTTGCTGCCGGGGTCGATCACCACGATGCCATGCTTTAAGTTGGCGGTGAACTTGGGGAGTTCGGCGACGATGCGCTGCCGGTACAAGGGGGCCAGCTGCCGCCCGAGGTCCGCGAGGAAGACGCGTTCCTGCTTCACCCTCATGAGCGCCCCGAACTCGTCCGCCGTCAGCTCGATGCTGAGGAGCTCCGAGACAGCCTGGCGCACCTCATCGCTTGCCTTCCCCTTCCGGCCGCCCAGAAGCGCGAAGACCTGCTCGAAGCGGCGCACGATGTCGAGGTTCGCGTTGGGGTCGAGCTTGTAGACGTAGGGGGCGGCTGCTTCCGCCTCGGCGCGTTTCTTCTCGGTCAGCAGCAGGTCCTCGATCAGGTAATCCTGGGAGGCGCGTATGTCGGAAGTGGCGATGTCCCCCTCCCGGTAATTCACGGTGAGGAACTGGGGGCTTGGGATGATGAGCAGGGTGAGGAACAGCGCGGTGAGGAGCAGGAGCGTGACGCGGCTGCGCTTTTCGTACTTCTCTCCAGAGAACGCAACGGCGACCGCTTCCAGCCAGCAATCGCAGAGCCGGGCCAGGGAGCTCTTGTGCTTTTTTTGTTTATCGCCGTTATCGGTGGGCATTATGTCAGTGGTTCCCATGTCGTAGGAAAAGACTGCCGGGGTGCAGACAAGGAGCCAATATATCCCCTTTCCGCGATTTCTGTCAATCTAAACCCAAGTAGTTACCCGGCATCCCTGCAACAGTGTACCCGCCCAGAGGCCCGTGTTAATAAAATTTTACAAAAGGCTTCCATTTGTCATCAGATGTGATATATACCAGAGTTCTATTGGCAGGCGTCGCCTGTCGACCATTACATCAAAGCGGGGGGAAGAGATGAGCCAGATAACCGAAGTGTACGCCAGAGAGATCCTTGATTCCCGGGGAAACCCGACCTTAGAGGTCGAAGTTTTCCTCGATTCGGGTGCCATGGGGAGGGCGGCGGTTCCCTCGGGCGCTTCGACGGGCGAGCGCGAGGCGCTGGAGCTGCGTGACGGGGACAAGGGACGCTACCTGGGCAAGGGAGTGCTGAAGGCCATCTCCAACGTGAACGACATCATCGCCGACGAGATCACCGGCATGGACGCCACGGACCAGGCGGGCATTGACAACCGGATGCTCGCCCTGGACGGCACCGAATTCAAGAGCCGCCTGGGCGCCAACGCGATCCTGGGCGTTTCGCTGGCCGTCGCCAAGGCCGCGGCCGAAGAAGTAGGGCTGCCGCTGTACCAGTACATCGGCGGCGCCAACGCGAAGGAACTGCCGCTGCCGATGATGAACATCATCAACGGCGGGGCCCACGCCGACAACAACGTGGACATCCAGGAATTCATGATCATGCCCGCGGGCGCCGAGAGCTTCAAAGAAGCGCTGCGCATGGGCGCCGAGATCTTCCACGCCCTGAAAAGCGTGCTGAAGGAGAAGGGGTACAACACTGCGGTCGGCGACGAGGGGGGCTTCGCTCCCAACCTGAAGTCGAACGAGGAGGCCCTGGAAGTCATCATGCTGGCGATCGTCAAGGCAGGCTACAAGCCCGGCGAAGACGTGCTGCTCGCCCTGGACGTCGCCTCCTCCGAACTGTTCAAGGACGGGGTCTACACCCTGGAGAACGAAGCCCAGCCGAAGAAGAGCGCGAAGGAGCTGACCGACTACTACGAGATGCTGGTTAACAAGTACCCGATCATCTCCATCGAGGACGGCATGGCGGAGAACGACTGGGACGGCTGGAAGCTGCTGACCGACCGACTCGGCAAGCGGATCCAGATCGTGGGCGACGACCTGTTCGTCACCAACCCGGCCATCCTGAAGGAAGGGATCCAGAAAGGGATCGCGAACTCCATCCTGATCAAGCTGAACCAGATCGGCACCCTGACCGAGACCCTGGACGCCATTGAAATGGCCAAAAGAGCGGGCTACACCACCGTCATTTCGCACCGTTCGGGCGAGACCGAGGACACCACCCTCGCCGACCTCGCCGTCGCGGTCAACGCCGGGCAGATCAAGACCGGTTCGCTCTGCCGCACCGACCGGGTCTGCAAGTACAACCAGCTGCTGCGCATCGAGGACGAACTGGACGAGGTCGCCATCTTCCGCGGCCACGACGTGTTCTACAACATCAAGAAGTAAGCGTTCGGACTGACGGCCGGACACCAGAGCAAGGAATAGGGCGCATCCCGGTCGGGGTGCGCCCTATTCTTTTGGCACAGTGCGGACGAGCTATTGTTTTCCCGTCAGGTGCTTGGGCCGAGCGGTTGGAGCCTTTCCCCCGGCGGTCGCGGCAAAGGGTAACGTGTCAACATTGGCAGCGCCCAACATAACGGCGAAATGCCGCCGGAAATACGCTATAATGCTAGCAAGAGACCTGCCCGCGAGTGCCCGCAGGCTAAAGGAGGTTGTATGGAATGCACCGATAAAAAGCACCCGGAGCACATCTGCTCACTGACGGCGCGCGGAGAGATTGATTTGGTTCATACCCTCGCCCTGCACCCGGCCTTCGAGTGCGGCAACTGTGGCGCGAAGGTTAACGACCAGGACCGGGTCTGCGATCCCCTGGAGCTCCCGGAAATCGGCTGGATGGGGGACGGGGCGGACGTGAAGCTCTAGGCCGGCTCGGGGAAGCCCCCTTTCGGGGCGGATGGCGCAAGACCCTTGCGCCGTTTACCTCATGAGGGTATACTCCCGCCATGCTAACTTACCAGATTGAAGCACCAGACCACTTCCGGCGGGTGGACAGTTACCTGCGCAACCTGCTGCCGACCGCCCAGTTCTCCTACCTCAAGAAACTCCTAAGCGCCGGGCACCTGACCGTGAACGGCGAACCGGCCGAGGCCTCCCGCATCCTGCGGCGCGCCGACACGCTCTGCCTGAAGGAGAGCAGCAAGACCGCCGCCTTCCTGGCCCGCTCCACCCCAGAACTCGACATCCTCTACGAGGACAGCTGGATCGCCTGCTTCAACAAGGCGCCCGGCCTCGCCGTGCACCGCACCGAGGACGCCGACGAGGTGAACCTGGTGGACCTCGCCGACAGCTTCCTGAAAAGAAGGGACGGAGTGAGCCGGCTGCGTCCGGTGAACCGCCTGGACAAGGGGACCTCGGGTGCCATCATCCTGGCGAAGAGCGCAGTCGCCGCAGGGATGTTCGGCAAGATGGTGCAAAACGAGGGGCTGGGTAAACTCTATCTCGCCATGGTGGAGGGGAAACTTCCCAAGGAAGGGACCATCGACCTGCCGCTCGACGGCAAGGAGTCGCAGACCCGCTACCTCAGGCTTTTCCAGGGAAGCGCGGGTTCTCTTCTGGCCGTCTATCCCCTGACCGGGCGGATGCACCAGATCAGGCAGCACTTGAAGATGCTGGACCACCCGATCCTGGGAGACAAGCGCTACGGCGGCAGGGTGCTCCCCGGTTTCACCGGGCACCTGCTGCACTCTTTCACCACCCGGTTGGTTCATCCGGCGACCGGGGAGGCACTGGAAATTCCGGCGCCGCTGCCGGCCCCGCTTTTGAGGATACTGGTGCGGCTCACCGCCCTGAAGGAGGAGACCCTGTTCCACGCGCTGAACGAGATCCCCCCCTCCGAGGTGCTCTCCCTCCCGGTGATCACCTAGGGGCATCGGCGACAGCGACCCTGCATCAAGGAAGGCCCTGAGAATTTTCAGGGCCTTCCTTGCGTTTACCTTCGGACAAGGTCACACGCCCTTCTCATCGCAAGCCCGGGAGCCCACACTACCGTCAGTTGAGAGTTACCTTCTCAACCCTCGTCGAGTCCCCTAAAAGGTTATCCTGAGCATGGGCAAAAGAGAGTCGTTAGATATCTTTAATTTGCAGCGTCCACCATAACCAGGCAATGAGAAAACGCTTGTTATTCCCATTTGATCCGCCTAAGCGGGAACCTCGTGGCAGCACTTTGAATGTCCTTCGACCTTGCAGGGATACGACCACTATCATTCCATCCTTTCTGGGGCGTTATACCCCCAACCAAGCTGTCGGCGCAGTAATAAAGAATTCACGCTTCAGAAGGGTTTGACGGACGATGCCTGGATTTTCTCCAGTCTTTTTATCACACTCCCTCAATGTCCAAAGTCGAGGCGCGTTTTGTGGGAGCTTGGTGGCATGTCGGAATGGAGTACATCGCAAATAAGGTAGGAAGGGTTTGGTCGCAAATCGATACTATTACATTTTTTTCCTCACATCACCAGCCCTCTGCCCCAATCAGAGGCACGAAGCGGACCGGGCAGAGCTCCTCGCGGCGGAAATCATGCTCCCCCACCCGGCGCACCCGGACCAAGGTCTGCAGATGCTGGGTAGGGCCGACCGGTATCACCAGCTTCCCCTCGGGCGCGAGCTGGCTCAGCAGGGACGCGGGGAGCTCCGGCGCACCCGCGGTGACCACGATACCGTGGTAGGGTGCGTGCTCCGGCCAGCCGAGGGTGCCGTCCCCCAGCTGCACGGTCACGTTGTCGTAGCCCAGCGCCTGCAAGCGGCCCCGGGCACTCTGCGCGAGGCTCGCGATGCGCTCCACCGTGAAGACTTGCGCCGCGCAACGGCTCAGCACGGCGGCCGCATACCCCGAACCGGTGCCGATCTCCAGCACCCGTTCGTCCCCCTCAAGTTCCAGCGCCTCGATCATGTAGGCGACGATGTAGGGCTGGGAGATGGTCTGCCCCGCCTCGATGGGGAGCGGGCCGTCATCGTAGGCGAAGCGCTCCAAGGCAGGGGGGAGAAACGCCTCCCTGGGCACCTCGCGCATGGCCCGGATCACGGAGCTGTCGCGGATGCCGCGCGCGAGGAGCTGCTCGCTCACCATGCGCTCCTTCCCTACCCAGTCATCCCGGACAGCATCGGTCGCCATATCCCCTCCCGCTCTGCTACATCTTACCATAGCGACGGCGGCGCACAACGGCTGGAGCGGACCCTACCCTTTCAGGCGCTTGGTGAGGGTCTGGCGTCCCATCCCGAGCAGCTTGCCTGCCGCCCCCAGATTGCCGTCCGCCAGCCGCATCGCCTCACCGATCATGTACGCCTCTATCTCGCCGACGGTGGGAAAACGCCCGAAGATGGCCGCGAGCGGATCCCCGTCCAGGGACTGCTCCGTTTTCCCGGCAGAGAGCACCAACCGCTCATCCCCGATCACCGCCCGAAAACTTTCCATCGATAAAATCCCGGAGCTGTGCCGCACCACGGCGTCGAAGACCAGCGCCTCCAACTCCCTCACGTTTCCGGGAAAGTGGTACAGCGAAAGCAGCACGGCAAGCTCGGGAGGAGGCGTCGGCTTCTTCTTGTTGAGGCGCTCCGCGGCAGAGCCGAGGAAGTGATCCAGCAGCAGCGGCAGATCGTCGCTGCGCTCCCGAAGTGGCGGGAGATGGATCCGGTGGCCGCAGAGCCGATAATAGAGGTCGTTTCGGAACTTTCCCGAGGCGATCAACGCCGGCAGGTCGCGATTGGTGGCGAGCACGATGCGTGCGTTGCTTTTCTTGGCGAAGTCCGAGCCCACCGGATAGTATTCCAGCTCCTGCAAAAGGCGCAAGAGCTTGACCTGCGACAGCTCGTTCAGGTCGCCGATCTCGTCCAGGAAAAGCGTGCCGCCGGCGGCCCGGGCGATCAAGCCCTCACGGGTCTGGTCGGCCCCGGTGAAGGCGCCCTTCTTATGGCCGAACAGGGTATCGGAGAACATGTTGTCGTCCAGCCCCGCGGCGTTGAGCGCGACGTACTCGCCGCTGCAGCCGCTCAGCTCGTGGATCGCCCGCGCCACCAGCTCCTTGCCGGCACCGGTCTCACCGGTGATCATGATCGGCTGCCGCGTCACCGCGACGATCTCTATGTACTGGAACAGAGCGCGCATCTGCTTGTTGCCGGTTACGATGGCACTGAAGGCATCGGGGTGGTCCAACCGGTCGGTCAACAGGCGCTGGGTGAGGTCGGAGAGCTCGCAGGACAGGTTCCTGAGTTCCAGGGCCTTCCGGACGCAGGCCTCCAGTCGCCTGGAGTCCACCGGCTTGACCAGGTAATCGCAAGCGCCGCCCTTGACGCACTCGACGACGGTCTCGATCCCGTCGTCGGCCGTTACTATGATGACCGGGATATGCGGGTGGTCATGGACAATTTTGGGGAGCAGCTCCACCCCTGAGGGGTGCGGCATGTGCAGATCGAGCACGATGACGGCCACCTGTCCCCCGGCCAGGTACTGCATCACCAGGGAGCTGTCACTCAAGGTCTGGACGTCTTCGATCCCGCTGCTTTGCAGGAAAAGCTTCGAGGTCGCCAGGATGCGCTCCTCATCGTCCACCAGCAGTACCTGTCTCTTGAGAGCGCTCAGTTGGGTCATGCGGCTGGTTCCTCCTGGGAATAAGTGCAGAGCGGCAATTGTGGCATAATTACAGACAAATTCTATAGGGGTGCAACATTTATTACAACTGCTAAAATCGTGACAGCACCCCCAAGACCAGCCGTAGCCGCGCATCTGGCCCCCTTGCGCGCTTTGGCTGCACAATTGCTGACAACGGTCCCGGCGGGAGGCTGCGGCGTCGACACCGTGCCCTGGCGGGGCGGAGACCGCACCCTGGCGATGGCATGCATATTGCTGGTAAAACAGGGTGTTTTCTGGGCGATTTCGCGAGCCCCAGGGCGCTCAGCGCAGCCGACCCTAGCCAAAGTTACAAGGAAGGTACATGGATTACCCCGCCATTTTTTCAGCGACGCTCGGACTTTCCCGACCCTGGCACATCGTCTCGGTCACCTTTGCCAGTGGAGAGAGTCGCATGGATATCAGCCTCGATGTGCATCAGGGCAACCTGTTCACCTGCCCCCAATGCGGCGAGTCCAAAGCTCCCTGTTTCTCAGAGGACGAGACATGGTTCCATGAGAATTTCTTCCGCTACCCGACCTACCTTCACGCGCGGGTACCGCGCATAGAATGCTGCCAAGGCGTCGTGGCGACCGAGCGCCCCTGGTCCAGGGCCGGTTCCAGGTTCGGCCGCCTGGCCAAATCCCAGGAGGAGGCGACGGATAGAATGCCCCACCTCCAGGGACCGGCGGACAGCTGTGCCGCCCACAGACTCATCAAGCGGCCTAGCCGGGACCTCTAGCACAACCGCCCCCATCACTCAGATGCGGAAGTAACCTTATGCAGGGAAAAGGCCCGGTGCGAGCGCATCGGGCCTTTTTTATGGTGCATTCAGAGTGGTAGGTCTCTGCGCTGAGAAACACCCTAGGCCGGAGGTGCGCCGTTACACCGAGGCACGGCGTCTCCGATTTATTACCCTTGGTGAATGATCTGCCAGCGGGCCCCCTTGACTGGCTTTTTACACATTACGACTGCGGCCGTCAGGTTCCGGTGCTATACTTTAATAAACTCTAAGGAGTGTCAAAGGGGGGTCGTATGGCACGGATAACCAACAAGGAAGGTCTTCAGGAGAGAGGTCAAAGGAGTGTCCGGAGCTCGGACGTCTACCTGTCCCAGCGGGGGCTGCCGGAAGCCGCACTTTGCAAGGGGTGCGGCCTGGTCTATCGCAACAAGAGATGGCAGATGGAAGCGGCCCGTGGCGAAATCAGCTGCGAGGTGCTCTGCCCCGCCTGCCAGCGCATGGAAGATCACAACCCGGGCGGGGTCGTCACCTTGTCGGGACCCTACCTCGACTCCCACAAGGCCGAGATACTGAACACCATCCGGCACCAGGAGGCCAAGTCGCGGGAAAAGAACCCGATCGCGCGGATCATGGAGATCAAGGAGGAGGTGGGCCGCATCACCGTCACCACCACGGAGGACAAGCTGGCACAGAAGCTGGGGCGTGAGGTTTACAAGTCACAAAAAGGGGAGCTCCACTACCAATGGAGCCACGACCAGAACCTGGTCCGCGTGGAGTGGATGCGCTAGCCGGGCTATCTGGCCGGCTCGGACAAAAAAATCCCCCTCGAAGGTTCAAGGGGGATTTTTTATTGGTTCTTTTGTGACGCCGTTCAGCGTTTCAAATGGTCGAACAGGTATTCCAACCCGTTCAGTTTTATCTCATAGATGCACTGCAGCATGGTACCGAGTTCACCTTCGGGGAAGCCCTGCTGCCGGAACCAGACCAGGTACGGCTCCGGCAGGTCCACCAGCAACGTCCCGGCGAACTTGCCGAAAGGCATCCTGGCTCGCGCCAGCTTGAGCAGCTCACCGCGGTCGGGAAAAAGCTCCTCCACGAGTTACCCCTTCGCCAGCTTCGCCTTCAGCAGGTCGCCCAGGGTCCCCATCCCTTTGGGGATCTCGGCGACACTGGCACGGTAGGCATCCATGGTTTCGGTCTGCTCCTGCTCGGCGCGGCTTACCGACGCCAAGGAAAGCGAGATCCTGCGCTGCTCGCGGTCCACGCCCTCGACCTTCACCTCGACGTCCTGCCCCTCGGCCAGCACTTCCTTGGGATGCTGAATCCGCTTGCCGGCACCCAGCTTCGAGATGTGGATCAGGCCGACCACGCCGCTTGCCAGCGTCACGAAGGCACCGAACGGGGTAAGCCGGGCAACCTTGCCGTGCTGATAGGAACCTTCGGGGAAAGCGGCAGCGGCCTCTTCCCAGGGGTCGGCGAGGGTGTCCTTCAGGGAGAAGGAGATGCGGTCCTTATCCCAGTCGATTCCCTTCACCACCAGTTCGAGTTCCTGCCCCACGGAGAGGACCTCGCTGACGTCGTTCACCCGGGCATAGGCCACCTCTGAGATCGGCAGCAACCCCTCGACTGCGCCGATGGAGACAAAGGCCCCGAAATCGCGCAGCGAGGTGACGGTTCCCCGTACCCTCTGGCCGACCTGCAGGGTTTCCTTCAGCGCGTCCTTTTGCCCCTGCAGTTCCTCCTCAAGCAGCGCGCGGTGCGACAGCACGATATTGCGGCCGTTCTCGGCATACTCACTGATCCGGAAGGACATGTGCTTGCCGATCATGGCCGCACTGTCGTCGATTCTGCGCAACGCCATCTGGGAGAAGGGGCAGAAGGCGCGCGAGCCGGCGACCTTCACTTCGAAGCCACCCTTCACTTCCTTCTCCACCACCCCGTCAACCGGAATGCCGGTCGCGTAGGCCTCTTCGAGTTGGGCATTGCCGGCGGACGCGCTGGCTCCGCCGCCGAGCTTCGTGGTAAAGCGCATCTCGTTGTTGCGCGAGGAGAGGAACCAGGCGGAAACCTTGTCACCGACCTTGACGCTGAGGTTGCCCTCGGCATCCGTCAGTTCCTTTATGTCGAGGACCCCTTCACCCTTGCGGCCGGTATCCAGGAAGACCCAATCTTTGGTGATCTTAAGTACCTTCGCCTCAACCTTGGAACCCGGCGTCAGATGCCCGGCATCCTTCTGGCTGGCCTCGAACATGGCGGCAAAACTTTCCTCGCTCTCCTCGCCAGTCTCCATCTCTTCCACGATTTCCCTATCCATGTAATTAACCTCTTCATCGCTGAATTGTTGCGCTTTAGGCACTCATGGAGTGTACAGGTCAGGCTACACGCTTGTCAACCATCGGTTTACTTTGTGCGCCTCGCAGTGCGGCTCGGCAGCCCATTAAAACATCCGGCAGCTGACGCTAAACTTTAAAGTATCTCCCGATGCGGTCGATAAGAAGTTTATTCACTGGCCTATAGAAGCCTTACTGGGGGGGAGCACATGGGAGTCCTGGTCTGCTACGACGATTACACCTATGACGTCATCAATGATTATCACCTCGACTATCTGCTCGGCAAGGGGTGCATCGTCGGCTACGACAATTCGGGGAACTGGAGCAAGACCGAAGATCTGGAACAGGACGCTATTCTCCTCACCGAGTTGGCGCCCGATGGCCCCGAAAGTTCGGAATTGCGCTAAGAGGCGTTGGGGCGACGCGCAGCAAAAAAGGCAATCTTCAGCCGTTTCGTCAAGC
>TBL_comb47_HYPODRAFT_10001449_pt1 | contig 30951 bp, 20 predicted proteins | sample TroBogypolimnion_40_FD_10682 | JGI IMG/M metagenome (IMG submission 10682) | reverse complement strand
GGCGGGGTCCGTTTCGGCCGCGGCAGGCTGGGTGGTAAGCCGGGCCCCGCCTGCCGCCATGGAGGACGGTACCGTCGGCGACTCGGCAGCGTGAGGGCTGCCTGCCAGTGCGAGGCAGGCCGACAACCAGAGGCTGGGGAAAATCTTCGAGTTCATTGGGGAGGTGTGCGTCACTGGTGAACGGTCGGGAGCTTCACCGGCAGACCGGCGGTTGGTCGCCAGTCGTCGGCTTTCGCCCCGGATGATCGGATTGATGCTTTCGTCATGGCAGCAGGTTCGCAGTTCTCGGCTGCTACCGCGATCGGAATCCGGTGTCGAACACAAACTGGGGAAGCGGGAATTGCCACGTTGCGGCCTAATCGTGGATCGGAGTTGAAAAAGGCTTGCCGGGGTGGGGGCCTCGGCCCAAACTGGCGGATAGTTCGATGAAACCTATTGAATCTTCAACCGTCTAGCAGACCATGACAAACTTTTCACGCCGTAATTTTCTAAAGACGACCGCGCTGGGTGCCGCGGCCATGAGTGTTAGTCCCCTGAGTTGGGGGCGGGCCGAAGGCGCCAATGGCGACATTCGGGTCGCCCAGATTGGTTTTCATAGCCAGGGCGCGGGTCATATCAGCACGCTCAACAAAATGAAGGGCGTTCGGCTGGTGGCTTTGTGCGACGTGGACCGGCATGTGCTGGACAAAAAGGCCCAGGAGTTGGGTGGCGGCATCCAGACTTATACCGACATCCGCAAGCTGCTGGAAAACAAGGATATCGACGCGGTGTCCATCGCGGTGCCTAACCACTGGCACGCCTTGGCCACGGTTTGGGCCTGCCAGGCCGGCAAGGACGTGTATGTGGAGAAGCCCGCCTGTCACAACCTGTTTGAAGGCCGGAAGATGGTCGAGGCGGCCCGCAAGTACCAGCGCATCGTCCAGTGCGGCACCCAGTGCCGATCCTCGATTGGTTTGCAGGAGGCGGTCCAATATGTTCGGTCGGGCAAACTGGGCAAGCTGGTCTTGGCGCGCGGTTTTTGTTACAAGGCCCGCAAGAGCATCGGCCTGGTCGACGGGCCGCAACCGGTGCCCGATTACATTGACTATGACATCTGGTGCGGTCCGGCGGCCAAGGAGGCGCCACGGCGCAACGGTAGTAACGGGACGGTCCACTACGATTGGCACTGGTTCTGGTCCTATGGCAACGGCGATTACGGCAACCAGGGGCCGCATCAAGTGGATATCTGCCGCTGGTTCCTCGGCGAGAATGCCATCGCCCCCTTCTCGATGGCGGTGGGTGGACGTCTTGGCTACAAGGATTCCGCCGAGACCCCCAACTCGCTCGTCGTGTATCAGGGCTACAAGGTTCCGATGGTGTTTGAAGTGCGCGGACTGCCGGCCAACCAGGCGTCCCAGACCGCGGGTTGGAAGATGGACAACTACAAAGGCGTCGGGGTGGGCAACGTCATCGAGTGCGAGGACGGCTACGTAGTCATCCCCAGTTACACCGAGGCTATTATCCACGACAAAGATGGCAAAGAGGTGGTTCGGTTCGATGGGCGGAAGAAGAAGGGGGCGACTGAGGACACGAAAACCCCGAGCGGCCTTTCAGCCGATTCGGGCGGGCATCATGGCAATTGGATTGCCGCCATTCGCAGTCGTAGGCCGGAGCAGTTGCACGCCGAGATCCTGGAAGGCCATCTGTCGGCCGGGCTCGTGCATACGGGCAACATCTCCTACCGTCTGGGTGCCCTCAAGCAGCCAGGCCAGATCAAGGAAGCCTTGCAGGACAACAAGAGTCTTGCCGAGGCTTATGATCGGATGGCGGGGCATTTGGACGCTAATGGCGTCGATCTGGCCAAAGACAACTTGCAGCTTGGCCAACCGCTCAAGTTCGATCCTCAAACGGAGCGATTCCTGAGCAACGACCAAGCTAATGCCTTGGTGTCGCGCAACTATCGTGCGCCTTTTATCGTACCCCAGCAGGTCTGAGCCCGAGCGCGGTGAAGGTTTGCCTTCGCCGCTGCTCTGCGAGGGCCTTACTTCTGTGCCGCGGCGAGCAGCGTCTCGAAATGAGGCGGTTGCTCCTCGCGGGCCGCGATGCTGATTTCGATCTTCTTGAAGCCGGTCTCTTCGAGCCACTTTTGGAGGTCACTCTCAGCAAAGCCGAGCCACTGGTCGCCATAGAGTTCGTGGGCTTGCTCGAACTTGTGGCGGGCCAGGTCGAGGATCATGAGTTGGCCGCCCGGTTTCAGGATGTGGTGCGCCGCAGCGATGGCTTTGCTGGGATCGGGCGCGTGGTGCAAGGCCTGGCTGAGGATGGCCAGGTCGACGCTGTCGGGGTCGATCGGCGGGCTCTGGAGGTCACCGAGGCGGAACTCGAGGTTCTTCAGGTTGTTCTTCCGAGCCTTCGCCGCGCCGAAGGCCACAATCTTCTCGGAATTGTCCACGGCGATGACTCGCTTGCAACGGCGGGCGAGCAGTTCGGCGATCAGGCCCTCGCCCGCCCCCAGATCCGCCACGACTAGGGGCGGCAGGATGTGCAACAACAGGTGTCCAAAGGCCTGCCAGGAACGGCCCGGGCCGTAGACCCGGTCAAACCGCCCCGCGACCTGGTTGAAATAAACCTGATCCTGTTCCCGCCGGCGGGTCAGGATGCGCTTGAGGTTGATTTGATCGGCCGGGTAGTCCGGGAGTTCATGGGCCCCCTGGATGGCGAGGTGAACCACCTCGCCGGAGGCGCCGGGGATGGCTGGCAGGAGCCGGTAGAAGGTCCGTTTTCCTTCTCGGCGCGAGTGGACGAGCTTGGCGTCCTGCAAGAGTCCCAGGTGGGTTGAAATCCGCGACTGTCCCATCCGAGTCACCTCTTGCAGTTCGTTGACGGACAACTCTTCCTTCTCCAGCAGGGCGACGATCCGCAGCCGAGTGGGATCCGACAAAGCCCTTAAAGATCTTAAAATAGACGGCATAGCGTTCATCCCGGCAAGATTTTCACAGAAACCAGTTGACGGTTCGGTCAAAGGTATATATCATCTTATCCTGATACGTCAATATGACATTTTTAACCGTGTTGTTAGCCTGAAGCTATGAGCAAAAACTACATCTTCTCCTCCGAGTCCGTCGGCGAGGGCCATCCGGACAAAGTTTGTGATACGATTTCCGATGCCGTGCTGGACGCGTGTCTAGCGCAAGACCCCCGAAGCCGGGTGGCGTGCGAGACCTACGCGAAGTCTAACCTGGTGGTGGTGGGGGGTGAGATCACGACCAAGGCCAAGCTGGACTATAACGCGATCGCGCGAGCGGCCATCCGGGAGATCGGGTATACCCACGATGACGATGTTTTCCACGCGGACCGGGTGTTGATTCTGAACGCGATCACGAGCCAGAGTCCGGACATCGCCCAGGGTGTGGATGCGCGGGCGGCGGAAGGGAAGCAGACCGACGAGCAGGGAGCCGGGGATCAGGGATTGATGTTCGGCTATGCCACGAAGGAAACTCCCGAGTTGATGCCGGCCCCGATCATGTATGCCCACCAACTCGGCCGTGAGTTGACCCGAGTACGGAAGACGGGAGCGGTGAAGTGGCTCCGGCCGGACGCCAAGAGCCAGGTATCCGTTCAATACGAGAACGACCAACCGGTGCGGATCACCAACGTCGTGGTCTCGACCCAGCACGCGGCCGATGCGAAGCACAGCACCATCGAGCGCTTCATCATCAGCGAGATCGTCAAGAAGGTGCTGCCAGCACACCTGTTGGACAAGAAGACGGTATTCCTCATCAACCCGACGGGACGGTTCGTGGTCGGTGGTCCGCAAGGCGACACCGGCTTGACCGGACGCAAGATCATCGTGGACAGTTACGGTGGCATGGGGCGGCACGGTGGCGGCGCGTTTTCCGGAAAGGACCCGTCGAAGGTGGATCGCAGCGCGGCCTACATGGGCCGATATGTGGCCAAGAATATTGTGGCGTCAGGCCTGGCTACCAGCGCGGAGATTCAATTCGCCTACGCCATCGGCTACCCCGACCCCGTGTCGGTGTGCGTGAACACGTTTGGCACCGGGAAGGTGAGTGACGAAGAGGTCGAGCGGGCGGTGGCGGAGGTTTTCAGCTTCAAACCCGCAGCCATCATCAAGCAACTGAACCTGCTCCGGCCGATCTACTTGAAAACCACTAATTACGGTCATTTCGGCAAGACCGACCCGGATATTACCTGGGAGAAGACCGACAAGGCCGATGCCCTCCTCAAAGCGGCAAATCGCCCCGCTCCGGCGGTGGCGCCGGCCACGCTGAAGAAGGCCAAAGCCTTGGTGAAGAAAGGCGCCGCTTAAGGCGTTGCTGGCGATCCGGAGAATTAACCAAACCAAACCTCATACTATGCCCACTTTAACGAAAACCAACGGCAAAAAGGCCGTTACGAATCATAAGCTCCGCAGCACCCAGGATTATTACGTGCGGGATATCACGCTGGCCGATTGGGGCCGGAAGGAGATCTCGGTCGCGGAACAAGAGATGCCCGGCCTCATGTCGGTGCGCAAGAAATACGGCCCACAGAAGCCGTTCAAAGGGGTGCGGCTTTCCGGGTCGCTGCACATGACGATCGAAACCGCGGTGCTGGTCGAGACCTTGGTCGAGTTGGGCGCTTCGGTGCGCTGGGCCAGTTGCAATATTTTCAGCACCCAGGACCAGGCCGCGGCGGCCATCGCCAAGGCCGGGGTGAGTGTCTTCGCCTTCAAGGGAGAATCGCTCGAGGAGTATTGGGATTTCACCCTAGCCGCCTTGACCCATCCGGGGGGCAAAGGTCCCGAATTGATTGTGGACGACGGCGGTGACGCCACCCTGCTGATCCACAAGGGCTATGAAATGGAGCAAGGCAGCGACTGGGTTAACAGCCCCAGTGGCAGCCACGAGGAGGACGTGATCAAGAAATTGCTCAAGCGGTGCGCTAAAGAGCGCCCCGGTTGGTTCGGCACGGTGGTAAAGGATTGGAAGGGTGTCAGCGAGGAGACCACCACCGGTGTGCATCGGCTCTATCAGATGCTCGAGGCGGGGAAGTTGCTCGTGCCGGCGATTAACGTGAACGACTCGGTCACCAAGTCCAAGTTCGACAATCTCTACGGTTGCCGGGAGTCCCTGGCGGATGGTCTCAAGCGGGCGTTGGGGGTGATGATCGCCGGCAAGACGGCCTGCGTTTGCGGCTATGGGGATGTTGGCAAGGGGAGTGCCCACTCGCTTCGCGGCTTTGGCGCTCGTGTCATCGTTACTGAGATCGACCCCATCAATGCCTTGCAGGCGGCGATGGAGGGATTCGAGGTCAACACTTTGGAATCGACGCTTGGCCGAGCGGACATTTATGTCACCTGCACCGGGAACCTCGATGTGATCACGGTGGAACAAATCCTGAAGATGAAGGATCAGGCCATTGTTTGTAACATTGGCCATTTCGACAACGAGATCCAAGTGGACCGATTGAACGAGGCCAAGGGGGTTTCGCGGGTTAATATCAAAGCCCAGGTGGACCGGTATGACCTGCCCGGCGGGCGGAGTATTTATCTGTTGGCCGAAGGCCGACTGGTGAACCTGGGTTGCGCCGAGGGGCATCCCAGTTTCGTGATGTCGAACTCCTTCACCAACCAGGTGCTGGCGCAGCTCGATTTATGGGCCAAGCGGGCCACCTACCAGCCGGGGGTCTATCGCCTGTCCAAGAAGCTCGACGAAGAAGTGGCGCGATTGCATCTGGGGAAGATCGGTGTCAAGCTGACCCGGCTCTCGAAGAAGCAGGCAGAGTACATCGGTGTCCCGCTCGATGGTCCCTATAAGCCCGAGCACTATCGGTATTAGTTGAAAGCGACCAAGAAACTAACCGGAGCTTGTGAGCATTGCGGCGGGCCGATTGAGTTCGGTGCGAACTCAATCGGCTTGGCTGTTCCCTGTCCCTATTGCCGTAAGTCGACCGGGTTTCATCTGGCGGCGCCGCCTGAAGAACCGGCAATTCCCGGCCGAATTGTGGTGTGGACGGTGATTGCTATCGTCATCCTGGTCTGTGGGCTGCTGGCTTCGCTTTTCGGCCTAAAGCTGATGGAAAAGAAGGTTGCCGAGCGCCAACAGCAACGCGACGGCGTCAGTGCACCGGGCGCGCGGTAATCCGACACCCGGAGGCGACAGGGCCCACCGCCCGCGCCTTGGTGGCGAGACTGGGGTGGGGGCACTCTCGGCGATGGGCATGGGCCGGAGCATATTCCGTTAGTTCTGACGTTCCACTGCCCAGAGCCAGCCGCCGGCGGTCGCGACATAGAGGGTGCCGCCAGCGACTACCGGGGAGGCGAACACTCTGCCACCGAGGTTAATGCGACCCAGGACTTCCAGGGTTTTGCCGGCGCGCAACACCCATAAGTATTTTGCCGTCGGCATGTAAACTTTTCCGTCGGCGACGAGGGTCGAACCCCACACCTCGGACTGAGTCTCATGCACCCAGTAGCACTTACCGGTCTGTGCATCGAGGCAGTGCAGCCGGCCGGCCACGTCGGAAAGATAGGCAAGGCCATCCGTCACGGACGCCGTCGAGAGCGTCCGATCCAGCCCCTGGTAGGTCCACACCCGGCCCGATCGGGAGATGTCGCCGCTGCCGGTCGCGTCGATGCAGTGCATGGCGCCGCGTCCGCGGCCATGTTCGGGGTCGCGCCCCAGGGCGACGAAGACCCGATTGTTGATGAAAACGGGTGTGCCAATGATCTCGCTCATGCCTACAAAGGTCCCATCATGTTTATTGAGAGTCCCCGTGACCCGCTTGTCTCCCAGGCAATAATGGGTGATCCGGTCCTCGCCCGCCGCAGCCTTATACTCGGCGGGGATGCAGTCGTAGGACCAGACGGTCTTCAGGTGGACCGGTTTTTCCGGTAGGGACGCCAACGCCTCGAACGCATAGCAGCGGCCGTCGCCGCCCCCGAAAAACACTAACTTTCGCCCGCCTACCGTTCCCATCGAAAGGGAGGACCATTGTCCGTGCAACAGGTTATCGGTGATGCGAGTGTCGTCGGTGGCCACCAGGCGCCCGGTGCGCTTATCGAGGACGATGACGTTAGGCGCATCCGGGGCGGGGAACTTGCGGTGTTTTTCCTTTCCGGGGTTGCTGAAGGAGTTTCGATCCACGCCGTTGGAGGTCTGCACGTAAAGCAGGTCGCCATCGATCAATGGTGAGCCGTTGGCGGCATCACAAGGAAAGGCACCCACGGCCTCTTGCATATCAAAAGTCCAGATGACCCGCGGTGCGCCGCCGTCCGATCCCGTTATTCCCTGAGCGTCCAGGCACATGACCTCGAATCGTTGGTTGACGAAATAAACGCGGCCGTCATGGATGGCCGCCGTGGAGCAGACACCCATCTGGGCCGGAATTTCGTGGATCCCAAGGTGAAATCCGTCAATGTCCTTCGGGAATTTCTTGGGGGGCGCTTTCCATTTCCAGTTGAGCTTGCCGGTAGCCGCCTCGAGGCAGACGAAGGTGCCATTGGTCGATTCCATGGCGCCGACGAAGATCTTTCCGTTGGCCACCGAAGGGGTGGCATAAATGGCGTTGCCGATACGGACCCCCCACCGGACGTTTCGCGCGGTGGCCGGGTCGATCGTGCCATCGGGACGTTTGTCGCCTGGCACGAAGGAATCGGCCAGGCCGGTTGCGGGTGAGACCATGTTCTTGGCATCGGAGCCCGCCCACTGCGGCCAGTCGCGGGCGGCTGTGGCGCGGGCCACGGAGGCTAGGGCGATCACCACCAGGGCAATTTGGCGCATGGCAGGAGGATAAGGGTGGTGATGCCAGGCGGCGAGGGATATTCGTGGCCCGCGTTGGAACGGGGGGTCTCGACCTCCGCTGGGCGGGATGGAGGTGTCAAGCGACTCGGTCCCTATCGGCGCTAGCTAGTTTTGCTGGCCGCCGTTTTGGCTTGAAACCCCGCGGCATGTGGCCTACCTAAGTGGTCCATGCAACTGCACTATCGCCAGCGCGGGATTCTGCGGATCTACGGGATCTGCTTATTGGCCGGTCTACTCATTCCGTCCGCCGCCAATTTCGCTCAGGATCAACCCTCGGACACCCCCAAACCGGATGCCACCAAGGAAGGCAAGAAGACGCCCGACGAGACGCCACCCAAGAAGCCCAAGATCAAGAAATACGATGAAGTGATCACCAAAGAGGCGGTTACCAAGGTCGGTCTGTTTCGTGTGCATCGGCTCGAAGATAGCCTCTACTACGAAATTCCGGTAGACGCGCTCAACGTGGATCTGCTCTGGGTGGTTCAGATTTCGCAAACGACGGCGGGCAGCTCCTACGCGGGCATGCCGGTCCACGATCGGGTGGTGCGCTGGGAGTTGCACGGCGAGCAGGTGCTGCTGCGGGAGGTTCGGTATGGGATTCGCGCGGACACGGCCGATTCGGTGGCCCAGGCGGTGAAAGCTTCGAATCTCGCCCCCATCATTCGCGCCTTCGATATCAAGGCTTACGGCAAGGACAAGGCGCCAGTCATCGAGGTCACGGATTTGTTTAAGAAGGACGTGCCCGAGTTCAGCGCGCGAGGCAAACTGAGCGCGGGTGCCATGGACAGCGCGCGTTCTTTCATTGAGGAGGTTAAGGCCTTCCCCCGGAACCTCAACGTGCGCGTCCTGGCCAGCTTCGCCCCGGGCAAACCGGGCGGCGGTCAACCCGCGGCGGATGATGGCCCACAATCCAGCGGCATCACGGCCGTTTTGTGCCACAGCATGGTCAAGCTCCCCGAAACCCCGATGAAGCCGCGGCGTTTCGATTCCCGGGTCGGCTTTTTCACGGAGTCGTTCACCGATTTTTCGGGCGGGACGGACCACGCGGCGGAAACCGTCCGCTACATCCTCCGTTGGCGCTTGGAGAAGAAGGTGCCGGACGCCGCCGTTTCGGAGCCGGTCAAGCCGATCGTGTTTTATGTGGCCCGCGAGGTGCCGGAGAAATGGAAGCGTTTTGTCAAGGCTGGGATCGAGGACTGGGCCCCCGCCTTCGAGGCGGCCGGTTTCACCAACGCGATCCTTGGCAAGTATGCTCCCGACCCGCGTGAGGATCCGGACTGGGACGTCGAGGATGCCCGGATCTCGAGCATCCGCTGGGTGCCCTCGGAAATTGAAAACGCCTTTGGCCCGCAGGTCCACGACCCGCGGAGCGGAGAGATTTTGAGCGCGGACGTGCGCATGTACCATAACGTGCAAAAACTCGTGCGCGACTGGTATTTCGTGCAGGCCTCCCCCTGCGACCCGCGGGCGCAGACGCTCCCGTTGCCCGACGATCTGGAGGGCGAACTGATTCGCTTTGTGGTCGCCCATGAGGTGGGCCATTCGTTGGGGTTTCCCCATAACATGAAGGCCTCCTCCAGCTATTCGATCGAGCAACTCCGCAACCCGGAATGGACGAAGAAGAACGGTACCGCGCCTTCGATCATGGACTACGCCCGTTACAACTACGTAGCCCAACCCGGTGACGGGGCCGGCTTGATGCCTAAGCTCGGGCCGTACGATGCGTTCGCCGTTAATTGGGGGTACCGCGAGTACGCCAAGGATGTGGACGAAAAGGCCGCGCTGGGAAAACTCGTCAAGGTACAGATCGATCAGCCGATGTTCCGCTTTGGCGATCCCAATGCGGGGGTGGACTCCACCCAGCAGACCGAAGACCTCGGCTCGAACGCCGTGGAAGCCACGAAGCTGGGCCTGTTAAACCTCGAACGGGTCGCCGGTTACCTGGTCAAGGCCACCAGCAAACCGGGCAAGGACTACGACTTGCTCTCCGTGGAATACGGCGCGCTGCTCGGCCAGTGGAGCCGGGAGATGGGCCATGTGGCCAATGTCGTCGGTGGGATTCAGGAAATCAACTTGTATTACGGCGATGCCGACCGGCGCTTCTTTCCCAACCCGGCGGACTACCAACAGCAGGCGGTTTCCTTCCTCCTAGAGCATGCGCTCACCGCCCCGAGCCGTTTTGTGGCCCAAGACATTGTTTCCCGGCTGAGCGCCGAAGGGACGGCGCAGCGCGTTCTCACCGCGCAAAATGCCGTGCTCCGGAGCCTGGTCTCGAGCCAGCGCATTGACCGACTGGCCGAGATCGAGCAAACCTCGGCCAACCCGGTTTATTCGCCCGCTAAGCTCTTTGCCGATCTGCGTGAGGGACTTTTCCGCGAGCTGGTTGGTCAACCCGGCGACATCGATCTGTACCGGCGCAACCTCCAGCGCTCTTACGTGGAGCTCCTGGCCGGCCACCTCAAGACCCCGGTGGCGAGCTCCGACCTTCCCGCCTATTCCCGCGCCGAATTGGAGGGCATTCGCGAACTCATCCGGAAGGCGGACCTTTCCCGTACCAAGCCTGTCGTCCAGATGCATTTGAAAGACCTGGTCGCCCGCATCACGCGGACACTCGATCCGCATCCTGCCGCCGAGCAGCCGGCCCCAAAATGAGCGCTGAACTAGGCCGGGGTGCAGCGAGTGAACCGAAACGACGGGCGCCAGCGTTGGCCGTTGGATGGATGTTTTAGCGGCTGTGTTCTGCTTTCAGGATGCGCTGCATTTCGGCCTCCAGCCGGGCGACAATCTCGGGGTGTTTCAAGTAGAGATTAATGGTCTCGGCCTGGTCATCGCGGAGGTTGTAGAGCTGCCCGGCGGGATCACCGGGTTGAGGTTTGGCGGTTTTGAGTTGTGAGAACCTGCCGACGCCGAGGCGATTCGTCTCGGCCTGGTCATCATCGCGGAGGTTGTAGGGCTGCCCGGCGGGATCACCGGGTTGAGGTTTGATGGTCTTGAGTTGTGAGAAGCCGCCGGAGCCGAGCTGATTGATGAGTTTCCAATCGCCTGACCGGATCATCAAGGTCGACGAACTGCCTGCCTGCATCACGATCGGACCCCGAATGGGCTTTCCCTTCGGTTGCCGGCCTTCCAGCACGGACAGAAAGCTGAAGCTATCCGGCCCGGCACCGGCGGGAAGCTGCACCCGACAGAGGTCGGCGAAGGTTGCCAACAGATCCGTGAAACAGACCGTCTGGTCGCTAACCGTGCCCGCTTTGGCGCGTCCGGGCCAGCGCACGATCAACGGCATGCGATGCCCTCCTTCCCACACGTCCGCCTTCATGCCGCGCAGGCCGCCGACCGCATCATGCCCGAATCTCGCGACGTCGGTGGGATACCAAACCGGGCCGTTATCGGAGGCAAAAATCACCAGTGTGTTTTGCGCCATCCCCGCCTGTTCCAACGCCGCGAGCACGCGACCGATTTGTGCATCCACCATCATGACAAAATCCCCATACATCCCGGCCCCGCTTTTCCCGGCGAACTCAGCGGCCGGCAGCCATGGCGTGTGCGGTGCTGTGTAGGCAAGATAGAGCAGCAACGGTTGGCGAGCGTTTGGCATTTTGGCGGTTTGTGCGTTAAGGATCGCGCAGGCTTCGTCCGTCAACATCGGCAGGACGTCCTTGAGTTCCAAGCCGGGGGCGATCCCGCCTTCCCGCCAAAAAGCGCCCTGAATCGGCGACCAACCCGCCGAGCGATGGGCGTCCAGGTGCCCCGTAGGTGGCGTGACCGCTTGATCTCCGCGGATATAGAAATAGGGCGGAATGTCAGTCGAGGCGCGTAACCCAAAGAAACTGTCGAACCCGCAATCTACCGGTCCGCCCCGGAGCGGCTGGTCATAACCGCTTTCGCGAAAGCCGAGATGCCACTTGCCAACCATCGCGGTGTGATAGCCCTGCTCCCGAAGCAGTGAGGCGATAGTGACCTGGTCTTTTTCAATCAGCGGCTGCTGCGGCCACCGCGAAACGTCCGTACGGAACGGATACCGTCCGGTCATCAACCCATATCGCGAGGGATGACAGAGCGGCCCGGGCGCATGGGCGTCGGTGAACCGCATTCCCTCGTGCGCCAGGCGATCAATATTCGGCGTGGCAATCTTCGACTTGGGATTGTAACACCCCGGGTCACCATAGCCCATGTCGTCCGCGAGGATGATCAGGATGTTGGGGTGCATCGCATCCCTAGCCGGTGCGGTGAGCGGCCAGACCGCGAGCACGAAGATAAACCAGAGTGGTTTCATATTTTAGAAGTCCCAGCCCGTATGCACATCGCCGCCGAGGTTAGGGTTGTCGGTGTTTAAAGCGCCGTTCAGCCCGTAGGTAAACCAATTGGGATCGTAGTAGTTGCCGGGCTTGTTCTGGCGAAAGCGCACCTTCCAGAGGGCAGCGTGGAAGTCCGCATAGATAGCGTTGAGCGTTGGCTGGGTGATGGTGTAGGAACTGCTTAAGTGTTTGTAGTGGTTGTCCTGGTTCTCGTGATACACGATCTGCCCGACAGGCTTGCAAAAGTCGGAGGTCTTAAGCCCGGGAAAACGGCAGGTGTTGTCCCAGATCACAAAACGATAGCGGTAGGAGGTGTAGTCCGTATCCAGGGGCGGGGTGTGCGCGAGTTTGTCCACCTGGTCGCTGGGGCACCAGAAGACGCTGAAATTTCCCGTGTTCAATGCCTTGGGCACGCCGCCGTAGTTGTCGGTGAACTGGACCGTGTTGGGCGCGGTCCCGGGGTCGCCGGGGGTTGAGCCGTACGTGATCGCCGAGGGCATTCGTTCCTGGTTGCTGTCGGTGTAGAACGCGATCGCTAGACCAACCTGTTTCAAGTTGCTTAGGCAGGCGATGCGTTTGCTCTTCTCTTTGGCACTGGCCAGAGCTGGCAGGAGCAGCGCCGCCAGAATGGCAATGATCGCAACGACCACCAGCAACTCGATGAGTGTGAACGCCGGCGAACGGTGGGAGCGGGTTGGTTGAGTCGTAGGGTTCAAGGTGCAATGGGGATGGTCGCCTGCAGCGGGATGTCGCCGCGGAGCATCCTGCCCGCCTGGTTGGCCAGTTGCAGATACCAGTCGGTGGGCAGTGCGTAACCGTCAATGTTCAATGGGACCAAGGAAGCTCCCACCGGGAGTTGGCTCGGCGTGGCCGCCAGCTTGAGCATGGCAGTGCCTTCATTCATTTCGTCGAACATGGCACCGTAGAGCATGTTGCAGCCGGCTCCAATGAAGTCATACACCTGCCGCCAGTAGAAGGCGCCGCCGTAGCGGGGAATCTGGTTGAGTGTGCCTCCATTCAGGTTGTGCCAGGAGAAGCCGGGGAACAGGACTGGCATGTAGTCGAGATTGTGAGAACGGGTGTCAGTCAGGTCCGGGATAATCTGGTTGAGTTGAAAGCTGTCAACCTGGTTGGTGGTGGAGTAACGGCCCACCGACCAGGGGCTGATGATATCGAAGGAACGGTAGGCTGGGGCCCAAGCGGGGTTGCTCTGAGAATCGCCGGTCAGGGTCCGCCAGTAGGTCGGCACGCCGCCCATGACGGTGCAGCCTGCGGATTTGAAGAAGGCGATAACCGTTTGCGCGTCTTGGGGCGTGCCGGGGCGGTCGGTGAAACCAAACCCCCAAACGGTGACGACCGGTTTGCCTTTGTGCCGCGCGTAGGCGGGGCTGTTGGTGACGCCCAGATTGTTGACCAGGTAGAGCCAATCGTTGGTCAGAGTGCTGACCAGTGTATTGGAGACCATGCCGGAGATATCATACATGATGGCAAAGAGCCGTCCATAGGTTTCAGCGCCGAGACGCACGTTGACGGTTACCTGGTTGCGGAACGGGAACAGGGTGGGGCTGGATAACTCGGTGCCAAAGCGTTGCAAGAAGACCCCGTCGAGGTGGTTGTCTTTCATCCACTTAAAGTGGCGCACCACGGTCGTCTGGTTGTAGGCGGAAAACACCTTGGCGGGAGTGCCGGTGGGCAGCCTCATGCCCGTGGTGAACAGCTCGTTGGAACCGAGTTCGGAGACATCGGGCCAGAAATCCACGGCGAGATTGGTTGCCGCCGGGGTCTGACTGCTGGACCAATGGTTCCAGGCATTAACGGTTGAGCCGTCGTTGGTGCAGGCAAACCAGCCCTGATAGCCCATCATGAGCTTGTGGGTCAGGGTGCTGGTGTCCACCTCGGGTCCAAGCCTGAAGTATTGCGGTCGTCCCGCATTGGAGAGGGTGACGGAGTCCTGGTTGTTGCTGAGCGCCGGGGTGTTGGTCATGAGCAGCCAAGTGGCACTGGCCGGTGAATTGGGGGCCCACAGGAGGCTGGAGGCGGTGGCGGAGGTGGGCCAGGAAACCTGGAGATTGGTCCCCAAGCGGGCGATGGCGAGGGAAACAGGTTGGGGCAGGGTATAGAGCGAGATGCCGACCGGAGCGGAGACCGTGGTGGCGCCGCCGTTGTCCGTTGCGACTGCCGTCAACTGATAGGAGCCGGAGGCAGGATTGGTCCACAGCAGGGAATAGGGACTGGCAGTCGCCTGACCAATTTTGACGGAACCGGTGTAGAATTCGACCTTGGTGATCGTGCCATCCAGATCCAAGGCGGTAGCAGCTAGGGGCAGAATAGCCGGAACCGTTTCCAGGAAGAGGTTGGTGCCGTCCGGCGGGCCGGAGAGGGTGACGAGGGGCCGCAGGTTGCCGTCGGCTTGGGGGGGGATGAAGTTAGTGGCGATGGTAATGGCGATGTTATCCCACTGGGCAGCCAACGGGTAGTATTTGGCCGTTGCACCGGTGCCCGCAAAGCCATCGTAGAAGACCCTCAAGGTGACGGTGGTGCCGGTGTTGGTGGTATTGAAACTCCGATAGACAAAGTAACCCTGATCGGCATTAGCCGAGCCAGACGTCAGCGAGATCTGCGGTTCACCGGGCACGTCGTTCATGTCAATGTTCGCCGAGACGTGGTTGGCCGAGTCGCCCAAGTTCCACATATAGGCGCTGAGTACATAGTCGGTGGCGGGCTGCAGGGTGATGGAACGCGAGTACATGCAGACCGAAACTGAGTTGCTGACGTACGCCAGAGCGGCCATGCCGGCGTCCATCGGCACGAGATTCGTCCCGGGGCCAGCGAACATATCGGCCTGCCGCGTCCAGCCGGTGGGGTTCGGGTAGCCGTTGGCCGCCGCCGGGCCTTTCAACTGGAAGTCGCCGTTGTACACCCGTTGCACGCTCTCGGTGCCGGGGGTGATGCTGGAGAGTTTGACCGCGGTCTGAGCCGGTTGTGCCTCCGCCCGCCAGGCACCGACCAACCCGAGCCCGCAGAGAGTCGCGGCGAACAGTCGCCGACATCCGAAGGCGGTGGGTTGCAGCCCGAGCGGGAGCCTAAATCTGGTGGAACTGCTCATCGGTTATCAAAAAAGCCCGCCCGGCCTTTGGCCGGGCGGGCGATGTTCTCAAGGGTCGCCCGTCATTGAGGCGTCCGGCGCGTAGCGGCTAGGGTGAAACGGTCCGATAGAACTTCTGACCGGAAGCGGTCGGGAAGGTGAAGGTTACCGGGGCTCCCGTCGCCGCGTTCGTGCTGCCCGCAACGGGCGCCCACGCGGTGGGCGACAAACTGGGGGTGCTTTCGATGTGATACGTGTAGGGCGACGTTGTCGGGTAGGTGATCGACACATTGCCGCCGCTGACCGAAACCGCCGTGATGGCTTGTCGGGGCGGGGGTTGCAGCAACACGGCGCTGATAATGGTCTTGTTCGCGCTCGAGTCATAGTAATAAAACACGTTGGTGCCATCGGCCGTGATTTGGCCGCTGGTGACATAAGCGCTGATCGAGCTGGTATAATTGCCGGTGATCGCCACCTTGGCCCATCCCAGCAACGGTTAACAACGATGCGCCCGCGATGGAACCGGGGTTGCTCGTGCTCCACTGGCTGAGATTCAAAGTTCCCCCGTTGATTTGCGCGGTGCCAGTTCCGCCGCCCCAACCCAAGCCGAACATGCCGGCGACCGAGACGGTTCCGCCATTCATGAGCAGCGTTCCGCTTCCCCCGGTGGTGTAGCCAATCCAGAGATGATTCGCAAAACTGGCCGACCCGCCGGCTTCAACCTCCAGCAGATTTCCGGCCGTGTTGTAGCCGGAGCAGGCCCAATCCACGACACTGCAAGTGACGCTGCCGCCGTTGGTAATGACCAGTGTGCCTCCACCGCTCTGGTTGATACGCACCACCCCGGCAACCATCGCATTGGTCACCAGGCACGGAGTGGCCCCGGAGATATTGAGGTTCACATAGGTCACGTTGCCGGGAAGCAGGCCGCCGCTCCAGTTGGTAGTATCGTTCCACAAGCCATCGGGATTGGGGTTGAGCGCGGGGTTCCAAGATTCTTGTGCCGGCGGGAGATTAAGGCCCAGTGCATAGATCGTGGTCATGCCCGCGTTGATGTTGTTATAATCTACCATCACCGTGTTTGCTCCGCCATTGGCCGTAATCTGGCCGGTGCTGACAAAATAGTTGACCGTACTTTGGTGATTACCCGTAATTACCACCACGCCTGTCCCAGCAACATCCAACACCGAGGTGCCCTGGATTTCACTTAAATCATCCGTCCACTTGGAAAGATACAAGGTGCCGCCATGGATCTGCGCCATGCCCGTGCCGCCCTGGAAGCCCAAGTAGAACATGTCGGCCACGTAAACGGTTCCACCATTCATGAGCAACGTGCCGACAGCTCCCGGATTCAAGCCGAGTTTCAGTTGATACCCAAAAGTGGCCGATCCGCCGTTTTCAACATCCAACAGGGCGTTGTAGGAGTCGCCGATGATGGTTGCATTGGTGACACCACAATTCAGGCTGCCGCCGTTGGTAATGATCAGGGTGCCTCCGGCATTGGTGTCGCCCATGTCCAGATAACCAGCCACCGCCAGATTCGTCACCGTGCAAGGAATCGCGTTGGGGACATTGAATTGCACCTCGGTTACGCTGGCAGGAACGACGCCACCGGTCCAGTTGGCTTTCTCGTTCCACTTGCCAGTGCCGGATGGGTTGCCGGCCGGATTCCACACGACATCCGTCGGCGGAGGGACTAGGGGAGCGATGGCGAAGAGCGTGGTCATGCCCACATTCGTGTTGTTATAGTCAATCCCTACCGTGCCCAATCCCGCATAGGCGGTGATTCTCACGGCATTGGTGTAAGCGCTGATCACAGCGATGTAGTTGCCAGGAAGCGTGACCACGCCGCTCCCGGAAATATCCAACACCGAGTTGGCCTGAATGGAATTAACCGACGAGATCTGGTGCAAGTTGAGAACCCCACCGTCCTGGACGAACAGGGAACCCTTGCCACCGGAGGCGGTGCTGGCGTTAATTGTGCCCAGACCGATATTTCCCCCGACGTAGAGGCTGCCGCCATTGGTGACATAAATGGTGCCGACTGCCAAGTTGGCAGAGCCAACCCACAGGTGGCTGCTGATGCGCACGGTTCCGCCGCTAACCGTGAGGATTCCCGTTGTGCTGGCGCCGGCGCCAACCTGCAGAACGTTGGTCACATCCACCTCTCCTCCCGTGTTCACCGTCAGTTGTCCAGTGGCCACATTGTTGTTGCCAACGGTGCTGGAGTTTTTCGTCTGAAGCAATCCACCGGCGTTGACCACTAATCGGCCGGACTCATCAACCCCCAGTTGAAAGTTGTTAATCAGTGGAGCCGCGTTAGTTAAGGTAACGAGGTTGTTGCCCCAGTTGCAGCGGATCGTATCGGCGGCGCCGGGGAGGCCACCGGGGCCCCCACCGCCGGCCTGCCAGCCATAACTTCCGGTGACTGCTACGGTGGCATTATAGTCGCCGCTATTTTGGTATCGAAGCGTCGCGGCCGTCGCGTGACCGGCAACGAGGCCCAGCAGGGCACACGCTAGTAGGGAGTTTATTCGAGTTGTTCTTTTCATTTGTTTTTTATGGTTTCGAAGGCCTTTGGTTCAGAGCTCGGACGGCAAAACTCGCGGCTATCCGGCGGTTGGCTGGTTTTTCGAGCATTGCTGGCTTCAGGCGCATTTCCAAATTACGATTACCGTTCATAATGCCAAACCCCCGGAGTATTGTCGCGGGGGTATCGTGCCAAAACGGGGGGTGGATATCGTGCCAAAGGGTCGCGGCGCTGTATGGGTGGCGGAGTTGGACACACCGCCGTGAGTATCTCAGGCCGGAGCGGCAGGGGGTTTCGCTGGTTTGCCACCGGCTCTCGGCGGGCGGAACGGTGGACATGGCGGAGCCGGAGAACGGCCGCAGGTCGTTAGGGCCTAAGCCCTCGTTAGCTCGGGGCTGCGTCATGCGGGGTTTATCTTAGCGTGTTCTTCCGGCGGGGCTTTCCTGGCGTATTCGCCGGGCAGCACGCCAAAGTGTTCCTGGAATACGCTGCGGAAGTGTTTCAGATCGGCGAAGCCGACCGCGTAAGTGATTTCGGTGACCGTCATCTGAGATTCTTTGAGCAGTTGCGCCGCCCGCTTCAGGCGCATGGCCCGAATCAAGGCGTTGGGTGTGCCGCCGGTCACTGCCTTCAGTTTGCGGAACAATTGACGCCGGCTGACGTCCACTTTTTGTGCCAGGGCCTCGACGTCGAATTCAATGTCGGATAGATGTCGATCCACGGTTTCAAGGGCCCGTCGAAGGAATTGCGCGTCGGCTTGATTTAATGCCAGAGCACGCGGTTGGAAGGTGCTTGCCGGGCCCTCGTACCCCTTGCGAGGTGCCTGCAATAGTTCCTCCACGCGGGCTTTAAGCCGGGGCAGGCTGAGAGGTTTGGGGAGGTAGTGGCCGGCGCCTGCCTCCAGCGCGCACACCTGCGCATCCGCCTGGCCGTGGGCCGCCACCACGATCACGGGAATATGACTGGTTATCTCTGCTCGTTTCAAACGGCGAATCAGGGCAAGACCGTCAAGGCCGGGCAAATTAAGTTCTGTGATCACCAGGTCCGGCACGGTTTCCTGTGCCTGGTGCAAGCCCTCTTCACCGTCCCTGGCCACAATGACCCGGTAGGCGCCGCCCAGCCCGTGGGTGATCTGGGAACTGACTTTCGGGTCATTTTCCACCAGCAGGACCAGGGGCAACTCTTCGGTCGCAGTGGGTCCGTCTGGAGCAGCCGGCCGCAAGGCTTGGGCAGGGAGATTAGGTTGCTGGAGCTCCAGGAGCTTTTGGGTGCGCCGGGCGACCAGCAGTTCCATTTCCTCCCGCCTGAGGGCGGCTTGTCGGGCGAGAGACCATTTCTCCGTCAGGGTGCTGGCCAGGAGCGTCACTTCGATGTTATCGAAGGGCTTCTTGAGCACCAATAGGTTGTCGGTCTGGCCCCACCGTCGCACGAGATCCTCCCAGGAATAATCGGAGAAGGCGGTGCAGATGACGACCTGAATGCGTGAATCCCGATCCCACATTCGCTGGATGGTCTCGACGCCGTCCAGGCCCGGCATGCGGATGTCCACAAAAGCCAACTGATAAGGGTGCTCCTCGGCGAGGGCCTGCTTGACCTTTTCGACTCCCTCGATCCCCGAAAGGGCGTGATCTACGGTGTAGGCAGGCTTCAGCACGGCGGGTGCTGCCGCTCGGCCGAACATCCGCCGTTCGTCGGCTTCCAGGTCAGCATCCTCCGCATGATCGAGGAGGACCAACTCGAAATCGCGGTGGATGCTCGGGTTGTCATCGACCACCAATATGCGAGCGCCGATGCCGCCGCGGTGGTCCTGTTTGGCGATTGAGCCTTCCATAGGGTTGAGTGTGTGGTCGTTGTCCAGTGGGTGCAGCGGGAGCAAATGCGGCGTCAACCGGTAGGAGGGGCGAGCGGAATATCGAGGATAAAAGTCGCCCCGCGCCCGGGGCCCTCACTCTGGGCCTTGAGGCTGGCACCCAGGTTCTGAGCTGTCAACCGGCTGCTGTGCAGGCCGAACCCGTGGCCCCCTTGGCGGGTGGAGAACTCCTGGACGAAGATCCGCGTCAGGTTCTCTGCCGGGATACCGATCCCGTTGTCGCTCACTGCGACCTCGATGCGCTCCGGGGTGTTATGGTGGAGGCGTACCGTCAGCCGCCGGTCCGGCCGGCCGCTGTCTTCGCAGGCGTACTTGGCATTCTCCAGTAGATTGAACAGGATCTGGAGGAGCTTGTGCCGGTCAATCGTCACCGGCGGCACCTCGTGAAACTCGCGCACTACCTGGACCTGGTGCCGCAAGAGGGCTTCATGGTGCATTCGTAAGGCATCGTCAAGGACCTCCGCCAGCGAGACGGTCTCCAGCACACCGGAAGCCTGGGCGTAGTTTTGCTGCATCGCCACGATCGCTTTGATGTGTTGCAGGCTCTCGGTCAGGGACTTGGTCTTGTCCAGCAACTGCTCCTGCTCCTTGTTCAGGTGGCCGCCCAATCGCTCCAGATAGCCGGGCAGATTCTGGCCGCGACCGTCTTCGGTCACAAACCGGCCCAGGTCATCGCGGTATTCCCCTAGCAGCGCCGCCAGCCGGCCCACGCTCGGCACTTTGGACCGCTGGAGGTGCTCCANGATCGAGGAGCCCAGNACATTGGCGCTGTTCAATACATTTCCGACGTTGTGGAGCACGCCGGTNGCGACCTCGGCCATGCCGGCCAACCGCGAGGCCTTGAGCAGTTGCTTATGGCCTTTTTCCACTTCGGCCTGCATTCGTGCACGCTCCTGGATTTCCGCCTGGACACGNCGGGTTTCGGCGGCNAGCCGCGCCTCGGTCTTCTCGTGATCGGCGATTTCCTGCCGCAATTGTTTGGTGCGCTCTTCGACTTGNCGGTGCAGGATGCCGATCCAGGCGCCCGCCATCGCCAGCACCACCAGCAGCACCGCAGTCACCGCCAGGGCGCGTTTCAGGGTCCACCAGGAGGGCCGCTCCAGAACTACCAGGTCGCTCGATGACCCCACCAGCAGCTTGAACGAAGCCACGCGTCGTCCGAGCTCCGGGTAGGTGATTGGCTCGACCTGGCACACACCGGTCACGCGCACCCTGCTCCCGGGCACCACATCCACCGCCGGGTTGCCGTGCACAGGCAGGAAGGCCTGGAAAGCCCTTTGGTCTGATTGGAGCTCCACCACAAAATGCCGCCCCAGCGTCTGCTGCCCCAACACGACCGCTTCCAGGCTCACCAACGTCGCATCCAGCCCACCGTCGGCAATGTCCTCGACGGTCGCCTTGACCGGCGCCACCAGGTTGGTGCCGCTTACTTTGCGCACCAGCACCTCGGTCAGGACTGGGGAGTAACCGCGCATCTCGGGAAAGCCGACGATCTGCAGGTGATCGCCGGGCTTCAACTGCAGCTCGTCCTGGGGTGCCGGGCCCAGGCCGGCGCCTTGGCGGAACATCCAGTTCCAACCTCCGGTCGGAGTGCTCAGGATCACCTCTTGTTGGGGGATGGCCATCGCGGCGCCGGTGGCATCCTGCACGAAATGCTTGCGGTCCTCCCGGAGGGTCAGCACGCCCTCCACTTTGACGCGATGGATGAACTCCCCCGGTCCCCGCACCTGGAGCAGGCGGCCAATCGGTCGCACGGGCAGCGAAAAAGGGTCGGCAGGCACTTGGGACACTTCCACCGATTCGAGCGATGGCACGACCAATTGAACCCCCTGCATCCGGCCCCGGCTGTCGGTCGCCGCCACGCACACGCCGCGAATTCGAACGGTGGCATCCACCAACTGCCGGACGGCGGGCGCCGGCGCGGCCCGAATCGTGGCCATGAGCTCTCCGCCCTCGCTGTTAAGCAACAGGTGCGAACCATCCGTCGAGCGGACCACCGCCTCGATTTCCACCCATTGATCCACCATACGGCCACTGGCCAATTGGCTCCAGGTACTGCGCTCCGGTTTGGGCAGTTTTCCCGGCCCCAGCCAGACGACCCTCTCGGCCCGGATGATGGGGCCGTGGCCCGCTGACCAGTCGCCCCGTCCCTCGATTTGGACACAGGAGCGGAAGGCCGGGGGCCGTTAGGCCGGCCTGGTCCAAGTACCAGACCTCCACTCCCGCCGTTCCCTCCTGGATGAAATGGCCAAACAGCTCGGTCACCACCCCGCGAACCTTGACTTTGGGCTGGCGTGCGAGGTCTTCGGGGCTCAGCCGCCGGATTTGCTCGATGCGGGTCAGCAGGGGAGCCGCGCCGTCGGATTCGACGACCGGGGACCGCGGATTCACCGGGGAATTGGTCCCAGCANCGGCCGACGTCACCGGCTGGATCGCGTCCACGCTGGGGACCCACAGCACCGCGGCCACGCTTTCGCCCTCGCTGTTGAGGAGCGCTCCGCCAATGCCTCGGACGATGACGTTCGTCCCGCCAACCGGCGGCGGCAGGCGTGGATCCGAATGCAACACGTGGACCGAAAGGCTGTGAGCGTTGTTTTCCAGGTCGAACACCCAGTGGTTCTCTGTCCACGAGCAGAAACCGATATTGCCCTGCGCTTCAACCCATTGCAGGCCGTCCTGCGAGGCCAGCGGCTGTTCGGGTGCGATGCGTCTGGGCTTTTCCAGGGCTGCCCCACCGAGTTGGTGCACGCGGCGGTCTCGGATTTCAACTACTCCGTTGGTCCACTGGGTTCGGCCTTCCACGAGAATGCGCTCCCCGGCGAACCAGGGCGTTGCGCTGGGGAGGTTCGCTACGGCCAGAGCCTCACTGCCATCAAAGAGGCCCCACTCATAGGTGCCCGGCAACTGCCCGGCTATCACCCCTTCGATCCGTACGGGATAACTCCGGTCGGCTCGGTTGCGCAGTCCGAGCAACCGGCTCACGTTGGTGATCACCAGATCGGCGGGACTGGTGTATTGCCACTGAATCCAGGATGCCCGCGAGGCTGGGTTCCGCGAGGCCGGGTCCAGCCATTTGGTTTCCCGCCGGCCGTCGAAGGCCTGCCAGGGCGTTTCCCAAGGCGCATTGTCCCCCTGCGCGGTGAGCAGGTCCTCCAGGAGTGGGGCGGGATCCAGATCGGTCTCGGACGCGCCGAGCGGCTCAATCTCGGCCAGTTGCACACCGTCCGCTACGCCCGGATCTCGGACCCGATCGATCTCCAGGCGATAGCCTTGAAACGCCTGCGGGTTTGCCACCTTGAACACCCGCCGCTGGTGCCGTTCCGAAAAAAGCTCCCCTTTCCGAACATCCAGCGTCGTCCAGGTCCGGCCGCCGTCGTTGGAGCCTAGCAGGCGCCAGTCTTGCGGGTCTCGTTGGGGAAAATCGTTGGCCGAGGTCAGCGCATATTGCCGCACGACGCGCGTGGTGGGCTGCTCGCCCGGTGTCACTTCCCTGTTCGGAGCTCCCCATGCAAAGGCGCCCCCGACCAGCCACACCAACAGAGAACGCAGCCTGCTCATAACAACTCGGCTAAGCGCTGGCGCTGCGGCGGTTCTAGCAGGGAGGCGGAGGGGTTTGATCCGTCTTTCCAAGGGCATCTCATGCGCCAATAGGGGAATGCCGCATCAGGGTTGGAATGGGACGCTCCCGGTTGCCCTTAATCTTTGTGGCTGAGGAGGCCCGCCCCGCGCATCCATTCCTCAGCCAGGCGCGGCCAACTGGTCACTGCTTTGCCTGAGGGACGGAGCCCGTAGCCGTGGCCGCCCTGCGCGAACAGATGCATCTCGGCGGGCACATGCGCATTCTTGAGCGCGAGATAGTAAAAGAGGCTGTTTTCGACCCGCACACCGTCGTCCTCGGTCTGGATGAGGAGCGTGGGGGGCGTATTGCTGGAGACCGTCAACTCCGGGGGTAGTTTGTCGCCTTGGTCCTTGACCGCGAGGTAGGCAGGATAAACCAGCATCGCAAAATCGGGTCGGCAACTGAGTTGGTCGGCGGTGTCCACCGGTTCATAGGCGCGTTGATCAAAGCGGGTGCTGGCGGCGGCCGAAAGGTGGCCTCCTGCGGAGAACCCCATGATGCCGATTCGCTTCGGGTCGAGACCCCACTCGCCCGAGCGTGAACGGACCAGGCTCAGAGCACGCTGGGCGTCCTGTAACGGCGCGGCGTAGCGTTCAATTCCCTTCCTGGCGGGCACCCGGTATTTCAAGAGCACCCCGGTGACCCCCGCCGAGTTCAACCATTCGCAAACCTCGGTTCCTTCGAGGTCCATCGCCAGGATGTTGTAGCCCCCACCGGGGCAGACGACCACGGCCGCACCGGTGTCTTTGTCGTGCGGCGGGCGGTAGAGGGTGATGTTGGGATGGGTTACGTTGCCGAGACGGATGACGCGTTTGCCTGCCACCAGGCCGCCCTTGGCGTCCGTGGTATCATGTTCCTCGCCGAGGTTGCCCTGTTCCCCGGGGGCCTCTTTGGGCCAAAGGGCCAGCGTCGGTCTTTCATCGGCCGCCGCCCCCAGAGCCATAGAACCGCCACCGGTGAGCGCGAACGCGAGCAGGAGTGCGGCGGATTTGAGGTTGTTCGCGCAACCTCGAGGGTGCGGGAGTAGCGGCAGGATATTGCATTTCATTAGTCGTTTTTCTCTGTGTATGGAGACGCGTGTCGTCGGCTCCGGAATTCTCCGCGTTGGCCGCTGGCCAGCGCGAAATTACCGGACCAGGGCTCTGGTTCGGCGGGGAGCCATTGCCGGAACAGCCTTGAGCAGAGACCGAGCAAAGGAAAGACAAATTGTAACGGTTAGCGCTCGCTCGAGGCCTCGTTTCCGCTGGGGCGCGGATGCCCTCATCCGCGAGGTTGCTGCCTGGCAACGCCCGGATGCAGGCATCCGTGCTCGGATTCCGCCCGTTTTTGAATGTATTGGGCCAGGATGCTGACGGCGATTTCTTGGGTGCTGCGGGCCTCGATCGGGAGGCCGACGGGGCAGGTGAGTTTTTCCAGTTCGGCCGGGCTGGCCACGCCTTGATGCAGGAATTGTTCCCGAACGAGCTTGGCCTTGCGGTGGCTGCCGATCATGCCGAGAAAGAGGAAGGGCCGGTGGATCCAGTCGGACAACACCAGCGCATCATGTTGATGGCCGCGGGTGACGATCAGGGCGAAGGCCGGCTGCTTGGGCAGGGGTTCGGCCAACAACTCGTGCCAGGGGCCCACGCGTAAGCGGGTGGCCGGCGGGAAGCACTGGTGATTGGCCAGGTCCGGGCGGTCGTCGAACACGGTAACGCCAAAATCGAGTTGCAAGGCTAGCGGTGCCACCGCCTGGGCGACGTGTCCCGAGCCGGCAATCCACAGGGCTAGCGGGGGCGCCACGGCTTCTTGGTAAAGCCATTCCCCAGGGGAGTCGCTTTCCACGCAGCCGATGGAGAAGTCCTGCCGCACGCCCCAACGGCGCGGTTCGCTGGGCTGCACCAGGGCGCGCCACAAATCGCCCGCCTCCGCGGCGCGCGGGAGGATCAAACCCGAGACACTCCCGCCGCAGATGAGTCCGTCATCCCATCCGAAGATGTGGTCGAGCCGCAATTCAAAGCTGGCGGCCTGGCCGGAGCGCAGCGCCTGCAGCGCGCGCGCCTGGACCTCCGCCTCCAGGCAACCGCCGCCCAGCGTACCGGCGATCCGGCCGTCGGCGAAGAACAGGGCCTTCGCTCCCGTCCGTTGCGGGCTGGAGCCTTTGACCCCGGAGATCAGGGCCAGCGCAAACGGATGGCCCTCCGCCAGCGCGGCTGCCATTTGCTCATAGAACATAACCATCGTGGTGGACCATCGAGGCAGGATAAGCACAGCCGGCTCGCGGAACAAAGTCGAAATCATCAAGCATTCGGGGCCGACGTCCGGGGATGCCAAACCCCGGCTTGACGTTCCCGAGAGCCGGGGGACAATTAGCGGGATGACCTTTTTCGGCTGCCAGTTTGTCACGGCTCGGAACTCCGCAGCCTGCGATCCGCGCTCCGCTGGATCGGCAAGGCCGCGCGGGTGGCGGCATGCTTGGCTTCTCGCCGGCGCTTTCGTGGGCTGGTTCGCGGTCCATCCATCGGGCGGGCACGAGGCCCGGGCGGCGGATTGGCCCAGGTTGGGCGGCCCCGATGGGGCCGGGGTGTCGTCTGAGACCGGGCTTGCCCACCGGTGGCCCGCGGGGGGGCCGCGCATGCTCTGGACGGTGGACGTGGGGGAGGGCTTTGCGGGTCCGGCGGTGCGCGCGGGCCAGGTTTTCCTGCTCGACCGAACGAACGCGCAAGACCTCTTGCGTTGCTTCCAGTTGGCCACCGGACGGGAGTTATGGCGTTTCACCTACGATGCGCCGGGCACGCTGCCCTTTAACGGCTCACGCAATGTCCCCACGATTGACGAGCACACGGCCTTCACCCTCGGGCCCTTTGGCGACTTTCACGCCGTCGACTTGCTGACGCATCGCGCCCTTTGGGCGAGGCACCTGGTCAATGATTTCAAGGATCCGGTCATTGATAGCGAACAACCGGCGGCGACGCGCCCGGAAAAGCTGGCTCGGGTCCAGGTCCCCATGTGGGGGTTGACTCAGGCCCCGCTGGTTTACAAGGACACGGTGATCGTTGCGCCGCAGACGCAAAGCACGGGTCTCGTTGCCTATGATAAACGCACGGGCGCGATCCGCTGGCGATCGGACTACATCGGGCGCAACTGGTATAGCCATGTGAGCCCCTATCTCACCATGCTGTGCGGCGTTCCGCAGGTCATCATGCTCGCCCAACCCAGCGACCCGGAGAAGTCGCCCGACGAGGCCCCGCCCGCCCTCATCTCCTCGATCGATCCCGAGACCGGCCGCGTCCTGTGGCAGACACCAACCCCAGGGCCTTACAAGATCCCGATTCCCCAACCGCTGCGGGTGGCCGAGGACCGACTGTTCATCACCGGGGGGCTCAAGATGGGATGCCTCATGCTCCAGGTGTCTGCCAATGCCGGCCAGTGGGGCACCGAGGTCCTGTTTTATAATCGGATGGTCGCCGCCCACATCCACTCGCCGGTCCTCTACCAGGGTCGGATTTACCTCACCAGCTTCAAGGAGGATGGTGGCAGCCGCGTTGGCCTGGTTTGCCTGAATGCGGAAGGCGAAGTGCTTTGGGAGACGGGATCGGGGCTTCAGTTCGAGTCGGGCGGGTTCCTGATCGCCGATGGGATGGTGTTCGCCCTGCACGGAAAGACCGGGGAGCTAAACCTCCTGGGATTAGCCGAGACCGGGCCGAAACTCCTGGCCCACGCGAAGGTGCTGGACGCCCGGGGGGCCAATGCCTGGGCGCCGCTGGCTCTTTCTCAGGGCAAACTCATCGTGCGCGACCAGCACCAGATGAAGTGCATCGACGTGGCCAATCCCGAGCCCAATGGCTAAAGGCTGCCCCCGGGGGAATGCGCCGTAGCCCGGTTGTTCCCGGGAGGGCGAGGTGTCCACCGCCGACCGGGATCCTTAAGAATCCAATGACTTCCTGGCGGCCTCAATGAACGCGCGGAAGATGCGCTCATGTTCCGGATGCCGATCCGCCAGGCGTTCCGGGTGGAATTGAACGCCCAGCAGCCACGGCAGCGATGCCGCCAGCGAGGGCTTCAGTTCCAGTGCCTCGATGACGCCGTCGGAACTGGCCCCGACGACTCGCAGCGCGGATGCCACGCGCGCCACCGCCTGGTGGTGGGTGCTGTTCACGCCGAGGGTTTGGGCCCCGACGATTCTCGCCAAGAGCGAATCGCTTTCCAACCGCACCTCATGCACTACCTTGGCGCGTTGGTCCATCCGCCGGTGGTTTAGGCCCTTCGGGAATTGGGTGGGCAGGTCCGCCACCAGCGTCCCGCCGAGCGCCACATTCAGGATCTGGTGTCCTCGGCAGATGGCCAGCAGCGGCTTGCGCTGTCGGAATGCTTCGTCGATAAGCAGTATTTCGCGAAAGTCGCGGTGCCCTCCGTCCGGCGTCAATTGCACCTTGTTCCTCAGCTTAGCTGGCAGCCGGCTTTCGTAAACCCGCGGGTCCACGTCCTCGCCTCCGGTGAGCAACACTGCGTCGCAGCGGCGAACGCTCTCGGCGATGACTTCGCGTGAAATCGCCGCGGAAAGCACGAGCGGAACTGCTCCCAGCCCGGCCAGCGTCCGCTGGTAGCGCATCGAGAGGCTGATCGCCAGGTCCCCAAACTCACTGCCCTTTTCCTCGACGTCGGGCGTCACCAGGATGACCGGCAGCCCGTTCATCTCACGACACTTCAGCCTCTGGGTGGTGCTCGCGGATGGTCTTGATCAGCCGTGGTTCCTCCTGGGGTCCGAGCAGCCCGCGATCGATCCGGCGGCGGATCGAGTCCAATAATTCCAGCCAGTCTTCCATCGGCGGCGACTCGACATCTTGCCATTGGTCGTAGCGCCTCTGCCGTTTAAAGAACCGCCATTTGCCTCCGAAATGCCGGGCATAAATCTGCAAGTGGATGCCGTCCTCGGTCACCCGCTTCCAACTGATCTCCGCTTTGGCGCTCATGGGGTTTTAAACGAGGTCTATGCCGGCCACCGCCATCGCCGCGATTCCCTCGTGCCGGCCCACGAACCCGAGGTGTTCGTTGGTGGTGGCCTTGATGCCGACTTGCTTGGGGTCAATCCCCAGGGCGGTGGCGATGTTGGCCTTCATCGTTTGAATGTGAGGAAAGACCTTAGGTTCCTGGGCGATCAGCGTTGCGTCCAGGTTCACGATCTTGCCACCCCGAGCCTGCGTTTGCCGCGCGGCTTCCTCCAGAAAAAGCCGGCTCGGCGCTCCTCGCCAGCGTGGGTCGGTATTGGGAAAGAAATGCCCGATATCCACCTCGCCCAGCGCTCCGAGCAAGGCATCGCAGATCGCGTGCATTAGGACGTCCGCGTCCGAGTGTCCGTCGAGGCCCTTTGAATGCGGAATCTCCACGCCTCCCAGGATCAGCTTCCTGCCCTCGACCAGCGCGTGAACGTCATAACCAATGCCGACATGTACCATGAGTATCAACCATAGCAAAAAGCCAGCCCTGGACCAAGTCAAATCGGGGAGGCAAGACAACGCCGACGCTCCTGGGTTCACTTTTCTCAGCGGGAAGACGAGATCAGGCGAGGATCCGGGGAATCTGAACCACCGGCCAAACCCGGTGCCGAAAAACCGCACGTCCGGTTTGATGAGCGGGGGGTGGAAACGGAGCTTATGGCAGGCTATTCAGGCGCCGGTAGCCGAAGGGGTCGGTCTCCGCTACGGCCAACCTGGACGCTACTGCGCCACCCCTCGACTCCCCGATACGACCTTCGGCTACGATCTGGCGGTCGGATGGCCAGAAATCCACAACCCTGTCGCAGTTGAGGGTCCTCAGGGACGCATTTCCCGGGCGCAGAGGATCATGGCTAGATCCTCGGGTCGGTTACCGAACCTCACTTCTTGCAACCGTTTAAACCGGCCGGTCTTATCCAGACAATGGACATGAACCGGATTCAAATATATGATAATCACGTCGTGCGGAGAAGCCGTAAGGGAGCGCAGGAGGTTAGTCACCACTTTTTGCATAGGATCTTCGTCTCCGAAGGGGTGATACAAATAGACGACGCAGGGTTCCGTAGGGAATTCGTATTTGGTGGCGTCCAGACAAACCAACTCGATGTCGAAGCACCGTTGAGTCTGGCGATCAATCTTGGAGAGATTAGTCTCGGCGATTTTGTGAAGCACCGGAGATAGCTCGACCCCTACGATTCGCTTAAACGAATATTGGCTTGCCAGAAGGACAACCAAACCTTTTCCAGAACCGCAATCCACGAAAACATAATCACCCAGATTGATTTCCAGCTTAGCCAGTAAAGCGTGAAACCGATTTTCGCTTGTCGGCGCGTATCCGGATACGCCGATGGCCTGTCTGGGGCTAAGACCAAGCTCTCGGGAGCCGACTCGCCCAGAAGTATCAGTGCCCCTTGTCCTATCGAACTCGTTTGGTTGTTTAGAGCCGCCGGCGGGCCGGCCTAAGAGTCGGGGAAGTTTTACCTTGAGCCCATTCGTGAGGAAGGTGAGTCCCGCCTTTCCGCCCGAAGTCCGGATCACTCCTGCGAGATGGCGTGAGACTAGCCAAGCCCGCAAGCAAGTGTGAGTCAGCGAGGAAAGTAGCTTCTTCATCGCATCAAAATAAAAACGCGGCTCGTTCCGATTATCTGTCTTCGTCTTTTGTGAGACATGTCTTGCTCGCTTGGGAAAGCGTGCGAAAGGCATGGGCTATCGTCAATACAAAAGCTTCACACACCGTAACTGCCCGAATCAAACCTCCGCAAAATCACTGGCCCGATATTCTCGGCAGAATCTCCCTCTGAGCTCAATCTCATTTTGAACTCCTGGGCAGACAGGCGGGCGTTGACGGCGGCTGGTAGACGTTAGCCCTGGCCGTCCAACGAGTGGGCTCGGGACATTGGGAAAAACAAGACGATGGGCTTGGAGTTCGTCCACCTGGGCGAGTTTGCCTGGGCCTTCATGGAGCCCGCGGAGGGTAAGTATGCGTTCGAGTGGCTGGAGCGGAACGTTCAACTTTGCGCCAGCCAAGGACTAAACGTCGTGCTCTGTACGCCGACTCCGACCCCGCCGGTCCGGCTACCCCCCGCAGGGGTGGCCGTGTGGAGGGAATAGCCACTGCAGGTTTAGTGGGCGCTTCCCGAAACTACTGCTGGCGAGCCAGCCGGCCGGGAGCTTGGTTGGCACGATAGCCGAGCAGTCCATCCAGACCGGCCTATTTCTGGATCGCTCCGCCCCAGGCCTTTTGCGCCCAGGTTTCCATCGCGCCGTATTTGTCTTCCCAGGTGGTGTACATCGCCCCCACGATGCCGGGTACGCCCTTGGTGGCTTCGAGCCATTGGGTGATGCCCGCCCCGTCCTCGTCGCTGTCATAGTAGCCCGACAGGATCTGGCGCAGGCCGAGATCGGCGAAGAACTGGCAGTTCTTCCCTTTCAGCCCGCCATGCCAATTCACGATCCCCACGTCTTTGTCGAGGCCCTTCCAGGATCCGGCCAGGGGTCCATTGACCGCGTAAAAGTGGTCCACCGCGTTGTGCAGGGGGTCGAACATGTCGCTCCAGACCCAGATCTCGGCGTCGGGCCGCAGGTCACGAATGATCTTCGCCGCTTGATGGACATTGTCCGCCAGTAGAGCCCCCGGTGACATCCCTTTGGACTGGCAAAGCGCACATTGATTCATCACGCGCATCTCGTCATGCGACATCAGAAACGCCGCCGGATGGAGGAGTTCATTTACCTTCTTCACCTCGTCCCGCCATTCGTCGAAGATCTGCGGCTCACTGATGCAGCCCGTC
>TBL_comb47_HYPODRAFT_10001447_pt1 | contig 30983 bp, 41 predicted proteins | sample TroBogypolimnion_40_FD_10682 | JGI IMG/M metagenome (IMG submission 10682) | reverse complement strand
AAGTAATGTAATTTATTATAGTTTATTTAATTTTAATAATTCAACATTAGGATTACCACCTTCACAATATAATTATACATTATATGAAACATCTGTTGCTAATGATTTAACAACAATGTTAGATGTGGTTCATAATGGATTACTAACAATATCAGCAACATATACACCACCAATAACATATAACTCAAATGATGGATTAACATTTTCAAGTTATACAAATTTAAATAGATAAAATTATGGAAGATAAAAACAATAAATTTAAAGTTAGATTAATAAACCACCAAATGAGTGGTGATGTTCCTCAATATTCTGAAAAGGTTAATAAAACAAAAGGTTTAGTTAGCTACGGAGATGACAACTTATATCCTGATTTTCTATTAGGTTTATTAGCAAGATCATCAACACATAGAGCAATTGTTAAAACAAAATCACAATTAATCGGTGGTAATGGAATTAATAAACAAGGATTAAGTAATGAAGCTTTAAAGTTTATATCAAATCCTTGGAATGAATATGATTTAGAAGAGATAGTTGCTAGAATATCTTTAGATTTAGAAATTTATGGAGCATTTGCTTTAAATATTATATGGACTAAAGATAGAACAAGAATAGCGGAGATTAATTATATCAATCCACAAACTTTAAGAATCAAAGAACCAGATCCAGATTCCCCAACCACACAAGAATATATTATAAATAAAAACTGGAAGAAATATGAAGTTAAAAATTCAGTTGTTTATCCTGGTTTTTCAAGAGTTAATATTAAAAATCCTTCACAAATACTTTATGTTAAAGAATATCAAGCTGGTAGATACTTTTATGGAGAACCAAGTTATGTTAGTAATGTAAAATCAATTATGTGTGATTATTCTATTGCTAATTATCATTACAATAATATTGAAAATGGGTTCGCTTTATCAACTTTAATTAATTTTGTTGGAAATGTTCCTATTGATGAAGAAATTGATATGGAATTAGCTAGATTAGATCAACAATTTAGAGGATCAAATAATGCTGGAGGACCAATGGTTACTTTCTCTCAAACAAAAGATGAAGCACCTATCGTTACAGTAATGGATAGTCAAAAGAATGGTGAAAATTTTATTAAATTAGATGAAACTATTGTTAGTAAAATAATGACAGCACACCAAGTTGTTAGCCCTAATTTATTTGGTATCCCAACACCTGGTGCTTTATCATCTAAGAATGAAATGATTCAAGCAATGAAGCTTTTACAAGCACAATATATTACACCTAAGCAAAACTTAATCGAAAAAACATTAAATAGATTAGCTAGAATAAATGGAATAACAGAAAATATTACATTATCAAAATATGAATTAGATGTCGAAGTTGATGTGTCAATAGCAGATTTATTATCAGTTTTAACAGCTAATATAACACCCGCACAAAAGATGGCTGTTTTAGTGGCAGCTGGTTATTCAGAAGATGAAGCAAAATCTATTGTTGGGGATGGTAAAGAACCTGAACCAACAGCTCCATTAACACCACCAGCACCTGATAAAAAGGCTGTTAAGGTTGCTCAAAGAGAAGCATTCTTAAAGTTTAGAGATCAGGAAAGAGATGAAGTTGAAAAGATTAGACAAAAATTAAATAAAGAGATATGATAGCTCCATTAATAACTCCAGAATATATGTATATCTGGACAACCATAGATAAAAATATAGATCCAACTATTATTAATGCTAATATTATGATAGCACAAGATGTTCATATTCAATCCATTTTAGGAGAGAATTTATATCAAAAAATAATGGGTGATGTTATATCAGGATTTATTAATAATCCAACGGATTCAGCTTATCAAAATTTATTAAATAATTATATTCAAATAGCACTTGCTCATTTCACACACTATGAAATGATGATGGATGTTAGAACAAGAGAAACGAATAAAGGAGTTTTAGAAAAGACTACACCAAGTAATATTTCAAATCCTGCTTCTGATAGTGAATTTAATAATAAAGTTAATCATATATTTACAAGAGCTAACTTTTATAATCAAAGGATTAGAGAACAGATTATTAATAACACTAATCTTTATCCAGAATATTTTAGTCAAATCGGTATAGAAAGAATAGTTCCAAAGAGAACCACATATTTCAGTGGAGTTGCTTATAGAAGCACACCATTGAGAGGTTATGATAGAAATAAATGCTGCGGCGGACCTACTGGATATAATGTAAATGTATAATTATGAAAGATAAACAAATTACTATTAAACCACAAGTTAAGAAAATGGATAAATTAATTAAATTCGTTAGTGAAAATTATCCAAGTTTATTAAAAGAAGTGGAGAAAAAACTAATTAAGAAATGAGACATTTACTATCAATTCTTCACGAACACCACCATTCTATCGGTGCGGTAATCACAGCTAACTTCGCGGCATTTACAATATATATGACAGGTATAAATGAAATTCTATCAGGAATATCATTATTAGCTGCTATATCATTTACAATATATAAATTCGTAATGGAATTTAAAAAGAATAAAAATATATAAAACAAAATATGATTAATTATAATAATGGTTATCTAACTTTAAGTACATTATCTTCATCAACATATTCAATAGTTGTTGCTAACTCAGCTGGAACGCTAGGTACATATAGTTTATCAAGTTTAAACACATATGTTCCATATGTTGGCGCGGATGCTCAAGTTAATTTGGGAACATATAGTTTAATTTCACCAACTGTTTATGGTGGAAGTGGAACTGGTTCTACTTTAACATTGAATTCAACATCAAACAATACTGGAACAGCTTCAGGTTCAATTATATTTATGATCGGAACAAATAGTATTGGTTATTTAGATAATTCTACATATAATGTATCATTTGGTATATCATCTATCAAAACATCTGGAACGATGAGTGGTCAATATAATATAGGTATTGGTATCAATTCGTTAAATTCAAATCTTAACGGTTCTAATAATATCGCTATTGGTCAAGGTGCTTTAAAAGTATTTGCACCAAATAGTGGTGGTTCAAATATTGCTATTGGAGCAAATGCATTAGCATCTTGGGCACAATCAATTTCAAATGGCAATACATCAGGTGCTGTTGCTATTGGATATAACTCACAAGCAAATGCTAACTCTTCTATTGCTAATACTTCTGTTGGTTATAACTGTATGGCTTCATTAACAAATGGTCAATTAAATGCCGCTTTTGGTAGAGGTTCTATGCAAAACTACAATGCAGCTTATGGATCTGCATTTGGAGCAGGTTCATTATCAGCCGCTGCTGGTAACTGGAACTCAGCATTTGGTTATAATTCTGGTGCTAATACAACAGGATCAGGTAATAGTTTCTTTGGTGCACAAACTGGTGGTTATAATATAAGTGGTAATTGTAATACATTTATAGGATCTTCTCAATATGGAGTTAATTCGTATAATACTAGTGGATCAAATAATACAACTCTTGGATATGGAGCTGATATAGGAACTGCTTCTGGACCAGCATATAACAATTCAATTGCTATTGGTGCCTACGCATATGTTTGGGGAAATAATTTAGCTGCTATTGGTGCTACATCAACTCCGGTCAGATTAGGTATAAATATGGCAACTGCTTCAGCATATCTTAATTTACCTGCTGGTTTAACAGCTGCTGGGTTTGCTCCTTTGAAATTCCAAGGTGGTAATTTATTAACAACTACCGAAGCTGGGTCAGTTGAGTTTGATGGAACACATTTATATTTTACGGCTACTGCATCAGGAAATAGATATCAATTGGATAATCAATCACAATCACCCGTGGCTTTTGGTGAAGTATATGTTCAAAATTCATCAGTGATAACAGGTAATGGATCAAACGGAACATTCTTAACAGCTCAAACAAATGGAAGTGGATCGCAAGTTAATTGGTGGTTTAGATTAACTGGGACGGTTTCAGGTGGTTTAGTAAATAATTTTATAGCTGGTACAAGTAGTGCTAAATTAACATATAATGGAAGTAATGTTGGTTATTTTGAATTATCATCTACATTTGACTGGCAAACTAGTGGGGTTCAGGGAGCAGCATTTGCTTTGGTTAAGAATGGACCAACTGGTGGAACATTATCTTCATTCACTGCTTCACAAATTATACAAAGTAGTATAATTACATACAATCAAAATTCATCAACTAATGAAAGTATAGCAACTTCACTACAAGCATTTGCTACAATGAGTTCAACCGATTATGTTGAGTTATGGACTAATATGCCGACAAGTGGTGTGGTTAATATGTATATGTACCAGGCTAATTTAAGAGCAAAAAATTTATAAAAAATAATAAAAACAAAATGATAAATGTAAATTTAGGAGTAACCGCATCAATTGTAATTGTAAATCAAGTAACAATTGATACAAATTGCGTAGAAAAATTCACTACAAATGATGATGGATCAAGTGTTATATGTTTTGTAGGTATAGTGGATCCAAATAATGGAACTCAAAACCTACAAAACATAACTTTATGGGATGCTAATTCAACACCAACCTATACTCAAATTGGTAATTGGATCGATAGTGATGTAGATAACAGATTAATACAATTATTAACACAAACAAACTAAAAAAATAAATATAAATTATGAAACTAACAGCACCTTTAAACATTATAACTAGACCAGCACAATCAATAACAACTGATACTATTATTATAAATAGTTTAGTTGATAATGGTCAAAACGTTGTAGCTAATATTTCCCTTCCTAGTGATAATAATCCAGTTATAAATAGAATTTCATTAACTTTATGGGATGCTAACTCAACACCAACCTATACAACAATTGGAGATTGGACCCAACACCAAGCAGAAGATCAAATAGCTTCTTTAATTGGTGGAACTATATCTGTTTATTAAAAGACTTCTTATCAATGAATATATAGTAGAGTTTTTATGAATAAACTAAAAGAATTTTTATATAGAAGTTATATCAACTTTCATTCTCCTACACCAAAAATTTGGAGAAAAATAGGTAATTCAATTGCGGGAATAGGAGCTTCAATTACAAGTATAGCATTATATCAAAATAATCATTTGATGCTTACAATAGCTGCTATATGCACAATTGTTGGACCATTTTTATGTAATTTTTTTACAGAAGATAATCAAAATAATCCTTAAAAATTAACATAATAGGACGAAAGAAAAAAGTTAAACCACCATCTTATGTCAGGGATGGTGGTTTAACTTTTTACAAAAAAAATCAAATTATATTCACAAATCTTTAACTTATATTCAAAAATTTAAAAAAGTTTATTTTAACACCCTTTAAATTTTAATAATTTTAAGGGTTTTTATTTTTTATTGTTTTTTTACTTAATATATAAAAATAAAAATCACAAATGACACAACAAGAAAAGTTTATAGAAGCAGCTAAAAAGGAAAGATTTTGTTTAAAATATTTACTTCCTTTAATTAAGAGTGATAAATATGAATGGTTACAAATCGTTACACCAATAGATGGTAAAGATTATTATGATGTTTTATTAATGGCAATGGATAAAGAAACTAAATCAATAGTTAAAAGATTTATAGTTGAAGTTAAGGTTAGACAAAAGATATATGAAGATTATATAATGGAAGTTAAGAAAATTAAAGATATAAAATCTATTATGGTTGATCCAGATGCTACTATTTTATATATTTCAGTTACCCCAGAAGGTACTTTTTTATATAATGTAAATGAATTAGAATCTAAAAATCTATTAGAAGTGGGTACTTTACATTGTAATAAATCAACTATGAAATCAACATATGATAAAGTTGATAAAGATGTTTATAATTTAAAGAAAGAATGGGCTGTTAAGAAATTTGATTTTGTTTTTAACAACTTGGAATATTTAAACGATATAAAAGATATAGAAAAATTAGATAAAATTGAAAAAAATAAAATAGACCTATATAATATTCTAGGATTTAAGAAAAGATAATATGAAAAAGACAAGTTATATAACTAAAAAAGTTAGAGAAGAACAACTACAATTAATGAAAATTCTAATTGTTAAATGGAAACATAATCTATTTTCAGCAATAGATTCGTATAGATTATGTGATTTATATTATGAAGTATGTCCTTCCTATATACTGGATGAATTAAAACCTAAAGATCAAATAGTTTTTATGATAGAAACATTTAAATATTATGTTGATAATGGACCAGTTGATATAACTAATAATGAATTTATTACATATTATTCTAGAAATATGGAAAGACAAAAGGAATATGGAAGACAATATAGAGCTAGAAATAAAGAAAAACATAGAGAATATGGAGTAAAATATAGAGAAAAGAATAGAGAAATTCTAAGAGAAAAAGGAAAAATAAGAAGAAATTATGGCTCAAATAACTAATGGAACAATAGAAAGAGGATTTAAAGTTGTTATAGATGGTATAACATTTGATATTTTAGATGTTTTAAATAATAATATGGTTGATTTTCAATCAATTCAAAATCAAATAAATGAATTAAAGAACTCTGTTATAATTAAACAGGTTGATAAATATGTTTATATTGATAAAAAACAACCAGAAATAAAGAAACNGGTTAATCCATATGANGGTAAAAGATATAAAGATGAACCNGANAATAAAAGGAAATATCATTCTAAATATCAAACATCCCAACACTTTAAACCAATAACTTTAACTGAAAGTATATTATATATTAAATATAATGGTGGTAAGACAATAACTTTATATGGGGTTAATGATCCTTTATCAAGACAAAGTGGTTTAAAATCAACCGGAACTATTTATTATGATAATTTAAAAGGTGATAATAAAAAAAAAGTAGATTTATTTTTAAATAATTTAGGTGTCACCCTTTAAATTTTAATAATTTTAAGGATATGTATAAAAACCATATTTTTTTATTAATATATACTATATAAAAAAGAATTAAAAAATATGAAAAAGAAAATCGTTAAAGCTATATTGTGGTTAAATTTAGATTATGCTGAAAATAAATCAACTATTGATAATCTAATAAAAATATATTTGAAAAGATGATCAATAAACTTATAAAAATTGTTAATTGTGATATATCAACCATTCCAGATTTCATTGATGGTAAAAACGAAAACCATTTAATGGTATGGAGACATATTCAAAATGTTGTTAATATATTTAAATTTTTAATAACTAATCAAATCCTAACACAATATAAATTGAAAAAATATAATGATATGGTTGAAGAGTTAATCCTTTCAATGCTTGAATGGACAGATGATGAAATATTAGAAATTGAAATATCAGCCCATTTTTTAATATTATTAATATCATATCAAGAAAAAGCTGTTGAATATGAGGAATATGAAGTAGCACAAAATATTAAAAACTTCTTAAAAACATATCAAATAGTTAATGAATAAAAATGAAATCGTTGAAAATATTTATAATGACGCATCCATTAACAAGTACATTAATCATATGTCGTATAAAAATGGTAAAGCTAATAAAGATGAATTAAAACAACATTTTATAGAAATCATTTTAAATAAAAATGATGATTGGTTTATATCCAGATCCGAACCAACCTTTATGACTGCTAGTTGTATATCTATTATACGATTCCAACTGATAGATAAAGATAGTAGTTTTTGGAAAGATAATAAAATTAAAGAAAATTTCACAGACTTTTCATCACTTGAAATAATTGAAGAAGAGTATGGAAATAAACACTTAGATATTTTTGGTGATTTTATAGATGATTGCGTTTTAACTAAAATAAAAGTGGATCATTATATACAGTTTAAGTTATATTATTATTATGATTTAAATCTTAGAGAAATAGCTGAAGCAACTGGTGTTCATTACATAACTATATTTAAACATATTGAAAAAGTCAGAGAAAAAATAAAAGAAAGTATAAAAAATAAACAAATAAAATGATAGAAACAATTTTAACAATAGGTAAATGTTTATTATTAAGTAAAGTAATATCTAACTTTTCACCTATTCAATTACTATTATCTTTAATCCCTAACACTCTATTTAAAAATCAATTAATAGATAGATTATATTCTTTATTCATTAGTTTAGTTAAAGAACTATTCCATTGTTTTTTATGTTGTTCATTTTGGACCACTTTAATATACACTGGTAATATATTTATGGCTAGTGGAAGTTATTTTATATCACTATGGTACAATAGATTCATCAGTAAATATGAAATTGAATTATTTCAACCAATAAATAATAAAAAGAAATGAAACAAGTAAGTATAATAGAAGATAATAACTTCATTGAAGGAACAAGATATTTCCTGGATGGATCACAAGGTTTAAGAATTAAAGATAATTTTATCGTTGAAAATCCATCAACAGGTGAATTATATGCTGTTAATAAAGCAGTTACTTTTCATTCTAATAAAAAGACTTTCATTAAAGTGGATGGAATATGGTATGAATCTGATGGTTTAATTATCAGTGATGTTAATTATATATCGTTTATGAGAGATAAAAAATTAAAAGAATTAGGAATATGAAATATACACTAGAAGATTATGAAACTATACAACAACTAGCTAAGATTATTAATCCAAATAATCAACAGATTAATAAAATATATGAACTTTATAAATTATATATTAATCCAAATGCTAGATATCCAGTTTTATCTAACTGTGGCTGTGGATTTGGTATATCAGATTACTGGAGAGCAATTATTAACCACGCTAATAATAATAAAGATAAATTTAAAAATGAAGTAATTGAGGAAGTTGTTAATGTTGTTGCTAAAAAATCAAATAAAAAGAATAATATTAAATAATATGATAACAAAAGATAAATTATCTAAAATAAATTTTAATTCTAATAAAATAAATAAAAAAACCTATAAAGATATTAAGAAACAACTAATCGTTTTATTTATTGATTTAAAACCTTCTGGAAGAGACTTCTTCTTAAATGAATATTATTTCACCCCAGGATTTTTAAGAATCTTAAAATCAAAATTAGAGGGTTTAAAAGGGTGTGAATGTAGTAAGAAGCATCCAGAATCATTTATTGATATTATAAAAGGAATTACTTTAAGTAATCAATATAAAAATGATTATGTAAAAGTAATTAAAAGAATATTCAGTGAAAGATTTATAAAAAATAATGATTTGTTAAATGGAAAATGAAGAACAATGGAAAGCATTACTAAACTATAAAGGTTATATTCCAAAAGGTTATGCTGAAGAATTTATAGGTAAATTAAAACTAGGTTTTATATTCACTGGTTATCCCATTGAAGTTATTAAAGATGGTAAATTATATAAATTTAACCACCTTGGACCAATTTATGAATAATTATTTTCTAAGGGGAGACAAATATTTAATATATATAATATGGAAGCAATGAATGGAAATGAATTTTTAAAGAAATGTTTATATAGAAACTGTGATAATATAATATCGGATGATAAAAGATCCAATAGTAAATATTGTTGCCGTGCCTGTAAAGATAATGAAAAGATTTATGTTAAAAGACATAAAAGAATGATAGAAAAATCATTCAATAAACAAAATGAACTTGTTAAGTTAGTAAAAATAATTAAAAATAATTTATAACAAATACTAAAAAACACACCTTTTTTGGTATATTGAAAAAAAATGGATTTTAAAAGTTTAATATATAGATTATATGTTTATGAGTTTAGATTTAAAATTCATCCGGGTTCCATAGGCTTGATCACCTATGGTTCCTCTCCCGGTAAATAAAGAGGATATAAAATAAAAGAGGATATATGAAACAGAACCCTAAATCAATTTTAGAGAATATTAAATTATCAATTGATAATATTGAATGGTCAAGTCAAACAAAGAAAGATAAAGCTATTTCTTTATGTATAATTATTTATAATAATTTCATACAACAAGGTGGAGACTTTAATAATTTCATTTCATTAAGTAATAGTTATTTTAGAAAAGTAATAGGTAATTCAAATTATGCCTATGAAATAGTTAATAATTTAATTTCTAATTCTATTTTAGAAACTAATAATTCTTATTCTAAGAAGAAGAATATATCCAAAGGTTATAGATTTTCCAAATTAATAATATTTGACCATTTAACTCTTACTATATTTGTTGCCTCAATTGCGAATAAAGGGTTTCAGAGGGGTAATTTTGAGGATGATTTTTATTCTGCCTCAATGTTGCCTCAGGATGATTTTTATTCTGCCTCAATGTTGCCTCAGGATGATTTTTATTCTGCCTCAATGTTGCCTCAATGTTGCCTCAATATAAATAAACAACTTAATAGATTAACTTTCATTCCAGAAGTAAAAGATGTTATTAATAATTTTAAAGTTAAGAGAGAAGATATTCAAGTTGATAATGAAATAAAAGATGAATTTGTATCAGTATCATTTGAAAATGGAATATATAGATATAGTTTAGATAAAGCTTTATTACAAGCAAAAGAACAAAATCTTAATTTAATAAAATTTAATGATAAATGTTATATGGATACTATTGAAGGATTTATTAATAGAAAATCATTTGATCTTAAAAGAGTATATAATCATTCTATATTTGATATAGAAAATAAAATATTTAGAGTTAGTAGAAATGAAACTAATAATAGATTAGATTATAATTTAACAAATACTTGGAGTGAATTATTAACATATTTAAGATTTGATAATGAAGAATTAGTTGAACTAGATATATCAAATGCCCAATTTTCTATACTATCCTTTATAAATAAAGATTTAGATGAAGATTTTATTAAACATACACAAGAAGGAACACTTTATAATTTTTTATCAAATAAACTTAATATAACAGAAAAAGAAGCAAAGCTTTTAATGTTTAGAGTTGCTTTTGATAAAGTAAAACAAGATCAAGATTCTATAAGAAATATATTTCCTAAGACAATGGAGTTTATAGATAAATTTAAAGGTGATAATGGTTATAAATTATTTAGTAATCTATTACAAAGAACAGAAAGTTTAATAATGATTGATGGATTATTAAATCATTTGTTTAATAAAGGATTTGAAGTTTTCCCTATACACGACGCAATGAGAGTTAAGAAATCACAAGTTGATTTAATTAGAAATGAAATTATAATATATTTTAATAGTATAGATTTTAAATGTAATGTTAGAATAAAATCAAATGATATGAAATTAGTAATAACAGATGAAGAAGATATATGGGATAACTGGCAACCTAAATCAAAATATATTGAAAAGGATGAAATAATAGATAAAGATTATGGTGATGGAATTGAAATAATAGGAATTATAGAAAATATAGAATAAAAATTAAAGGGGAGACAAAATAATTAATATATACTATACAAAAAATAAATTAATTATATGAGCTTAAATAATAAAACAGAAATTGAAATGATATTATCACATACTTGGGATTATAAAGATTTATTGGAAATGGTTCAAGAGATATATCCCGATGAACAATTACATATGAATATTAATAGAAGAGGAGAAGAATATATATATTTCGTATCACAACCTAATATAGAAGGAAATCCTTTAATAACTAAATTTTTAGTAAAACAATTGAAAAGAGAAAAAATCCTAAAAGATTTAGGAATATAAAATTATACATTAAATGAAAAAAAAACATCAAAAATCTATTATATAATAGATGCGCTACCGCACAAAATGATGTTATTTAGAATCATTCTAAAAAAGTATATACAAAATATGAGATTACACGATAAAAAAGACTTGATTAATAAAATGGTTAATCATAGATTAAAAGATAGTTGGAGTACAAAGACTATGTTAGATTATTTGATGAATAATCCGAATGGGCCAAAGTATAAAGAAAGAGCAGCCTATCAAATAGTTGAAGAGACTGGTAAATATATTGCTGAATTATCAAGAAATCATCATATCGGAGCATTAGAAAAGACTATAACTGAAATGGAATCGATGTATGAATCGGCTAAGAGTGATAAAAGATTACAATTAGAGATTAAGAAAGAGATTAATAAACTAAAAGGATTATATCAAACGAATATAAATCTATCGGGATCGATAGACACAACTATAACAACTATAAAATTAGTTAAAGTTATAAAAAATGATGAACAAGATGGAACTTCAAATTGAACACACACCAGTTTTCGAAAAGAATTTACAAGCATATGAAGATCCAGCAATTAGATTTATAATTAATCAAGGTGGATCTCGTTCATCTAAATCATATTCTATTTTACAATTGATAATAGTTTTATGTTTAACTAAGAAGCAATCAGTATCGGTGGTTAGAAAGACATTTCCAACTTTAAGAACATCTATTATGAGGGATTTTTTTGAGATATTAAAAGAGTTAAATTTATATAATGAGAATAATCATAATATGACAGAGCATCTTTATACTTTTAAAAATGGATCAACGGTTGAGTTTTTCGCAACGGTTGAAGATCAAAAGTTAAGAGGTAAAAAAAGGAATATATTATTTTGTAATGAGGCTAATGAAATAGAGCACGGTGAGTTTATACAACTAGCAATGAGAACAACTGGAAAGATTTTCATTGACTTTAATCCGAGTGATACGGAACATTGGATATATGATTTAATAAATAAAGATCCAAAATCGATTTTAATTAAATCAACATATAAAGATAACACATTTCTTCCAAAAGAACAGGTTGATTATATTGAAAATTTAATTAATGTGGATGAGAATTATTATAAAATATATACATTAGGTGAGCCACCAACAGCAACAAGTCGTATATATTCACACTTTAAGATGTACTCTGAGTTACCTGAAAAGATAGTTGATGTTGTTTATGGATTGGACTTCGGATATAATCACCCCACAGTACTCGTTAAAACCTCTTTATGTGAGGATGGAAGGGTTTTTGTTGATGAAATGATATATGAATCCAAATTAATAATAAGTGAGGTTATATCGAAAATAAAGAGTGTTGTTGAACCGAATAGAATAGTTTTTTGTGATAGTGCTAGACCGGAAATTATAGATGAATTAAGAAGGAATCATATACAAGCTAGATCATCTGATAAAAATGTAAAGGCTGGAATAGATACTGTTAAATCTAAACAGATTTTTATGAATGTGAATGCTACTAATCTATGGAGAGAATATAAATTATATAGTTGGAAGACAGATAAAGATAGGATTTTAGAGGAACCAGTTAAATTAAATGATGATGGAATGGATGCTTTAAGATATAGCATCCATTCTTTAAAGAAGCCAGCATATAATAAAACAGCGGTTGGAGTATATAAATTAAAATTCAGATGAAAAAAAAATAAACAAAATCTATTATATAATATGGAATATAATTTTTCGAATAGAACAATAACTTTACCCGATAGTTGGGATGATATTACTTTTAATCAATATTTAGAGTATATCAAATTGGTTGTAATGACTGATAAAATAGATTTAAATAATTTACAAGACCAATTAAAAGTTTTTAAGTTGGTTGAGATATTTGCTAACTTAACAGAAGAAGAGTTAGATGATTTACTTGTTAGTGAGTTCGATCAACTAGCAGCACCATTAGCTGAAATGATTAAAAACCAAGTTAAATTTACAAATATCCCTAAACATTTTGAAATAGATGGGGTTAATTATGTTGTGAGAGATTTAACAGAGATTAAAAAGATTAGTAATGGTGAATATATTTCCATTCAGTCGTTGAAAGATATGGGATTAACCCAAACAGATTTTATATTAAAGGCTGTTGCTATATTGGTTAGACCAGGTAAATTAGTTATAGATGAAGAAACAAAAGAAGAGAAATGGGTTATAGATAAATTCCAAAGAAGAGACTTGGATAATTTAAATTGGAGAGCTAATTTATTTAAAGAGAAAGGTAAAGCAAAGGATTTAGTTCCAGTTTTAGATTTTTTTTTGACTATGAAAGACTAATCCATATTCAATATGAAGATATGTACTCTAAAACGGATCAAAATATACAAGATGATAATATAATGGGAATAAAGATAGCAGATAATATGAAATGGATATCAATGATAGATCAATTGACAGGGGGAGACATAACTAAAGATGTTCAAATATATGAATTATCATTTACAGAAACAATGAATAGATTATCCTTTTGGCGTCAAAGGGATCAAGTTTATAAAAATAGAAATAAAATATGATAAACGGGACACCACCATATATAAGTATATCCACTTTTAATCAAATTTTTCAGTCGTTCGCGACAAGGCATCCAATGATAAACTCCTATTATTTTGGAAGTCAGTGGAATTTTGGAGCAACAAGCTCTCCTGTTTATCCATATCTTGCTGTCCAACCTAGTAGAGTAGTTAAATATTTAGGTGGGCAGCAAGGATATTTTGGAAAGCATATTCAATTCGATATTTATGTAATGGATAAATTAAATAAATCAGATGAGAATTATGTTGATGCTTTATCAGACTGTGGATATATTACAGATAATTTAATCGGTGAGATAATGAGTTCAACCTTTTATTATAATAATGTTTTAACGATTAAAGATATAAAATCAGATCCAGTTTGGGAAGGAACGGTAGATAATTCTAATGGTTGGAAGACAGTTATTACTTTTGAAGTAACACAACCATTCACACCTTGTAATTCCCCACAAACACCATTAAACTAATATGAAAACAAGAGAATTTAAATTTAAACCACAAGTTGTTAGAAGTATAAATATACAAAGAGATAACTTCACACCCGAGTGCCACGATAATTGTCAATGTGAAGTTATAGATGGTGAATGGGTTTTTGGTGAGAGTGCTTCAGGTACCTGTGATTATTGTAGAGAACAAGCAGAAATATATAGATCGGGTTCATATAGGAAAGAATTTAAGACTTTATCAAAAGTTGAATTTATATTTAAAAAACAAAAATAAAATATATGAAATTAAACATAGTTAATTATAATAAATTTGATAAAAAGTTAAAAGCAGCTGTTGTTGATAACATAGGTGGGGCATATATACCAGTTGCTTTAGCTCTTAAAGATCAATTTAGTAAAGTATATTATCATTCAGTGGTTCAAAATCCATTTCCAAAGATATCAACAAGTGTTATTGGAAAAGGATATGATGGAATAGAAGTTATAGATACTTTTTGGGATAAATTAGAATTATTTGATATAGTTATTTTCCCAGATATTTACTTTTCAGACTGGGGCCACGCTTTAAGAAAGATAGGAAAGTTAGTATGGGGTGGTTGCCAGTCAGAAGTTTTAGAAACAAATAGAAAATTATTTAAAGATGAATTAAAATCAGTAGGACTTCCAATAGCTAAGACACAATATATTAAAGGTGTTGATAATTTAAAGAAATATCTTCATAATAACTCGGATAAATATCTTAAAGTATCATTCTTTAGAGGTGAATTCGAAACAACCCACCATATTAATTATAATCATTCACAAGTTTTTTTAGATGAATTAGATTATACATCAGGTCCATTGGGTGATGAGTTAGATTTTATTGTTGAAGATCCAATTCCATCGATAGCTGAAATAGGAAGTGATGGATTTTCTGTTAATGGAATGATGCCAAAGAATTTTGTTTTAGGTTTAGAGGTTAAGAACTGTGGATTTGTTGGTAAAGCAATGGATATAGTTAATTCACCATCTCCAATAACAAATGTAAATAATAAATTCGAACCAGTTTTAAAGAAATATAATCACACTGGATTTTATTCCACAGAAGTTAGAATAGGTGAAGATGGAAATGATTATTATATTGATCCTTGTATGAGAGCTGGTAGCCCACCAAGTAATACATATTTAACAATGATTAGTAATTGGGGTGATATAATCACCCAAGGTGCTCAAGGTAAAATAGTTGAACCTATATTTAAATATAAATACGGATGTGAGATTATTTTGAAATCAAATATAGTTAATAAAAACTTCCTTCCACTTGTTTTTCCAGAGAAATATGAAAATAATATTAGATTAAAAGGATCATTCAAAAAGGATGGAAGATATTATATCATTCCATTTAAGAACACAGGGTTTGATATGGTAGAATTTGGATCTGTTGTTGTATGTGGTGATGATGTTAATTCGATTATGAATCAAGCATTAGAGATAGCCAATTCAATAGAAGGATATGAAGTAGATTATGATAAAACAGCTTTAAAAACAGCTTTGGAATATATAAATGACACAGAAGAAGCTTTAAAATTTAAATTTTAAGTATGGATGAAGAGCCTGTAATTAAAGAGACATATCCGAATCCAGAATATAAATACCCAACTTGCCCTGAATGTGATGAGATGATAGAGATTTGTATATGTGAAGATTAAAATAAAATTAAAATATGGATTTATTAAATACCGAAGCTGGATTAAATACTTTTATGGGTTTATTCATTGATGAATTAAAATCTAATTTAACTTCTTTGGGTAAAGAAGCGACTGGTGATTTAATAAATTCGTTATCATATACTATATCTCCGAGTAGTGATGGTTATAGTTTTGATATAGAATTGATAGCTGAACCATATTTAGATTATGTTGATAAAGGGAGAAGACCTGGAAAGTTTCCACCACCAACAGCTATAAAGAATTGGATAGAAGCTAAGGGATTAAATGTAAAGAATATAGACTCCGCAGCATATTTAATAGGAAGAAAGATAGCGAATGATGGGATTAAACCAACGGATGTAATCCAAATATCATTTGATACGGCTTGGGATAATTATAAAAGTGTTTTAGGTGAAGAAGTTATAAAAGATTTTGAAGCAATGATAGATGATATAAATAAAAAAATAAACAAATAAATATGATTACAACAATAACAACAACTCCTAATTATATATCACCGGTTAATGCTCCAATATGGTTTGGATTAACTAGCACCTATTCCATTTATTATGGATTTAATTATGTTGTTAATATAAATGTTTTACAACAAGGCACTAGTTCAAATGTTGTTTTAGATACATTTTCACCAGCATATTTACCACCTAATCCAAATGGAATAGGATTAATGAGCCCTTCAAGATATTTAAACACACAAATAACCCCATTATTAAACCCAGGTTTAATTGGTTTATCAACAGATGTTGGTGGATCTGTTAAATATAATATACAATATGGTGAAAGTTATAATCCAGGTTTATTATTTAGTGATACATATTATTCAAGTGGATATGTTGGTTTAGCTTTTAGTCAATCAAGTGGATTACAAGTGGGTGATTTAATAACAATAAATAAAATTAATAGTACAATAAATCCACAGTATAATGGTCAAACAAGTGTTGTATCAACCTTTACAGCTTCTAATCCAACTGGTCAATATATTGTTAAAACAACTATTCCTTGGGGTGTATCAAGTACTTTAGAAGGTGGTTATATAACTAATTTAGTTAGATTAGAAGGAACTAGTTCAACCTATTGGGCATATAATGGAACAAGACAATATAATCAAATTAACACAGATTTTACTTCATATCAATTAGGATCTGCTTCAGCTACTTTTTTAAGTGCTTGGGGATCAAATCCTAAACCTATATTTTTAAATCAATATGAAACGGCTGGTATATTATCGAATAGCGATTTAAATCCGATTACTTCTTTAATTGTAAATACATATGATATAAATAGTAATATTATTGGAACATATTCCATTTTAGGATTAACAGCACCAAGTGGATATAAAAAATTTGAAATAGGTGTTGGGACGGCTAATTTGGCTTCAGAAGGTGTTAATTTTACTAACGCATATGGTTATTATGTTTATCCATTGACAGCTTCGAATGTAAAAACTATATCATTAAATAGAAGTTTAGTACAATGTAATCCATCACCATATAATAATTTTCAATTAGCTTGGTTAAATAGATCTGGTTCATTTGATTATTATAATTTTAACTATAAAAATGTTAAAACGACTAATATAACAACAACACAATATAAACAAATCCTTCCGTATAATTATTCTGTTGGCGCTAGACAAGATACTATTTTATCACAATCAGCTCAAGAGAGTTGGTTTATATCAACAGGGTGGATAAATGAAACGGATGCTAGTAATTTAAATGAATTATTCACTTCAACAGATGTTTTTGTTATATCTGGAACTACATCATATCCAATAAATATAATAGATAAATCATATACGACTAAAACATACTTAAATGATAAATTAATCGAAGTTGATCTATCATTTAATTACGCACAAGATATAAACCTACAAAATCAATAATTAATATGGCTGGTAATAATAGTGTAAATACAAATAGATTAGAGTTATTAATAACAACAAGTGGTACATATTCGGTTGGTGCTACATATAGTGCTACATATTCAGTTGCTACTTGTATAACATACACTGAACCATCAACAAGATCTACTGGATATATAGTTAGTAATTTAATTACTAGTTATTATTCAGCTGTTGTTACAATTAATGGTATATCTACGACTTGGATTATTCCACCAATTGGGGTTAATCCATATTATAATTTATATGAGTTTATTATTAATAATTCGGCATATTCAGCTCTTGGATTATTTGGATCATATAATGGAAATTCATTTGAAATTGCTGGACTTCACGCTAATTTATCAGGTATGACTATTATTAATACCCAAGTTTTAACTTCATATTCTAATCAAGATTTACAATCAAGTTATTATTTAGATACATATGGTGATGATAATATATCTTTTGAATTATTAGTTCAAAATGTAAATGATTTAAGTTCATCTAATTCATCATATTCATATAATTTCAAATTACCAGGTACTAAGAATAACAGACAGTTAATGGGATTTATGGAGAATATAAATTCATTATCTAACTCTCCTAATCCAAATTTATCATTACCTATTACAGTTTTAATAGATAGTAATCCAATTTTGAAAGGAAGTTTATATGTTACTGATATATTAGTTAATGTAGATACAAATCAAATAGATTATAATGTTGTAATTATCAGTGGGTTAATGAATTTAATTCAAACTGTTGGTGATAATTATTTAACGGACTTAAATTGGAATGGATATAATCATATTTATAATATAACTTCCATTACACAATCTTGGAATAATAGTTGGGCACAAGGATATGTATATCCATTAATAGACAATGGTTATAACTGGACTTTGGGGGATATAACAGCTGGTAAAATCGGTACGACTTCATCTGGGACGGTTTCAATTTATAATAATGGGATTCCGGTTACTTCAACTGTTAGTAATATAAATATGTTCGCTCCTGCTACATATGTTAAAACTATTATTAATAATATAATTTCATCAGCTGGTTATCAATATACTTCTAATTTCTTTAACACACCACAATTTGAAAGTTTAATCATTCCATATAATAATGGTGATTTACAACAAAATGCGACTTTTAGTCAATATCATTCATTTCAAGCTGGTATGACACAATCGGTAACGATTAATAATATAATTTCATATGATTCGAAACAATTTGTTGCTGCTATTAATAATAATTATACAGCTCCTAATTTTGATACAGGTGGATTTTGGAACACAGGTTCATATAGTTATGTTAATAACACAGGAACATTATTTGGTCAGCAATTTACAGCTAATGTTTCATTACATCCTAATATATCATTTTTTGAATTTCAAGTTGGATTTTGGAGAAGTGGTGGAACATCAGTTGGATATATTCCGTTAATGAATAATTTAAATTATTATACTTTAACAACAAGCGCATATGCGGCACCAGCTACATATTCTCTTAATTTTACAACTATTTTATTGAATGGAACTGGTTTATCAGCTCCTATACAACCTGGTGAAAGTGTTCAATTAGTAATAACAGCTACAAATATATCAGCTTTTAGTTTATATGATGGAAGTTTCACATATATAGCATCGGTTTTTAACACACCAAGTAATCTCATAACTCAAAATATGACGATTAATTATAAATATATGCTTCCTAATCAAATTAAACAAAAGGATTTTTTATTATCTATAATTAAGATGTTCAATTTATATATTGAACCAGATAAAAATAATCCATATTTATTAAATATAGAACCAAGAGATCCATATACTTTGAATGGTCAATCATATGAAGGTTATTATGGAAGTGGAAATATAATAGACTGGTCAGGTAAAATTAATATAGATACTCCGGTTGATGAACAGATTTTATCAACAACACAAAATAAAACAACTTTATTAACCTATACAAAAGATAGTGATTATTATAATAATATTTATGAAAATCAATATAATCAAATATGGGGTCAATATAAATATATAATTAATTCAAATTTCATTCAAGGACAACAAAATTGGAGTGTTATATTCTCTCCAACTCCATTGGTGGCGGTGCCTGATACTGGTTCAGCCTATTCAACTTTAAGTGATGTGGTCATTCCAAAGATAGCTAAATTAAATAATAACACATTAGAGAGAACATCGTTTAATATTAGGATTTTATATTTTAATAAAATAAATCCACCATCAGGAGCTCAATTAGTTGTGAATGGTTTAGATATAAATAATAATTTTAAAGTTGGAACATTCAGTTTTTATCCATATGCTGGTAATTTTGACAATCCATATACACAATCATTTGATTTAAACTTCGGACAGTGTATAGGTCAATTCAATGGATTAACTTCTATAACAGATAATAATATATTTAACACATTTTGGTTGAATAATATGAATGAATTTAGTGATCCAAACGCTAGATTAATAACAGTAGAAGCATATTTAACCCCAGAGGATATATCTAATTTTAAATTTAATGATAATATATTTATTAATTTAAATGAACAAGGGGCACAATATTTTAAAGTTAGTAGAATATATAATTATGACCCAAGTAGAACCGTTACTTGTTCAATAGATTTAATAAAAACATATCAGATAGCTGTAACCCCAAGAAGTGTTGTTAATAATGACCCTTCACTTGGTCAAAGTAATAAACATATTACAGGTTATTTACAAACTTCCACAAATAATAATATTTATAGTGGTCACGCTATTGTTATTGGACCAGGGAATCAAACTTGGAACCAATATACACACGTTGTTGGTGCTGGTAATATAACTGGTGGTGAAAGAAATAATGTTTTTGGTCATTTTAATTCCATTGGTTCTGATTCTCATAATAATTTTGTAATCGGAAGTAATGTTCAAGTCGAACCTAATTTAAAAAATAATGTTGTTATTGGTTCCCCAAGCCCTGTTAGAGTAACTGGACAAATAATGATGGCTACAACTCCTGTTGGATATATTAATGATTTGGATGCGGGTAGTGATGATATATTAAATCCATTTCCACCAACAACTCCTATCAATGTAATTAACTCAGGTGTTGATATATTAAGAAATATCGGATCACAAACATTAATTCAAACATTTGACGGTGGAACTGATTTTGTTTTATGAAAAAAAAAGAAGGGAAATCTATTATATAATAGAAATAAAAATTAAAAAATATATATGCCAATAATTCCTGGTTATTCAAGACTACAACATCACGCTATAACTCCAACTGGTTATACTTTTTCAATCCCACCAAGTGAAGATCCAACAGATGGAAGTTGGAATCCAAATGGAACTCAATTAATGAATAGGGAAATCGGTGTTCAATTAACTGATAATTACGCCGTTATTAGAATAAATAATAATATAGAGACTTTATTATCAAGTAATATGGTTGGGAGTGGTTTAACTTTTTCGGGTAATGTTTTATCTTCATTAGGACCAACTCAATCAAATAATTTTCAATATATAGGAGCTACTTCAACAAGCCCATATATTACAGTTTCACCAAACACATTAACTCAATCGGGAACATTTAGTTTTTCATTTAATTTAAATGGTTTAACTTCATCACAAGTATGGAGCTATTCGAGTGGATCTAGTTCGGTTATATTAAATAATAACTCAGGTAACACAGCTAGTGGATTATATGGTGTTGCTGGTGGTGTAAAATCATATGCTGGAACATTCTCATTTACAGAAGGTTATCAAACAACAGCAATAAATGGATCACACGCAGAAGGTACTCAATCAACCGCTACTGATTATTCACACGCAGAAGGTGTTTCAACAACCTCTATAAGTTATTCACATACAGAAGGTCAAAATACATATGCTAATGGTTTATCACACGCAGAAGGATATGGCACAACATCAACCAATTGGGGACACACAGAGGGTGCTAATACAAGTGCCGACACATATTCACACGCAGAGGGAAATGGATCTATCTCATATAATTTTTCACACGCAGAAGGTAATAATACAAATGCTACAAATTATTCTCACGCAGAAGGTAATGGTTCATATGCTGATGATAGTTTCTATGGTTTAGGATCACACGCAGAAGGTGGAAATACAACAGCCACTGCTGGATCACACACAGAGGGTGCTAATACAAGTGCCGATGGTTACTCACACGCTGAAGGTCAAAATACAACCGCTACTAATTATTCCCATTCTGAAGGATTTTTAACAACAGCTAGTGGTTATTCACACGCCGAAGGTCAAGGTACAACAGCTGATGATAGTTTATATTTATTAGGATCACACGCAGAAGGTTATTATACAACAGCTTTATCCACTTCACACGCTGAAGGTCATAATACATATGCTGACATTATATCACACGCAGAAGGTTATTATACAACAGCTTTATCCACTTCACACGCTGAAGGTCTTAATACAACTGCTACTAATTTCTCTCATTCGGAAGGTTATCAAACAACATCAACATTTTATTCACACGCAGAAGGTTCATTTATATATGCTTTAACTCATTCACACGCTGAAGGTGTTAATACAACTGCTACAACCATATCACATTCGGAAGGTATAAATACAACTGCTAATAATCACTCTCATTCGGAAGGAATTCAAACAACTGCTAATGATAACTCTCATTCGGAAGGTAATTATACAATATCAAATTATGGATCACACGCAGAAGGATCTGGAAGTTATGCTGGAACATATTCACACGCTGAAGGTAATGTTACTTTAGCAACTAATTATTCTCACTCTGAAGGTTTAAATACAAGTGCTGATACATATTCTCATTCGGAAGGAATTCAAACAACATCAACATTTTATTCACACGCTGAAGGTACTTTAACAACAGCTAGTGGTTATTCTCACGCAGAAGGTACTCAATCCATTGCTACTAATTATTCCCATTCTGAAGGATTTTTAACAACAGCTAATAGTGTATCACACGCTGAAGGACAATCAACCTACGCTTTTAATTATTCACACGCAGAAGGTAATCAAACTTCCGCTACAAACTTATCACATACTGAAGGACAATCAACAAGTGCTAATGTTTATTCACACACTGAAGGGTATGCCACTTTAGCCAGTACATATTCACACGCAGAAGGTTTATATACAACAGCTACTAATTACTCTCATTCGGAAGGTAATTATACAACAGCAATAAAGTATTCACACGCTGGTGGTTTAACAACAGCAGCGACTGGAACATATTCATTCACACACGGAAGTTATCTAAACGCAACTGGTCAAAACACAACTATATTCGGAAGTAATATAAATGGTGGTGTTAATAACGCAGTTTATATGAATCAATTATATATAAACAATATAAATAATTCATCGATAGCTAGTAATGAAAGGATTTTTTCACAAGTTGGTGGAACAACAAGTAATAATAGTTTAACTTTATTAAATATTCCAGCACCAGCTTTAAATGGTTTAGTTTATGTTAAAACAACAACTATTGGATTTAGTTCGGGATATACACAATCATATTTCAATGATAGTTATTCTAACTTCTTTTATAGTGGTGGTTCATCATCTCTGATAGGAATGAGTTATTCAAATGTAAATACAAATATAGTTGGTAATTTACCAGCAGCAACCATATTAGCTGGAACAAATTCAAATTTATTTACAATAAATGTAAATGGAACTGGATTTGGTAATTTAATATGGACATCATCATATGAATATCAATTCGTAACAATATAAATAATTTAGAAATATGGCAGAAAATGATTTGAATATAAAAGTAGGGGTTGATAGTAGTGAGGTTAAACAGGCCGCCCAAGATGTTGAAAATCTTGGTGGTAAAGTAGAAGAACTTGGTGGTAGTGTTGAGAAAGGTGAAGCTAAAGTTGGTGGTTTAAGAAAAGAAATGAGAGCTACAACTGAAGCAGCATCATCTTTAGGAGAAGCATTTGGTGCTCAATCGGAAGCAATGAAGGGTGTTGGTGAGGGATCTAGAATGGTATATGCTGGTATAGAGTTAATGAATGGAGCTTTATTAGAATTAGGTAAAACTATATTATTAAATCCTTTATTTTTATTAGCGGGTGTTATAGCTGGAACGGTTTTAGCTATAAAATCAATGAATGATGCTAATAAAGAAATGGCTAAAGAGGTTGATGAAGTATCAGAATCAATTGAAAATTATGTTGATGAAGTTCGTCATATGGATGATGCGGCAGCAGCTGCGGCAGACGCCTTAAAAGTATCATTAGGTAAATTATCAAAAGCTCAAGCTGAAAGAAATAAAATTAATAGAGAAGCTAATAATAAAGAAACAGAGGAAGGTAAAAAGTATGCTAAGGAATTAGCAAAGGCTTTGGTTGAATTAGATTTAGTTAGGGCTAAATTCGGTGGAGCTGGTTATCATATGACTAAAGAGGATTATGAAACATTACATAAAAATGAAAAGGCGGTTGAAGATGCTGAGAAAGCTCATACACAAGCAATAGTTGATATATATTCAGAAAGTAGAGATGCGAAAGCATTAGTTGATAATGAAGAGAAGAAGGAAAATGAAAAGAAATTAAAAGAAGCTAATAAAAAGGCTATTGAAGAAACTAAAAAAAGGTATGAAAAGGAATTAAAGGATTATAAAACCCATCTTAAAGTCGTTGTTGAAACCACTAAAGAAGGAACCGTTGATAGATTACAAGCTGAGGAAAAGGCATTAGATGATGAAAATCAATACCTTAAAGATCATTCTAAACAATTGATTTCAAGTGGTATAATGACTCAAGATGAAATCACTCTTAACATTGAAGAGAATATTAATAAAAGAGATAAAATAGAAAAGGATTATCAAGAAAAGAATTCAAAAGATAATTATGATTATTATAAAAATATAGCTAAGGATTATAATGATGCTCAAAAGAAGAAGTTAGAAGATCTTAAAAAACATTACGAAGATTTACTTAAAGAGGATGAGAAAAGGGTTAAGTCATTAAAGGATATTAAAGATAAAACTTTTCAAAATGTTCAAGATGAAGCAGATGCTGAAACTAAATTAGAAAATGATAAATATAATGAATTGGTAGCGTTAGGTCAAGCAACCGAAGAAGCTACATTGGCTCATCAACAAACATTAACTAATATACAAAAAGACGCTACAGCTGAAAGAGTTAAAATTATGGATAGTGAAATGGCTGCTGCCACTTCATTTATATCAGGTTTATCCTCATTAGGTCAAACATTAGCATCTAACTCAAAAGAAGCGGCTGAAATTCAAAAAGACGCAGCACTTGTTCAAATAGGAATAGATGAAGCAAAGGCTATATCAGCATTGATAGCAGCCTCAAATGGTAACCCATTAAATTTATTAACAGGTGGTGCGGCGGGTATAGTTCAATTCGCTACTGGTTTTGCTTCAATAACTTCTGGTATATTAAAGGCTAAACAATTATTAAACACTGATGCTGGTGGTTCAACTACAAACACTTCATCTATATCAAAACCAACAAGTTCAGCACCAACTTCAGCACCACAATTCACAGCACCACAATTCTTTGGATTAGGTCAAGGCTCACCACAAGCTTCTCAATCTCAACAACAACCAACAATTGTAGTTGGAGTGGATCAAATAACGAAAGTAACAAAACAAGTAAATGTAATACAAAACGCTTCTTCCTATGGATTAAGTAACGCATCTTAAAAAAATAAAAATAAAAATATGAAAAAAGTGTTCCCAAACGCTGAACTTCCAGTTTATGAAATAATTTGTTCAGAAGATATAAATGATCCAACTGGGATTAGATTATTATCTATTGTAGCAGAGCCAGCTGTTGAAGAAAAGGCATTAATGTTTAGTGAAAATGATTTAAAAGATTATTCATTTAAAACAGATACAGAAAAACAAATCCTAGTTGGACCAGCAATGATAGCTAACAAAAAGATTTTAAGAAGAGATGATGAAGGTAATAAATATTTTGTTGTTTTTAAACCTGAAACCATTGAATTAATGATGAATAAATTTATGAAAGGAGATAATAACCATTCTATTAATGTTGATCATTCAAATCAAATGGTTAATGCGTATATCCAACAATCTTGGATAGTAGAAGATCCATATATGGATAAATCTAAAAAGTTAGGTTATAATCTTCCAGTAGGAAGTTGGATGGTTCAAGTTAAAATAGATGATAAAAACTTTTGGGATCAAGAAGTTAAAGAAGCGGGGAAATTTGGCTTCTCAATCGAAGGATTAATGGGGGAAAGACCATTAGAAATGAGTAAAGTTGATGATGAATTAACTATCATAGATGGAATTATTGATGAATTATTTAAAGATTTAGGAATATAAAAGACTAAAAAAAAATCAATTATCCTATTATATATTAGGACTAAAAATTAAATTAAATTATGAATAAAAATAATGAAATTAAAACAATTAAAGACGCATTGAAAAGATTACTTTTTAATGATACTAAAAAATTCCAAGATATTCCTGTAAAGGACGGATCCAAGTTGGTTATAGCTGATGGTGCTGAATTAGCCACAGGTGTCGAAATCTATTCATTAGATGAAAATGGAAATCAAATTCCAGCCGAAGATGGATCTGTAGAATTGGCAGATGGTAGAACTATCGTTATTAAAAATGGTTTAGTAGATAGTATATCAGAAGCATCTGAAAACCCTGGTGAAGATAGCCCACAAGATGACGCTAACATATCAGACCCAACAGATGTTAAAAATGATGTGACATCAGGAGCAGCACCTAGTGGTGGAGAAGATGCTTCACTAGAATCAAGAGTATCAGCAATTGAAAATCAATTAGCACAAATCCTTGAACTTTTACAAGGAATGGAAAACACTCAAGAAGTGGCAATGAATAAAGCATTTGATAAATTAAAATCAGCACCAGCGGTTGAATCAATTAAAGATACACCAGTTGTTGATACTAAAGTTGAAATGAAACTTTCAGTTGAAACTAGAAAAGATAAATCATTATCTTTTGAAAAGAAAGAATTTTTAAATGAAGTTGTTGCTAAAAGAAAAGAACTTTCAAATAAAAAAGCTGAAATGGGTATCTCTGGTTTAAATCCAGAAGGTAAAGGTTCATTGAAAAACGCAATGGCAGCAATTAAAAATAGAAAAAAGTAAATATGTTTATAGTAGATTTAACAAAATATGTGGATCAACTAGGATAAACAAAAAAAAATAAATAAATAAATATGGCTAGTTCAATAGTAGAAAATTTGAATAAGTATCTTGATCAACTTGGCACTCCAATTTTGAGAGAAGCTGTTTTAGCAGGTACAACATTCACAGCACCTAACCCTATCACTAAAATTGATGGAGTTAAGTATCAACACCAAATCAACTTAATCACTTCAACCCCATTGGTTCAAGTAGATGGTTGCGCACCAAATGGAAGCACAATAACAGCGACTGGATCTGTAACATTATCAGGTCAAGTTTTACAAGTATGTCCTCTTCAATTCTTAGAGAGCGTATGTAATAAAGACCTTGAACAATATTGGACTGGTATGTTAATGCCACTTGGTTCATACATCGAAGAGCTATCTCCAAAGGAATTAGCAACAGTTTATTTGGCTGATAAAGTTGATAAAATCGCAGCATTCCTTGATGATATTTTCTGGGTTGGTTGCTCTTCAGTTCCAGGAACATATTCAGTAGATCCAAATATGGCTTATTGTAATGGATTGCTTTACGCACTTGATTACACTAACGCTTCTTCAGTTCTAACTTTAGGTACTGCGTCAGGTGCTATCACAGCTGCTAACGCAATTGCTGTTGTAGATGCGATGGTTCAAAAGTTAATAACTTCAGCACCACAAACTTTAACACAACCTGATTTAACATTATTCGTGTCATATCAGACCTTCCAAAACATTCTAACTGCTTGGAGAAACTTTAATGGTTTCCATATTGAAGTTGGTCAATCTGATGAAAACACAGTAACCGCTAATCAATATTTCATTTACCCTGGCACTCAAATCCTTGTTAAAGCAACAAGAGGTTTAAATGCTACACCTAATAAAATCGTTCTTACTTACGCTAAGAATTTAGTAATGGGTAATGATAGTCCAACTGATAGCTCAGCAGCACAAGTATGGTGGGAGAATTTAACACAAACTATGTGGTATAGATCAGCGTTCAAAATTGGAGCGCAAGTTGCTTATCCTCAATATATAGTTTATAAAAACATATAACACCAAACAAAAATGGTGAGGGTGGGTATTAATCAGATTAATCCCCACCCAACATCCATATAAAAAACAATAAAAATAACTATGAGTTGTTCTTTAACACAAGACATTTTATTAGGTTGTAAAGATATTGGTGGTATAGATACTATATATTTAGGAACTTGGAATGGAACCTCTATGACATTCGCTTTTGATGGTGCTACACCTTCATATATTGATAGTTTCGGCGGAGCTACTGTTTCCTTTTATCAAATTCAACAACAACCATCAACAGCTGAATTTACACATCCAGCATCTGTTAATACTCAAAATAACACAATTGGTTATTCTCAAACTTTAACATTCAAGATTTATTCTATGAATGCTGGAACTGCGAATACATTAAAAACAATTGGTCAAGGAGTTTTCAGAGCTATGTTTAGAACCAGATCGGGTAGATACTTTATGATAGGTGTCAATGGTCAAGCAACACTTCAAACCTTAGATGGTGGAAGTGGTGTTGGATTATCTGATTTAAATGGAGCTACATTAACAATTATGGCTGAAGATATTTATCCATATTATGAAGTGCTTCCATCAGCAGCATTAGGTTTAATCGCTTAATAAAATATGAAATGAAAAAGAGAGCCCGCTATAAAGTGGGCTTTTTTTTTAATATAATGAAAAAAAAAGTCAAAAAATCTATTATATAATAGATATGAAATTAAAGATAAGAGAAAAACATTTAGATAAAGCCCTATGGGACCCATTTACTAAACAGTCAATTCATTTAAGGTTCCTTCCTGAAAGTAAATATGAATTTTATTACAATAAAGGATTTGATCATTTATTTGAAATTATTGAAGATGAAATTGGATCAGGTGGTCAAATTAAATATAGTTATAAAAAATTTCCAAAAGAAAATGATAGTGATAGGAATAACAACATCGACTGAAGTTTGTTTAAATTTAACAAATAGACTGTCAGCTACATCTTCATTCACTTGGGTTTTAAATGATAAACAAACATTTAATAGTTATCAATTTANTTTTCCAGATANAAGTAATGTAATTTATTATAGTTTATTTAATTTTAATAATTCAACATTAGGATTACCACCTTCACAATATAATTATACATTATATGAAACATCTGTTGCTAATGATTTAACAACAATGTTAGATGTGGTTCATAATGGATTACTAACAATATCAGCAACATATACACCACCAATAACATATAACTCAAATGATGGATTAACATTTTCAAGTTATACAAATTTAAATAGATAAAATTATGGAAGATAAAAACAATAAATTTAAAGTTAGATTAATAAACCACCAAATGAGTGGTGATGTTCCTCAATATTCTGAAAAGGTTAATAAAACAAAAGGTTTAGTTAGCTACGGAGATGACAACTTATATCCTGATTTTCTATTAGGTTTATTAGCAAGATCATCAACACATAGAGCAATTGTTAAAACAAAATCACAATTAATCGGTGGTAATGGAATTAATAAACAAGGATTAAGTAATGAAGCTTTAAAGTTTATATCAAATCCTTGGAATGAATATGATTTAGAAGAGATAGTTGCTAGAATATCTTTAGATTTAGAAATTTATGGAGCATTTGCTTTAAATATTATATGGACTAAAGATAGAACAAGAATAGCGGAGATTAATTATATCAATCCACAAACTTTAAGAATCAAAGAACCAGATCCAGATTCCCCAACCACACAAGAATATATTATAAATAAAAACTGGAAGAAATATGAAGTTAAAAATTCAGTTGTTTATCCTGGTTTTTCAAGAGTTAATATTAAAAATCCTTCACAAATACTTTATGTTAAAGAATATCAAGCTGGTAGATACTTTTATGGAGAACCAAGTTATGTTAGTAATGTAAAATCAATTATGTGTGATTATTCTATTGCTAATTATCATTACAATAATATTGAAAATGGGTTCGCTTTATCAACTTTAATTAATTTTGTTGGAAATGTTCCTATTGATGAAGAAATTGATATGGAATTAGCTAGATTAGATCAACAATTTAGAGGATCAAATAATGCTGGAGGACCAATGGTTACTTTCTCTCAAACAAAAGATGAAGCACCTATCGTTACAGTAATGGATAGTCAAAAGAATGGTGAAAATTTTATTAAATTAGATGAAACTATTGTTAGTAAAATAATGACAGCACACCAAGTTGTTAGCCCTAATTTATTTGGTATCCCAACACCTGGTGCTTTATCATCTAAGAATGAAATGATTCAAGCAATGAAGCTTTTACAAGCACAATATATTACACCTAAGCAAAACTTAATCGAAAAAACATTAAATAGATTAGCTAGAATAAATGGAATAACAGAAAATATTACATTATCAAAATATGAATTAGATGTCGAAGTTGATGTGTCAATAGCAGATTTATTATCAGTTTTAACAGCTAATATAACACCCGCACAAAAGATGGCTGTTTTAGTGGCAGCTGGTTATTCAGAAGATGAAGCAAAATCTATTGTTGGGGATGGTAAAGAACCTGAACCAACAGCTCCATTAACACCACCAGCACCTG
>TBL_comb47_HYPODRAFT_10001446_pt1 | contig 30984 bp, 22 predicted proteins | sample TroBogypolimnion_40_FD_10682 | JGI IMG/M metagenome (IMG submission 10682) | reverse complement strand
AGAATTATTTGTTATAGAATTATTTGTTATAGAATCATTTGTATATATATTTGGGTCTAACTGTTGTTCAACTACATTTAATAATGATTCCCATCGACTTAATCCAGTAAAATTTTTATTATTATAATCAGAAGAAACAAACTTTTTACCAATATGTTTAGCTAAATTTTTAATTTCTTTTTTTTTACATTCATTAGTACATTCATTAGTACATTCATTAGTACATTCATTAGTACATTCATTAGTACATTCATTAGTACATTCATTAGTACATTCATTAGTACATTCGCCATTAGTACATTCGTTGTTAGGAGTTAATTCCTTTTGTTTTTTATCTAGTTCTAATAAAAAATTATTATAATTATTAATATCTGTATAAGACTTAAAACGCCCATCATTTTTTTTATGTTTGTTTCTATTACTATTATTTATCATTAATTATATAATATATTTCTACATTTATATCATTATCATTATCAAATCTTTTTTTCACGTAAACGTAAAATAGAACATATATAAAAACTATTTAAAAAAAAATTGATATATAAAATAACTCCAAGGATGGACAATATAGATACAAAGACACATTTCGTAAGCAACAAAAAAATGAATAAAGAAATTAACAATATCAAACTTAATACTTCAGTTATTAGTACAATTATTAGTACAATTATTAATAGTACTATTAGTAATAGTTTAGTTACTAGTAAAAATAATGAAAAATTTGACATTAAAAACAGTCCCTATATTGAAGAACCTTGGACTATTATCGAATCATATTTTAGAGACCAACATTTGGATAGATTGGTAAGACACCAATTGGAATCATATAATAATTTTGTTGGATACCAACTTATTAAAACGATCGAAATGTTTAATCCTGTTCATATCAAATCTGAAAATGATTTTGATGCTAAATCAGGTAAATACGCATTAGAAATGGTTATTACCTTTGAGAACTTTCATATTTATCGTCCTCAAATTCACGAAAATAATGGCGCAATTAAACTAATGTTTCCCCAAGAAGCACGATTGCGTAATTTTACATATTCGTCAGCTATGACAATTGATATCAACATAAAATATATCGTTAAAGATGGAGAAAATTTAGAAAATGTTAAAACATTGTATAAAATTTTGCCAAAAATTCATATTGGAAAATTACCCATTATGTTAAAGTCTAGTATTTGTGTGTTAAATCAGTATAAATATGTTAATAATCGACACACAGGAGAATGTAAATATGATGCTGGCGGATACTTTATTATCAATGGCTCAGAAAAGACTGTTTTAGGACAGGAACGTGCTGCTGAAAATCGTGTATATTGTTATAATATATCCAAGAACGAAACAAAATATACATGGAAAGCAGAAATCAAGTCAGTTCCAGATTTTAAATGTATTTCTCCAAAACAAATTAATATGTTTATCAGTTCTAAAAATAATGGATTTGGCCTTCCTATTTGTCTACAAATTCCTCGTGTTAAACAACCAATTCCTTTGTTTATTGTATTTCGCGCTTTGAACATTTTAACAGATAAGGAAATTTGCGAATACATCCTTTTGAACATTTCATTAGACAAATATAAACCTATGTTAGAAAATCTTCAAGCGTCAATTATCGAAGCAAATAAATATATGACATACGAAGATGCTGTTAAATATATTACTGGTTTCGTCAGTTATACGCCGATTAATATGGATAAAGAAACGGGAGCATTGAAGAAACATCAATTCGCTCTTGAAGTGTTGCAAAACGACTTGTTTCCTCATTGTCAGACTTTAAAACAGAAAATCTATTTCTTGGGCTATATGGCAAATAAATTAATGCAAGTTAGTTTTGACTGGATTAAGGGCGATGACAGAGATTCTTATCTTAACAAACGCATCGATTTAACAGGAACATCTCTTAATAATCTCTTTAGAAACTATTTCAACAAACTGGTTAAGGATATGGAGAAACAAGTCGTCAAGGAAATTAACAATGGTTCTTGGAGATCTAACGAAGATTATCTTAATATTGTTAACTTAACAAATATTTATAAAATTATTAAATCAAATACCATTGAAAATGGATTTAAACGAGCTTTGTCAACAGGCGATTTTGGAATTAAACATACAAATTCAAATAAAGTTGGTGTGGCACAAGTCTTAAATAGATTAACCTATGTTGCTGGATTAAGTCATTTGCGAAGAATATCAACTCCAACGGATAAGAGTGGGAAATTAGTTCCTCCGCGTAAATTACATAATACATCTTGGGGCTTCTTATGCCCAGCAGAATGTTTTGACCCGGAAACAGAAATTTTAATGTGGGATGGCACTTCTAAGAGGGCAAAAAATATAGAAATAGATGATGTTCTTGTTGATGACCTTGGGAATCCTACAACAGTTCGCACTACGTGTTCTGGTTTAAAGAATATGTATGATATTATTCCAGATAAACATAATTTTATGAAACACAGAGTAACAGATAATCATATTCTAACTCTTAAAATACGGAGTCACAAGTCTATAAGAAAATCCAATAGAAAAGATAGAAATTATGAATATATTGTGGAATTTCTTAATCGCGAAGAAATAAAATTTCAAGAAAAATATTTTAATTCTTTAACCGAAGCAACTCAATTTGTTAATAGTTTTGAAGATGACAATACTATAGACATAACTATTGAAAACTATTTAAAACTGAATGAAAGAACAAAAGACAAATTAGTTTTGTTCAAAACAGAAGGCATTAATTGGACAAAAAAGGATGTAGAAATGGATCCATATTTGCTTGGGCTATGGCTAGGGAATGGTCTTAGCGACGGTTCTGGATTTTATAAAAAAGATTTTGAAACGTTAGCTTATTGGGAAAATTGGGCTCAGGAAAATGGAGCAATAATTACAAAAGATGAAAGATACAAGTTTTCAATTGTTTCTAAAAAAAATAAAGAAGCATACTCGTTAGGAATGTGTAATAGAGTAGAAGAGGCACCTTTAAAGAAGTATCTTCGAAAATATAATCTTTTAAATAATAAACACATTCCAAATGACTATATTACAAATGATAGAGAAACTCGGTTGAAAGTATTAGCTGGATTAATAGATACAGATGGTTCTGTTCGGGCTAATGGTCACGAAATACGCATTTGTCAAGGCCCAGCAAATTCTAAAATAATAGAAAATGCGTATACATTAGCTATGTCGCTTGGGTTTTCGTGTGGCGTAAAAGAAGGAAAAAGTCAATGGACCAATGAAAAGAGTGATAATGAAAAGAGTGGCAATGAAAAGAGTGGCAATGAAAAGAGTGGCAATGAAAAGAGTAGCAATGAAAAGAGTGGAGATAAAAAGTTTAGCACTTATACAGAATTAACAATCACAGGACATAAGATCTGTGAAATTCCAACACTTCTTTCTTATAAAAAATTAGAAGAGGTTAAAAACGAAACACAAATTATAAGAAGTAAATCGTTTATGTGTAGTAAATTCAGTTTAGCAGAAGTAGGAATGGGGCCTTATGTGGGATGGCAACTTCACGATAAACGCGGAAGATTTTGCTTGAAAGACGGTTTATCTGTTCATAATACTCCTGAAGGTGCTTCCGTTGGTATTGTTAAAAATATGGCATATATGGCTCACATTACAATTCATTCTAACAGTACATCTTTGTATGAATATGCGGAGCCCCATATTATCAGTTTGGATAAATTGAAACCATTTGATCTTTATAATAAAGTTAAAGTGTTTATTAATGGTTCGTGGATTGGTATTTCAGAAGATCCAGAAAATCTATACAATTTGCTTAAGAATATGAAATATAAAGGTATTATAAATATTTACACTTCTATTATATTTGATTATAAATTACAAGAAATCCGAATGTGTAATGATAGTGGCAGAATTACTAGACCTTTGCTAAGAGTAAAAGACAATAATATATTAATTACTAAAAAAATTATGGACGATTTAAAGGATAATCAACTGTCGTGGGACGATTTGTTAACAACCTGTAAATTAGATGAATCTATTATAGAATATGTTGACCCGGAAGAGCAGAGTTTTAGTATGATCGCCACTAAACCAAAGACGATTACCGAAACAAATGACGGTTCGCAAATTTATAGATTTACGCATTGTGAAATTCATCCGTCAACCATTTTCGGAGTAGTTGCGTCTTGTATTCCTTATCCGGATCACAATCAATCGCCTCGCAACACGTATCAGTGTTTAGATATTGACGAAACTGTTTTATTAAGTAATGGAGCAAAAAAAATGATAAAAGATATTAAATTAGGCGACGAAGTTGTATGTTTTAATCCAGAAACAATGAATACTAGTTATACAAAAGTAGTGAATCATTATGTTAGAGAAACCGATAAACAACTTTATAAAATTACTACATTAAGCGGTAGAACAATTATTGCTACAGAAGATCATAAGTTTATGACAACCGAAGGATGGCGAGAGGTTCAAAATATGTCGATAAATGAAACCAAGATTGGCGTAATGCCTTATCAACAAGATGTATTGACAATTGATACATCTGATACTATTTGTGTATTAAGTGAATTACAATTTCGCGAATTCTTTATTAACGCTAATATGCGTATAAAATTAATTGATAAATATGTAAAAGAACTTACACAAATCGGATTATTACCTATTACAAACAATACATATTATTTACCAATATTATCAAGAATATTTGGATTTATTTTAGCCGACGGTTCAATTAACATTTATGAACGTAATGGTAATAAGTTTACAGCATGTAGTTTATGTTTTGGAACAGAAACAGATGTTGTTGCGTTTGAAAATGATATTAAATTATGTGGATTTAATCAATGTAAATTTAATAAAAGCTCAAGAACATTTAATGACTCAACACATACCACTTTTAATGTTACACATAATGGTATTTTACCAGCATTATTATTAGCTCTTGGAATTTCTTATGAAAAGAAAACAGAACATATAAGAAAAGAAGTTCCGTTATGGATTATGAATGGATATAAATTAATTAAACGTGAATTCTTAAGTGGATTTCAAGGCGGTGATGGATGTAAAATAAGATGGAATAAAATCGATAAAGGATATAATTTTATTTGTGCGGAAACATCACAACAAATGAATCCAAAGTATGTCAATACATTAATAAATTTTATGTCACAATGTATAACTTTATTAAGAGAATTTGATATTGAGGTTTCAAATGTTAAAAATTGTATAGTAGAAGAAAATAGGATTAAAGTTTCATATAAAATTAGCGATAAACATTCAAATTTAATTAAATATTTCGATAGTATTGGATACAGATACGCTTCAACAAAAAACAATAGTTCTATGATAGTTGTTGAATATTTAAAATATAAAACAATTTTATTTGAAGAACATATTAAAATAATTGAAATTATTAGAAAAATGCACTGTGAAGGAAAAACTAATTCGTTTATTGCTGTCGAATTACAAATTAAAACAAGTTATATTTCAGATGTTGTGCGAAGTTATAAAAATAATAGAAAAATATCCATGAGAAATATTGGCAATGAGAATATTGAAACATGGATAAATGAAGTTGAATTGATTGATAATATGGTTTTCATTCCGATAAAAAGTATAGAATTAGAAAATAAAACATTGGTATCAGATATCACTGTGGAGTCAAATGATCATAGTTTTATAGCAGGACAAAACTTCTTGTCAAGCAATTGTGCTCAAGCGAAGCAAGCAATGGGTGTGTATGCTACAAACTTCAACGAACGAATGGATAAAACTGCGTATGTTCTGAGTTACCCTACAAGACCCTTAGTCGATACTCGTGTTATGAATATAATCAAGTTACACGAAAATCCGTCTGGTTGTAATATTAATGTCGCAATTATGACACATACGGGTTATAATCAGGAAGATTCATTGCTTGTAAATAAAGGTTCCATTGATAGAGGCTTATTACAGATTACCATTTCGCATACCGAAAAGGACGAAGATAAACAAAAAATTAATGGTGATGAAGAAATTAGATGTAAGCCAGACCCAGCTAAAACAAAAGGAATGAAGTTTGGTAATTACAACAAGGTAAATTCAAAAGGACTTGTTCCTGAAAACACATTGATTGAAAATCGTGATATAATTATTTCAAAGATAACGCCTATAAAGGAAAATAGAAACGATCATACTAAGGTTATTAAATATGAAGATGGAAGTAGACAATACAAAACGGTCGAAGAAACATATATCGACAAGAACTATATTGATAGAAATGGGGACGGATATAGTTTTGCTAAAGTTAGATTGCGTTCTCTAAGAAAGCCTGTGATTGGTGATAAGTTTTGTGCTTTACCAACACAACAAGTATTAACTGATAAAGGATGGATGGAAATACAATATGTTGACATAGCTCTTCATAAAGTAGCAACTTTGGATATTAACGGCCATTTATGTTATGAACATCCTTGTGCTAAATACGAATATGAACATAATGATAAAATGGTTTCTATTAAAAATAAACAAGTGGAAATTGTATGTACTTTAAATCACAGATTGTATGTAAAAACACGTTACGGTAAAAATTATGAACTCATGGAAGCGCAACATGTTATGGGAAAAATGGTGCGATTTAAAAAAGCAATGGAAAATACATTTGCGGATGTAGAATACATTCAGCTTGACAATGATGTGCAATATAAAATGGACGATTGGCTGCCATTGTTAGGGATGTTTATTGCTGACGGGTATTGTCATAACAATACTGTTTATATTACTGCGTTAAAAGAACGTAAAATAAATTATAATACACAATTATTGGAAAATTTAAATATTAATTACACTTATTCCAATGATGGTAAATTTATAATATATGGTACAAAATATCCAGAATTAGCAAATGCGTTAAGTCTTTTAAGTGTTGGTGCATTAAATAAATATTTGCCCGATTATGTATGGAATTTGTCTCAATCACAGTCTCGCATATTATTATCGGCGTTATTACAAGGAGACGGTTCAAGTATGGAATATAAAGGCGAAACGTTTGATAGATATGGAACTATTAGCATTCAATTAGCAAATGATATTACGCGTTTAGCATTACATTGCGGTTATTCAGGTATTGTTAAAATTGCGGAAGAGCCTACTGGAATTGCGCGTGTAGGAAAAAGAAATTTAGGTTCAAGGGCAGGGCAAGTCGTTGAAATAACACAAAAACATACTTATTATAAAGTTAGCATTATTACAAAACAAAATGAACCGTGGATTAATAAAAAAGTCAATGATTCAAATGAAGAGAAATTAATTGATTATGAAGGAAAAGTATATTGTGTTGAAATGCCGAGTTCACATACTTATTATATGCGCGAAACGACTAATAGTCCATGTTTGATTGTTGGCAATAGCTCAAGGCACGGCCAAAAAGGCACAGTTGGTAACATCATTCCCGAAGAAGATATGCCTTTTACTAAAGACGGAATTAGGCCAGATATTATTATCAATCCTCACGCAATTCCATCTCGTATGACCATTGGTCAGCTAAAGGAAACACTTTTAGGAAAAGTATTAGTTGAGCTTGGATTATTTGGCGATGGAACTAGTTTTGGCGAATTAACAGTTGATGAAATCTCTAAAAAATTATTAGAATTGGGTTATGAATCTCGCGGGAACGAATTAATGTATAATGGATTAACTGGCGAACAAATAGAATGTGATGTATTTATGGGGCCTGTATTTTATCAGAGATTAAAGCACATGGTTAATGATAAGCAACACAGCAGATCTATTGGCCCAATGGTAAATCTAACTAGACAACCAGCAGAAGGACGTAGTAGAGATGGTGGGTTACGATTTGGCGAGATGGAAAAAGATGCGATGGTATCACACGGTGCGTCTAAATTTACTAGAGGAAGAATGTATGACGCATCAGATAAATATCAAGTATATGTTTGTAAAAAGTGCGGATTAATCGCGTCATACAATGATCAACTACATATCCATTGCTGTCGCACTTGTAACAATCGTGTGGACTTTGCTTATGTAGAGATTCCGTATGCGTGTAAATTATTATTCCAAGAGCTTACCACCATGAATGTTGTTCCTAGAATTATGACAGATAAATAAAGCGGGGAAACCCCGCCCGCCCCCCGTTATAAAAAAGTAGGGGAAACATAATATAATATATAAAAAGGATATTAAAGCTCTTTAAATTGTAAAAGTATATATATTAATTTTTGCTATACTTTTCTAAAAAGTATATATATATAATGATATTTAGTAATTTTTTAAATGACATTTCCAATTTAAAAAATACATCCGATTATTTACCAATTGTTAATGGTTGTTTAAATGCCGTTTTAATTATTATTTTTTTAGTATTTAATGGTTTTTTCGGATCTGCTATTTTAAAAAAATGGTATGCTAAATTTCAACTTGGCGCGGTATTAATTGACACGTTAAAATTAATAATAGGTATACTTATTACTATATTTATTTACAAATATTTATTTAATGAATTTAGTATTTGGAAATTTACTGGATTAGCAATTGTAATACAGCTTATACACGATCTAATATTTTATTTGGTTTTTAATAGTATGCCACGTGGCTACAATGTTATGTTAGATTTCTTTAATGATTATTCAAAAGAAATTGGTATCGGAGATATATTGGGTGACAGTTTTATGATGATGTTAGCATGCTTTTTAAGTTCACGGTTCGCAACATATAATTCAACGGTTAATACTATATTTTTAACAATATTACTGTATTTTTCTCCTTATTTACTTAATTTTTAAAAAATATATTAATTTTTAAAAAAGATATTTTTTATTCTTCTATAATATAAATGTCTAATAGTATTGGAGCAGGATTTTCAACAACAGCAACTGGATCTTCTGGATTTACAACCGGAAGCTTAGGAAGCTTATTAAAATTAGTAGCAGGCATTGGTTATCCATATAAAGGAAAAGGCGGAAACTTAGGAGGAGGACTTCCAGGAATAATGCCTCAACCACTTATTGATCATGATAACTCAAATATGTTTGCTAGAACTCGTTTTACTTTAAGAGATTCGTGGAATACAACAAGTTATTCTGGTAGTTCAAATCCAAAGAGAATTATTACCCCATTTAGAGCAGTGAATAATGCCGGTGATTTATTAAGTCGTGAGAATTTTTCTTGTGGAGGATCGTGCCAAACACCTCAAAGCCGACCAGGATTAAATGGTCTAAGACAAAGATTTGGGTCAACATCTACTTCATGTCAACAATCTGTTGTTTGGAGTTCATTACAGTTAGATAACAACATACCATCTTCTACATGTAATGTTAAATATGTTTATGATGGTTCTGATTATACTAAATTTAAGAAAGATCAAGCTGTAAATCGTAATTATAACGATAGATCATTTGGAGGTAACGATTATAACGCATCACAATCGGCAATTCGTCATATTAGACGATATTAAATATACTTATATACTTTTATACTTTTATTTACTACGTTATAAAAAGTATATCAAAAGTTTAAGAAAAGTATAGCAAATATACTTATATACTTTTATTTACTGCGTTATAAAAAGTATAGCAAAAGTTTAAGAAAAGTTTAAGAAAAGTATAGCAAATATACTTATATACTTTTAAAAAAAGTATAGCAAAAGTTTAAAAAAAGTATAGAAAAATTTAAGAAAAGTATAGAAAATATACTTTTATTTACTGCGTTATAAAAAGTATAAAAAAAAATTTAAAAAAAAAGTATAGAAAATATACTTTTATTTACTGCGTTATAAAAAGTATAGAAAAATTTAAGAAAAAGTATAATAAAAGTATATATAAATGGCAAGTTTTATATCAGAACATAATTCTATTTCTGAAAAAAAAGCACTTATACAAAAAATAACCAATTTACTTAAGACTACAACTTGTAATCCATCGCAAAACGAATGTACAATTTTACTTGACGATATTGAAAACACTAAAAATGAATGTAATAAGTTATTTAGACCTCCGCCAGGAAACCCTGATTATGACTATGAAAAAGGCGCATTTATAAGAGATTCTGCATGTTCCCAGTTAACAATGTTACAAAAAAAAATATCTGAATTAAAAGGTGGAAAGAGTAAAAAGAGTAAAAAGAATAAGAGTAAAAAGAATAAGAGTAAAAAGAATAAGAGTAAAAAGAATAAGAGTAAAAAGAGTAAGAGTAAAAAGAGTAAGAGTAAAAAGAATAAGAGTAAAAAGAATAATCGTAGAAGTAAAAGAAGACAACGTTAAAAAGTAATTAATATTAGCGTTAAAATATTTTATATTAACATCTATCACGCCACAGTGTTAGTTTAAATTTTTGTTACCATTAATAGTAACAAAAATAAAATATAGTGTTTTACAAATTGGTAACAGTTACCACTGTGGCGTGATAGAGGTTAATACATTATCTCATTTTACGACTAATTTCTTCACATTTATTCAAATCGTTTTTTTGCATACATTCGTTAATTTCTAATATTAATTTATATTTTTCTATTTCATTATACTTTCCTGAGTATAATTTTGCTATTATATTTGTCGGATTCATCGTTTCGACTGTCATGTTATTCACTTTTATTAATTCGTGTTTTTCCATTAAAATATTATATAATATTTCTCCATTATATTTTACATTATAAATATTTTTTTTATTTATTAAATATTTTGCTTGATGTAATTTTTTGTTATATAAAATACCATGACATCTGCTTATTATTGTTTTTTCATTAGGAATATTTACGCCTAATGCGTTTTTTTCAATACATATTAAATGCTTTTCGTTAGTAATGGTTTGAGTAATTGCTATAATTTTTTTATCTTTAATAGTATGAATCTTTGGATTTATTTTTTCTATAACCACAATTCCTTGGTCAGTTAAAATAGGGGTTCCTGCAGGAAAACACGTAGGGTATATGGGAGGAGTTATAAAAAACGTAGCACTATTTGTAACAGAAACACTAAAAACTGGAACAAACGAATTCAATATAGCAGTAATTGAATTACTACTATTTATTGTGAATGAACTTGGATTAATGGTTCCGTTAATAATGACTGTTGTAACGTTTAAAAACATATATCCAACAATATCAATGGATAATTTAGTGGAACCAACAACTACACTTGTGATTGTAGTAGGCATTAAAGCAGCTAATGTATAAGGAATATTTATTCGTGGCGAGAACCAAGTTATTCCGGGGTTAGACGTTAACGTAGGGGTTCCTATTAAATTATTGTTAGCTCCAGTATCAGTCCAATCACCATCAGCTATATAACAATTTGTGGTGGCTGTATTGAATGAATATGGACCGAAAATACCGCCTGCGTCTTGTCCACTAATTGCTCCACTACTATAACAATTTGTGGCGGTTACATAAAATGCGCCATTACCGAAAATACCGCCTGCGTCGTGTCCAATAATTGCTCCATTACTATAACAATTTCTGGCTGTTACATTTGATGCGCCATAACCGAAAATACCGCCTGCGTATTGTCCGATTGCTCCGCTACTATTACAATTTGTGGCTGTTACATTTGATGCGCCATAACCGAAAATACCGCCTGCGCCACCGGCAAGTGTTCCACTACTATAACAATTTGTGGCTGTTACATTTGATGCAAAGGCACCGAAAATACCGCCTGCGTATTGTCCGATTGCTCCGCTACTATTACAATTTGTGGCTGTTACTGTTACACTTACGGCATTATTTCCAAAATATGATTGACAAATATAACCTGCGTAATCAGCTAATGTACCAGTATTAGTATTAGCAGTAACTATATTTTGAACCGTGATATTACTAAAGCCAGAATTTTCAGAATCTCCATTATTAATTAATCCATTATAATTAATAGCATCAATTAAACATATTTTTTTAGTTCCGTCAAAAGTAATATAATTACTTCCGCATATAAAAAAATTATCGATAGAAGAAAATGTTATATCAGTAATAAATTCAACTGTTAACACATTTGTACTAGTACTAGTATTAATAATTTCTATAGGAAATACAGCATTTGTCCAAGTAACTTGATTATATTGTGAATATTGTATAGTTGAACCTGGAGCTGGAGCTGGATTATATCTAAAATAAATGGTTCCTCCATCTTGTGAAATTGTATTAATATCTAAATTTCCAGAAAAATTTGTTATAGAATCGTTAAAGTATATATTACGAATATCTATATTTGTATTTTCCATTATCCAATCAGATCCAGAATTTAGATTCCCTGTGTTATTATTAGACGCACCGCAAATTACATTAGTGCTGGAATGTAGCAAAGCATAAAATGCTTTCCATTTATCATAATTCAATGAGTTACACGCTAAAAAATCAAAATTGGAAATGCTAAAATCTGTAATTAATTTTTGTAAAAAAATAAAATTATCGGAAAAAACAGTTTGTCCAAAAGTGATATCTTCATTAATAAAAAATCCCTTATTGTTCATAAATGTTTTAAATTTATTAATAGGGTCGTGAAATACAAAGGAAATTCGTTGAATATGAGTAAATTTGCGTTGAAGTAGCTGAAGTAAATCTTCAGTATCAGAAAAATAAGAATAAATAATAGGAAATGTGGTTGAATTCGCCGAATCAAAAAATAGTTTATTGCTACCAATTGTTGAATCAATTAATAATACATTGACAACAGAAGACGTATCTCGTGTATCATCATAAATCAAATCGGTTTTTAAAACGGGTGGCAAGACGGGTGGCAAGACGGGTGGCAAGACGGGTGGCAAGACGGGTGGCAAAACTGGTAGCAAAACTGGTAGCAAATTCATATATTTAAACTATATAAAATTATTTAGAAATAAATTAAATATTAAAATAAAAAATTGAAATAATAACAACTTAAAGAATTAAAGACAATATTATATTTATAAGAATAAATTAAAAATGGAACAAATCGCAAGTTCTTTAAAAAAATCAAAATCAAAATCAAATAAAAAATCCGTTTTATTAGATTTTATAGAAGAAACCATAAATCAGAATGTAAGCTTATATACGATTGCGCGTAGTCCTTATAATTCATCAGAATATATCCCATCATCCATTATTCCTCTAATAATGAGTCATTATTTTCCTACATCTGAATTAAGTTTATCATATAATGAAAATCACGGAATTTATAAAATAATGATTAATGACTTGTTAGGAGATAACGTTTCTAACTGGGAATATAATAGACCTCCAGATATGGCTCGGTGTCCCGATATTGCTAGATCGTTTTATATTTCAAAAAAACCATTAGATACAATGATTTATTTAAGTTTTAATAATTTAAAAGAAGTATTTGAGGTTTTAGACGGAATTCACCGACTAACATCTTTGAAAATTATTAAAGAGGAAAACTCAAAACCAATTAATTTATTAGATCATTGTGAATTTGGTTCTGGAAATGATGCTAATTGGTTATTTCACCAATATTTGTTAGTTAATATAAGATTTAATGCGTCTCAGGGAGATTTAATTGAAGTGTTTAAAAATTTAAATAAAAATCAAGCGGTTCCTGAGTTATATATTCGAGATTATTCAAGGGAAAAACGAGATTTAATCGATGCTATTGCTAACGAATGGTATTCCAAATATAAAAGAAATTTCTCTTCTGCATCAAATCCTATTACTGGTAATACTAACAGAAACAATTTTATTAATTTATTAGATAAATTATACGATAAACACAAAATAAGAGACGCATCTAATGATAAATTAAGAAGAAGATTAAATGACGCTAATACATTGATACAAAATTCTATACCAACCAAAGCAACTATTGATATTAGATTAAAGTGTAAAGAAACCGGATGTTTCTTATTCTTATATAAGAATGATAAATTAGAAGAAATTATATAGATTATAAGTCATTGATAAACAGTATATTTTGTTCAGTCTCGTTATAATAACCAATTACTTCTTTCTCTCTTAAATCTAATATGTCGTGGTCCCACGTTCTTAAATAAGTTTTTTCTTTATAATTTATTTTAATAATATATATTCATAATATATATTCATAATACAATGGAAACTAACAAAATAGTTTTAATAGCTGGTTTAATTTTTATTTTATTTTTAATTATACACAATGCAAAAATAGGGTCTTTAGCACCAACAACTACAACAAATAGTTCAACTACCATTTATAAAAAACAGGCTACTTCTATTTCCGGAACTAAACATCATTACAATTCATATAAATCGCAATATTATAATTAATATTTATTTTGTCTTATGTTTTGTTAGGTGGTTTTGTAATAATATTTTATTTAGTAGTACTTTTTATTAATTATTATTAATTATTATTATTATCAATAATAATTTATATCAATAATAATTTATATTATTCATATATAAATATGACTACGCCATATGGAATATCAGTATCAAAAGGTTCTCAAACGTTTCAAGGATTTGTAAATGCCCCAATTCTAGGACCTTTAGATTCAAGTCAATACCCAAATGCTATGCCATATCATAATTATGGCATTTTAACAGGACAGAGACCATCGCCACCTCAATTTTTTCCTGGTCAGGAACCAGTTAATGCTACAATGTCTGTTAATGCCAGAGCACAATATTTAAGAGCTACTGCTTTAAGTGCTAGACAAAAAGCAATTCAAGATGCTTTAGGCAAACTCGCACCACCTACTACAAAAGTTTTGTATTCTTCTCAACGACAAGTTGCTGTATCAAGCCATGTTAATTATATTGCTCCTATTCCTGGTTCAATGTATACTAACATAAGAAAAAGTATTGCGATAGGAAAATCGGTTTATAAAGTAGGTTTACCATTAGATGCCCCAATTGGGTCAAAAAGTTATGATACTAGTTTTAGAAGATCCGCTTTACGAAGAGCTCGTTCGGGAGGTTGTACTGCTCCAAAAAAGAAGGGGTCCATATATAATCATAGCTTGACACAACCCGGAATTAATGGATGGGGATCGGCTCCTAGACAAAATTATTAGGTCTTCTACTTTTCTTAAAACGAAGTAAGAGCCAAATATTATCTATTTTTCTTATAACAAAGTATTTAACGCAGTAAATAAAAGTATATTTGCTATACTTTTTTATAACAAAGTATTTAACGCAGTAAATAAAAGTATAAAAAGTATAAAAAGTATAAAAAGTATAATTTCTAGAACTAATATATAAAATGATGAACAAGTATCTTGTTGAGTTTTTAGGAACACTATTTTTAGTTTTTGTAATTTTTGCCACTGGAAACTATTTAGCTATTGGCGCGGCTTTAGCAGTTGCCGTGATGCTTGGCGGTGCTATTAGTGGAGGTGCGTTTAATCCTGCGGTTGCTATTGCTTTGATGTATGCTGGTAAAATACCTCGCTCAGATCTAGTGCCATACATTATTGCTCAAGTTGCCGGAGGTTTAGCTGGATTTGAATTATTTAAGATGATTGTTAACCGTAGTGCTTAAGAAATACTTTGTTGCTATATAATATAATTTCTTTTATTATATTATATGACAAAACACAGAACATCAAGAAGAAGTCAAAAAGGCGGTCTTTTTGGCTTTTTTGAAAGCCCAGTAGATCCAAATGCTCCTCCAAAACAAGGTTGGGGTAGTTGGTTTTCTGGGGCAACCTCTAATGCTAGCGGTGCTTTAACAAACGTAACAGATAGTGTAACACAAGGAGCTAGTAATCTTGGTTCCAGTATTGGGTCTACTTTAAATTCTAATGTAGATTTAACTAATTCGTCGCCTACAGAAGTTCCTGCGGTAGCGCCTGCGGTAACATCTACAGTAGTGCCTGCGGACTCATCTATCCAATCTTCGGTTTATAACCCATTGGGTGGAAGACGCAGAAGAAAAATGAAAGGAGGTAAAGGATTAGTAAATAATGCTAGTCCAGTCTCAGGATTAAATGTAGCTAAACCAACATATTGGATTGAACCCAAAACAAATCAATCCATAAAAGGTGGTTCTAGAAAAAGAAGACAAAGAAAGAGTAGGAAAAGTAGGAAAAGTAGGAAAGGTAATAAACACTAAACAAAAAAATTGTATATTTTATTTTAAGAAGGAATTAACCCGTTTTTCGCCATTATTCGGTATACAATATAGATACCAAACATACCTAATGACGCAAAATACAGCTTCGCAATTGGTTCATCCGGTATCTTATAACAAGTGTAACATTGTTCATCACTATTTAAATTTGTAAATGCTTCTTTACACTGAACATTAGTAATTGGATTCTTTTTATCGGTAAATGAACAAGGGTCCATATTTTGTATATCAACCAATGTTACAAAATGACTTTCGGTTGATTTATTATTATATATATCTATTGTCTCCAATGTTAATTCTTGACAATCAGGCTTTGAACCAGATAAAAATGCCTGAAATATTTCCATAGGATTAAAAGCATTTAAATTACTAAGTGTTCCGGGAATCAATCCCTTTAATTCACTAAAATTCACACCGGCACCAGATGATATAAATGGTATATTTCCGGCAGGGACATTATTGATATAAATATACCTATCTACATCTTGTTCGGTTGCTTTATCAGTACATTTTCCTCCAGTTTTAAGAAAAAACTTATTACCTAAAGGTTTTCCAGTTGCGGATGCTTTTCCTCCACCCGAAACTAACACTTCAACATAACTAACTAAGCCATCTATATCTTTCCCTAATACAGATAATGATCCTGTTGGCGACATACCTATTTCTGATGGCGTTTTAATGTATTTATAATATGGATAGTCAGGACCTATGTATTTCTCTTCTGCTGCTTTAGCATTAATTAATACTTCTTGAAATATATTGTCGGACATTTATATATACTTTTAAAAAAATACTTTTACTATATTTTTTAAAAGTATATATATATATTATGACTGTTATTAAAGGAATTGAATTAGACTATTTCAAATATAAAAAGAACAAATTAAAACTTGTTATTCAAAATAATGATCCTATTGAAGATAAATTACATGTTATTGCTGTAATATCTAATCCTTGTTTGTATGTAACCAGATATATTTTATTTAAAGAATTTATGCAGCGTCTTGAAAATGAAGAACAAAATATTATATTGTATGTCGTCGAATTAACTTACGGAGATCAAAAATTTATAATTACTGATTCTAAAAATCCTCGTCATCTCCAAATAAATACTAAAATTCCTTTATGGCATAAAGAAAATATGATTAATTTAGGGGTTAAAAATTTGTTACCTAATAACTGGAAAGCATTTGCTTGGATTGATGCCGATCTTGAATTTGAGAGTTCTACTTGGGCATTAGATACCTTAAAAATTTTAAATGGTCATAAAGATATTGTTCAAATATGGTCACATTGTGTCGATATGGATAAACAAGAATGTACTATGAAAATTTTCAATAGTGGAGGTTATCAATATTATAAAGGACACAAACATTGTGGCACTGGAATAAATTATTGGCATCCAGGATATGCGTGGGCTATGACTAGGAAAGCATATGAAAAAATCGGAGGATTATACGATAATGCTATTTTAGGTTCAGGAGACAATATTATGATGCTTGCTTTACTAGGAAATGCGATTAAAGCAATTACTTCAGAATCTACTGAGGGATATAAACAAAGTATAATCAATTACGAACAAAATATATCTAAATTACGGTTTGGATACGTGCCTGGAACGATATATCATTATTTTCACGGTTCTAAAAAAAATAGACAATATACTGAAAGATGGAAAATCTTATCTGAAAATAATTTTGATCCATTTACATTTATAGAATATGATAAAAATGGTATCCTTATTCCTACAGTTAATTGTCCCGAAACATTGGTATCTAGCATTATGGTATATTTTGAAGAAAGAAATGAAGATGAATTTCTTTAAGTTTTTTAATTTTTTTCTTCCATAGAATCTTCAACATTTTCTGTTGTTTCATAATCTGTTCCCGTAACGTCTGGAGGAGTTGGTCCAGCTAGTTCTTGAGCATAATCAGCCTGTTGTTGAACTAATCCATCTATTTGTACTTGCATTGAATCTATTGACTGCTGCATTGTATCTACTTTTTCTTTAACCCCATCAAATCCGTCTATTCTACCCTTTAATACTTCAATATTTCCAGCATTTTGTTGAGCTAATATTAAAGAATTATTTGGATCATTAACATTATATGGTTGATAATCTGAGGACCCATCATTTTGTGTAGTTGTATTTGTAGTTGTTATATTCTCTAAACCTTCCACTAAATTTAAATGAGGAACTAATGCTAAAAATGCCTGATAGCCTACTAACATTATAAAAAATACTATTAATATATATATTAACATTATATATATACTTTTTAAAAAAAGTATAGCAAAATATTATATACTTTTTTTAAAAAGTATATTTTCTTTTATATTTATATACATGTCTACTGCTTTTTATCCAACAAATATGAGACAACAAGCTTCTAGTGGTTATAGCAATAAAAGCACATTAGAAAATAAGCAATATATTTCTTGGAAAGGATCTGGGAATTATAGTAATCCTGTTGGAGTCACATCCACACATATTAGACCATTAACTAATTTAGACCCCGGAAATGTATTCCCTACTGGATTTGGATTACCTAGACCTATTAAGCATTATAGAAAAGGAACAGTTATACCTATTAATTTTAAAGTTCTTACACTTGACCCGAAAAATGGAGCAGAATATATTGAAACTAGCTTAATTGAATATAATGTTAATAGAGCTGTTAAATCTTCTATTAGTTCATCATTGGGAGGAGGAAATGGAGGAACTGGTCTTATTGCTCAAATGATTGATATGCCTGGTTCATTTATTGTTAAAGAAAACGGATTTAAAGACAATTCAACAGATGGGCTAAATATAGATAACGAATGTAAGAATTGTAATGGTGTAGGAATAGTTTCAAGTTGGATGCCTATTAACAATTTAACTGAAAAACCTGAGCCTAATGTAACTAATCCAGTATTATGTTGTAATCAGCAAAGAAAAGCAATTCAGCGTGTTTTACCAACTAACACCAATATTAAAAAAAACTATTTTCAATCAAGCTACATGTATTTATATAATCGTTGTCAAACATTTCAACAACGACAATTTAATTTTATTGTTGGTCCAATTGATAAAAAAATATTAAGTTTATTTTTAGCTTACCCATTTGTTACTGCTAAAATGATTGAATATTCTAAGCCCGGTGATCCGCTTTCAATTGCTAATTATTATGTAGCTCAGTGTAATCCTAATTTTACAGTAGAAAACTCAGTTGAAATTGGGTTTGTTAATGCTTTATCAAATTCATTATTAGACGCGGGATATATAACTCATAACGAATATAATACATTAATAAATGATACACCTCTTTCAGTTCAAATATTTATTACTTCTTTACAAAGTATACTAACAAAAGAACAATACAAAATAGTTATTGATTATATGTATCAATTAGCAGCAAATCCTTATAATGGTTCCGTTATAAGTGGTCCTTCTAATCCTAAGGGATGCGCTCAAGTAATTTATAAACCTAATAATCCGCAATTTGCTAAACAGGGTGGAGTTTCTAGCAGCACCAGAATTCTTAAACTTAATGTGGATACCATTACTACAGCGGCATATAATCAACGTAAATTGAAAAATGGAAAAGGCAATCCTCCAAATATTGCTACAGCAATTCAATACGGATTTGATCCTAATGTTCCTTATATTTATAAGGATAAAGTGCCACCTTGTCAAGCCCAAACATTTGTTGGTAATCCGTTTTTCTTCCAAGGTCAGCACCAAAATAAATTGATTTGTAAAACAAAAACAAATGGTGCGGAATATCATACATATAATTCGGTCAATAGTTTTTCAGCTGGAAATGCGATAGGCTCTACACAAGCTAGAGGGGCTGGATTTGCGAATAAAGAAAGTATGGGAAATACAACTTATTTTGATAATATTCATTATGCTGAGTAAATGTATTTTAACAAATATTAAATGTATTGCCTCTAACAATCTAAGTGTATTTAAATAATAAAAAATTGAAATAAACTTACCTTTAATAATAACTTTAATAATAACTATGAATGAGAACCTTGAATTACCTATGCGATTACTGGATTGGATTGATAAAAATAAATTAGATTTGTATAATTTTTCCGAAAAATCAAATGATCTTGATTTATTAAGAGAAAACTTAAATAAAATTAATTGGGATAACGACGTTATTGAATTATTAAAAAAAAATAATAATAACTTATATTGGAAATGGTTGTCATATAATCAAAGCGCAAAAGCTATTGCATTATTAAGAGAAAATCCAGATAAAATAAGTTGGATTAGGTTGACTCAAAACTCGTCCCCTGACGCTATACAATTATTAAGAGAAAATCCTTTGCAAATAGATTGGACACATTTGTCATTGAATCCGTGTGCAGAAGCTATAGCGTTATTAAAAGAAAATCAAGATAAAATTAATTGGGCTCAATTGTCAAAAAATCCAAGCATCTTTACATATGATTATGAAAAAATGCGAGAGAACTGTTTATTATTCAAAGAAGATTTAATGAAGGAACGCTTTCATCCGCGTAATCTTCGCAAGTTCAGTAGCTGGGGTTTTGGAGGCATTGACGATGATGATGAATAATTTAATTGTTATTTTTTACATTAGTGTAAACAATTCGCTATAAATGAAAAATATGTAAAAAAAAGATATAAATATTGGGGTTTATAATATATTAGCATTATGAATTATTATATAATACCAAAAAATAATTTTAATTTTGAACTTAGTTTAAAACTAACAAATGATGATATAAAACCATATATATCTTTGAGTTTAATTTTTTATTTAACCGTTGTATATACACAACTATTAAAATTAGAAGATATAAGCGACGATATAACAAATAAAGATATAACAAATAAAGATATAACAAATAAAGATATAACAAATAAAGATATAACAAATAAAGATATAACAAATAAAGATATAACAAATAAAGATATAACAAATAAAGATATAACAAATGAAAAAATTACAATAGAATATGTAAACAATATAGTAAATCCTTTTGAATTTATTCATACAACTGTTCCAGGATCAATAATATCGGTAAGTAAAGTAAAACCAGACAATAATATATTTTTTGAATTAATGGAAATATTTCAGTTGTTTAATATAAATGAAATTATATCAACAAAGCATAAAATTAATATAGCTCATTTAACTCCTAATTATACATCTACTACTTATTTATTGAATATGTTAAGAGAAGAAAGCAATGATTTAATTATTTCTGAGGATTTTAATTATAATAAATTGTATAATAAGTTTGTAACTAACAAATTCGAAAGGAAATTGGATCTGATAATTATCGAGTTTAAACAATGCGATTATACTAATATAACCCAATATATACATAATATGTTATTAACTTTAATAATAATAACAAAATATCAAGAAAACTTTGGAACATGTATTATTAAAATTGATAATATATTTTATAAAGCAATAATTGATATCATTTTTTTATTGTCTTCATTTTATGATAAAATTTTGTTGATAAAGCCAATTATAAGCAATATAACAAAAGGAGAACGATTTATTGTTTGTAAATCGTTTAATTGTAATATAGTTGAAAATTCAAACATTCGTAATAAATTAGATGAACTAATACTAACAAAATTGAATGATGGGGTTGATAAATGTATTGCTTCTTTAATAAATGATGAATTACCATATTATTTTTTAAATAAATTAGAAGAATCTAATGCTGTAATTGGTCAACAACAATTAGAAGCATATGATCAAATTATTAATATTTTCAAAAATAAAAATCGTGATGAAAAAATAGAAATTTTAAAAAGACAACATATTCAAAAATGTATTCAATGGTGTGAAAAAAATCAGCTGCCGCATAATAAATTTATTGATAAAGTTAATATATTTTTAACACCAAAAAGGAAGGAAATTGAATATGAACTAACAGAATAATAATTTATTTTTCTTATGTTATTATTTTTCTTATGTTATTATTTTTTTTATGTTATTATTTTTTTATGTTATTATTTTTCTTATGTTATTATTTTTCTTATGTTATTATTTTTCTTATGTTATTATGTTAGTTCATATTAATAATTTAAGACATATATTTATTCCTCATCATCCTCGTTAATGCCTCCATTGTGTCCCCAGCTACTAAACTTGCGAAGATTACGAGGATGAAAGCGTTCCTTCATTAAATCTTCCTTGAATAATAACATATTTTCTCGCATTTTTTCATAATCATATGTAAATATACTTGGATTTCGGGATAGGTATATGTAGTTCAAATATATATTATTTGGATTTTCTCTCAATAATAGAATAGCGTCAAGGGACGAGTTTTGTGACAAACAATTACAATTTAATTGTATCTGGATTTTTCTTAATAATTCAATCGCATTTGGGTTCGATGACAAATAATACCAATTTATTTTATCTGGATTTTCTCTTAATAATTCAAGCGCACTTGGATTCAATGACAAACAATTCCAATCTATTTTATCTGGATTTGCTTTTAATAAATCAATCGCACTTGGATTCAATGACAAATTTTCCCAATTTATTTTATCTGGTTTTTCTCTTAATAACTCCATCGCGTTTGGATTATATGACAAATAATACCAATTTATTTTATCTGGATTTGCTTTTAATAATTCAATCGCGTTTGGATTATCTGACAAATATTCCCAATATATTTTATCTGGATTTTCTCTTAATAATTCAATCGCGTTTGGATTCAATGACAACAAATTCCAAACTATTTTATCTGGATTTTCTCTTAATAATTCAATCGCGTTTGAATTTTTGGACAAATTTTTCCAATTTATTTTATCTGGATTTTCTCTTAATAACCCCATCGCGTTTGGATTATATGACAAACCTTCCCAATTTATTTTATCTGGATTTGCTTTTAATAATTGTATAGCGTCAAGGGACGAGTTTTGAGTCAACCTAATCCAACTTATTTTATCTGGATTTTCTCTTAATAATTGAATAGCATTTATATTTTGTGACAAGTAATCCCAATTTAAGTTATCCTTATCAATCCAATCTAGTAAGCACATCGGTAATTCTAGGTTATCAGTCATTGTTTTATTTAAGTTAGCAGTCATTGTTTTATTTAAGTTCTTTTGCTATATTATTTAGATGACTGTTCATTTCAATTTTTTTTTAAAAAAGAAAATTAATAATTTAATACATATATTTATTCCTCATCATCCTCGTCAATTCCTCCAAAACCCCAGCTACTAAACTTGCGAAGATTACGAGGATGAAAGCGTTCCTTCATTAAATCTTCCTTGAATAATAACATATTTTCTCGCATTTTTTCATAATCATAAGTAAAGATGCTTGGATTAGATGACAATTGAGTCCAATCAATTTGCAAAGGATTTTCTCTTAACATTTGTATAGCTTCTGCATTTGGATTCAATGACAAATGTGTCCAATGAATTTGCAAAGGATTTTCTTTTAATAATTGTATCGCGTTTGGATTTTTTGACAAATTAAACCACTTTATTTTATCTTGATGTTCTGTTAATAACGCTATAGCTTCTGCACACGGATTTAATGACAAATTCCACCACTTTATTTTATCTTGATGTTCTGTTAATAACGCGACAGCGTTTGGATTTAATGACAAATAATACCAATCTAATTTATCTTGATTTTCTGTTAATAATTTAATAGCGTTTGGATTTAGTGATAACTGAGTCCAATTAATTTTATTTGGATTTTTTGTTAATAATTCAATCGCGTCAATGGACGAGTTTTGTGACAACTGTGTCCAATCTATTTTATCTGGATTTTCTCTTAACAAATCAATAGCATTTGAATTTCGTGACAAATTAGTCCAATCAATTTGCAAAGGATTTTCTTTTAATAAATCAATAGCTTCTGCACATGGATTTTCTGACAAATTAGACCAATTTACTTTATCAGTATTTACTCTTAATAACGCAATAGCTTCTGCACACGGATTTTCTGACAACCGCCTCCAATTTATTTTATCTTGATGTTCTGTTAATAACGCAATAGCATTTGGATTTTCTGACAAATTAAACCAATCTAATTTATCTTTGTCAATCCAATTTAATAAACACATCGGTAATTCTAGGTTTTTCATTGTTATAATAATATATTTATTCTTTATATAATATTTCATTTCAATTTTAATTGAAATAAAATATGTTTAATTCGCATTTACCGAAAACTATACTCTGTAAACGAAAAAATTTAAAAAGGTGCAACCTGTTAAACTTCATTAATAATCTCAAACTCAACTGTCTTCTTTTTTTTAGTAGTTTTCTTTTTTGTAACCGGAACGACTTCTTCTTCTAATGCCTCGGTAGCATCTTGTAATTTTAGTTTTTCGCTTAATTTTTTTGCCCTTGGTTTCACTTGTTCCTCTGCTTTTTCAACCGATTCTTGAGCTAACATAGTGCCTGCTTGTTCAAAATCAATTGTATCTGGCAACTGGTCCAACAATACTTTTGTTAATTTTTCGGAATTTCTTGTTGATGTCTTCTTATAGATAAAGAAACGATTGAGAAATGAAATATCTTTCTCATAATCTTTCATAAAAACCGCATCTTTATAATCACCTTCTTTTTTAGGATCTCGTTTTATTTCATTCATCATTGAATTATATAATTCAGAAAACATACCGCTGCCTTCTGGTAACCCCATATGTCTCGCTTCTTCTCTAGTTACTAATGTAAATCCATATTTATCCATGGTCATAGTTAAGAAATCAAAATTTACTAAATATTCGGAAACAGGCTTATTAATAGAATCCTGATATACATCAATTTTATAACCCAAACAAGTCTCATTATCTTCTAATGTTGAGGCATCATAACCTTTTGTTACCGACCATACTTTTTTATCATCAATATATATTTCTTTGCTTTCGCCTTCTGCCTTTTTCTTTAGCATATTAAATATTGTTCTTCCATCATAACAAGTAGCAATGAAATAACCATTTAATTTAGTGCATTCAGCAACGTTTCTCATAAAATTATAAAATGTTACTTTATTTTCAAACATATAATGAAGAGCAAATTGACACGACGAAACATCAAATCCATTAATTCCTTTTCCGTGCTGTCTTTCTACTGCTGGGCCTAAACTTTTATTAATTCCCGTTGAACCAAAGACAGATTTGATAATTTCATTTGCCTTATCATCTAACATATTTGTTCCACTCCTAATATTTTTTGAGCTATTCCCATTTACGAATAAAGCATATGGTATATTTTTTGTAGTCGTTTTAAAATTTAAATATCTAGCGCATGACCCATTCAATCTATTTTCTAAATTATCTTTTGCTATATCAATTCCGAGAACAAAGGATAACCCAGCACCAATCCATTTTGGTAAATCCCCAGCTTTACCACAAGCAAAATCAATAAGAGTATTGCCTTTCCTAGAAACGCCTTGTATTATTGCTTTTTTAACATATAAATTGTGAAAATCACGCATTCTTTGAGTTAATTTATCATTTGTTACGCTATTGTAATATACATCATCAGATATTTCCATTCCAGGAATACCTTCGCCCGTAGCAATCATTTTTTCAGTTACTGGATTATGAATAGAATTCCAATTACTATCAGCAGTCTTATAATCATTTGCTCCTATACCTTGTCTTGATTTAAAATCGGATTGTCTTGCTATAATAAAATCGGCTGTTTTATCATATCTAACTCGCATTGGAATCCATTTCCACATACCAGATTTTGTTAAATCGTATCTGAACTCTACTATAGTTTGATCACCAAACACCTCTCTTTCTTCGGTAAACATTTGATATGAACCATTCGCATCTAATTCTAACATAATATTACATAATCCAGCCAAAGGATCGCATGGATTAGAAGGGAAGAATTGCTTTGGTCTATATCCGTCTTCACCATAATTGCCTTTTATATCTAAAATTTTATCATCCAAAACATCTTGACAAGGATTAATATAGCCATGTTTATCCTTGTCAAACCCAACCGCTAAAACCAATGTTTTATATTGATTATATTGTGTAGATTCATAAGTATTAATACCGTTTTCAAAAATTGGTATAACAACATCTAGCCCATCACTACCTTTTTTTGTTACAACAAGAAAATCAATGGTATTATAACTTTGAGGAAACGTTTGAGTAGCTTCAGATGGCTTCCACTTAAAAAGATATGGCCAAGTTATTTTTTTCTTTGGACCTGCTTCCAAAATCTTATTTCCCCCAACCCCTAAAAGCGTTGGAGTAAAGATTAATCCGTCAATTTCATAATCAAATAAATTATCAGCAATTCTTCTCAACAAATAATTATTCGCTTCAAATATGTTGTATTTTGTTGTTGTGTTTGGAGCTCCTTCGCTCGAAAGATCAAACGTTGGATAGAATTTTTTTGATATTATTGTTATAGGACTTCTATTTTCCACTTTATATGCGGATAATAATGCTAGCATTGAACCTTTTTTTGCTTCTGGCTTTGTGCTTGTGCTTGTACTATTTCTATTTGGTTTAAGAATTGTAACAAATTCTTTTAACATTGGCAGACGACATCCGTCTTTAAAATATTTATCATCTTTTGTAAGAACTTGAACAAATGGTCTAGCTCTTACATCAACTTTATTAACATAATAAATATCAAATACAGCAAATGTATTAATATATTGATGTTTCTTATTGTGTATTATTAGCTCCCCATCTAATAACGAATTGAAACATTTTTCTTCTATTGTTTTTGCACCAGTAAATATAACATTCATATTCATATTGATCAAATATATTTTCCCAACTGAATTTATATATAATAAATGTCTATCCCCGTCCGCTTTTTCAGTTACACAATAAGCAAATGGTTCGTTAATATTTGGTACAATAATATCTGGATTTAATGGCCCGACATTAATAATACCTAGAGTTACTAAACTAGGTCCAATAAAATCACCAGGGTACATTCGATCTTTAGCAATATACGTTTCTCCTTTTTTTGTATAATCATCTTCAAAAAGCAACCTATGATAATTTTGTAAAGTTTCTTTTTGTTCAGGATACGAAATAGGATAGTTTGTTTTTTGAAGGCCACATAACACATCTTTAATAACTTTTTGTATACCAGTAGTTAACTCTTCGAAATGTTTATATATTCTTTGTGCAGAAGGTAATACTTCTATTTCTATTTCATATACTTCTTGATTTTGAAAAACATTAGATTCATCAATATTATAAGTCTGCATCATCCAGCCTTTATCATTTTTTGTTGAACTTTTAACAATACTAATATCAACTCTAAATGGAAATGACGAATTCCATAAAGGATGTACAAAAGAAACACGATTCATATATCTGAATACTTTTTTAGAGTTATCCCATTTTTCAATTAATTCTTGCCCTATTTTTCCTGTTTTATTGATTTTATTTTCATTTTTTATAGATACTCTAAAATTAAAATCGTTAAAGTCCGCACTTTCAATACTAATATCGCTACCTTCTTTTTCTTTAACATCCGATTTTCTTAATAAATTAACACTATTTGTGTTTTCGTTAATTAAAAGTCTTAAATTATTTGATTTACAATATTCCTGAATATTTGTTAATCCAGTTATTTCAACACGAAATCTATCAATATCTCCAGATGTTTTAAATTCGCCCGTTTTAACATCTAAAAATTCTGGTTGAATTTTTAAACTATACTCTCCTTTTTCATTATTAGATACATAACCTAATGATTTTAGTTTTTTTACAACATTATCATAATCTATTTTTGTTATTTGTTTTATTCCTTTTGTTCCAAATTTAGCCTCCATCTCATATTCATTATATTTACCAGAAAGAGTATTAAAGTAAAATTTAGAAATTATATTTAATTGAATTTTTGGATCTAATTTGGGTTTATCGTCAACTCGTCTAAATGGCCTTCCTCTTGGTTTAAAATTATTATTTTCTTCCTTTTCGGTAGGTTTATTCATTTCTGTATATATATATTACTTATACATATTTTTATATTCTTATTCAATTTTTTATTAATAGTTCAAAACTAAAAGCTCGTAAATATCCTTTTTACCAATTTTCTTTTTATTAATTTTCTTTTCATCAATTTTCTTTTCATCAATTTTCTTTTCATCAATTTTCTTTTCATCAATTTTCTTTTCATTACTTATTGTTTCAGTAATAGTGTTTTCATTTGAATCAATATTTATATTTAACTTTTTACATAAATCTGTTAGTTCATCAAGCTTATAAGAACCCATTGATTTTAATGTTGCATCAAAACTACTCATTGTGTAATACGTATCTCTATATTGTTGTACCATAATTGGAATAACATCTAATTCGATATGATGCTCGTATGTTTTATTATTTCTGTGTATAATATTTACTGGATGTTTATCGTCAATATCTATACAAGTTATTTCTAATATTTTTCGTTTATCAACTAACAAAACATTAATATCTTCTAAAACACAAAGAGCAAAAAATGTTTTTACTGAAATTTTATCCTTATTAGCCAAGTCATCTTCTAGTTCAGTTAACGGTTTAATTTTATGAATTTTTAAAATATCCTTATTTTTTCTAATTAGTTCGATATATTTAAATTTCTCTGTTTTTTCTACAACAAAATATTGATTATTAATTTCCATCTCATAATTTGAAAATCCGTTTTTTAAAATATAAAAACACCAAAATAACGAATCTTTTTGTCTTGGCCTGTATATTGTTTCTTTTACTTTAATAAATTTGGGTTTAATAGGCACTTGAATAGGCACTTGAATAGGCACTTGAATCATATGTTTAGTAACCGTGTTAGTAGCAGGCTTAGTAACAAGGTTAGTAGCAGGCTTAGTAACAATGTTAGTAGCAGGCTTAGTAACAAGGTTAGTAACAATCGGTTCTTCATAGTATTTTTTTTGTGTTGGTTTCAAACAACTCGGGATCATATGTTTAGTAAATCTGGATATATTATCAGATGTAAACATATAATCTTGTAAATTTGCTATAATTGCTTCTGTCGTCATTGTTCTAATATATTATGTTGATATATCTTTATTACCTTTTACAAAAAATGTATTTTTATACTTTTCCTTTTCCTGTTCGGCATTGTTCAAATACATCTCTTGCGTATTAACATATTTTATATATAAAATTAATTCTGTTAGTACGGAATTATCAACATCAGTTAAATTAATATGAATTCCGTATTTATTTTCATTGATTATCACCTCTTTATTCTTTGTTAAAACTCTCAATACCTCAATTTGATTGAATTTTGACATATTCTCTATTTGTTCCCTTATGTAATTAAGTTTGTTGAAATCATATTCTTCGCTCATTATTAAATAATAATAATAAGTTTGCTTTAAATAAAAATAAAAATTATTATTATTTAACAATTACAATTATATTATTATTAGCAACAAGCGTCAATTAACAAGAATCAAGCATCAATCATCAATCTAGGCTTAAAATCCTTTTTAAATCCTTCTTTTGCAGGAGGAACCAATTCAGCAATAACAGAAACATATTTGTCATTTAATTCAAATCTTTGCGCAATAACACGAGCAACAAATTTGTTATTTTCTTCAATTGAATTAAAATAATCACTCGCAAAATAGTGATCTCTAGCAATAAAAAGCACAAATGGACTTGGTTGTTCGTCTATACTTTCAGCTCTAATACCTGCTTTTGTAATATTTTTAGCAATACAATTCAATCTCATACCTGAAATAGGATAACAAACTTCACAATTAAACACAACATCAAATATTATATTTTCGCCTTTTACAATCCCACTTGAAAATGTAATAACCTTAATTGATTCTGGTTTAACATATCCTTGAACAATACATTTTCCACCAACCATTTTAGTAATTGTATTTTCTAATGTTTGTTTTAAATTTTTACCAATAGAAATCATAGGCAATATAATAGTTTTGGTAATTTGACAAGGACTATAAACTGAACTAGTATTTTCTTTTTGTTTATACTTAGATTTCGATGTTTTAACAAAATTTTCCATTATATATTTATTATATATTTATTCTTTTAAATAATTTCAATTTTATTTTATTTGTAAAAGTAATTATATTTACTATTTTTTACCTTTTTCTTTCTTTTCAAATTCATTGATAATTGCGGTTTCTGTGTCTAAAAACCATGTTTTGTTATCTAACTTTTGGTTCTCAAAACTTCTCAATATGAATTCTTGTCTTACACAAAGTTCAAACACACCATCTTTAGAAGAATATCTATCATATATTTCAATATTGTTTAATATTTTTATGATTTTTTCTTTACCAGATTGGTCACATCTAAATCCAGTACTGCGCACATTTTCAGTATCCTTTACCTTATAAATCATATACTTTTTTTTAGTTTCGAAACCTATAAATCCAACATATTGGTTTAAATTTGATTTTAAACGATATTTTTTCAATATAGCGTCTTGTAAATCTCTTTTATCTTCTGGTTTTGCAACTATCCATGTATTATCCTCTAATATATATATGTTTACATTTTCTATTCTTGATGGTCCATCAAATATTACTATACCAGTAATTCCCTTTGAAACTATTAATTTTGATAATAAATATTTTTTCATTTTTCCAAAGAAACGTTTTAATCTTTCATTTGTTAGTTTAGTTTCTAAATGTTCATCAGAATAAATATAATTTAATAAATCTATTTTTTCATCCATAATCAAATTATCTACTATATGCTCTATCAAAAATTGTTCCAAAATTTCCAATCGTTCTTGTTCTGAATTTGCTGGTATTATATCATTTTCTTTTGCTAATTTTCTAAATACAATACCACAATGTTGATACCAATTGTCATTACCTCTTTGTACTTTAGTGCTTTCTAAAGTTAAATTATAATTGACAAACATTAATTCTAATACTTGTGCTCCTACATAAACTATATTTTTTTTAACTATTTTTTCTTGAATCTGTGTTTCATCAATAGGTTTGTCATCAATAGTTTTGTTATCTAT
>TBL_comb47_HYPODRAFT_10001445_pt1 | contig 30991 bp, 28 predicted proteins | sample TroBogypolimnion_40_FD_10682 | JGI IMG/M metagenome (IMG submission 10682) | reverse complement strand
AAGCAGTACGAAATGGCCCGGATCGACGAGAGCCGCGAGGGCGCTGTCATCCAGGTACTTGATACGGCCCAGCCGCCCGAGCGCAAGAGTAAACCCATGAGGGCGGCGATGACCATGGTGACCGCATTGGTATCAGGTTTCGCGCTGCTTTTCTTTATCATTATTCGTCAGATCCTGCAAAGTGCTAGCCAAGTTCCTGAGTCCGCCGCAAAGTTCAATCGTCTCGGGCAAGCTTGGGCGAGGGCCCTGGGCCGTTCCACTACCCCGTCATTGCGAGACTAGTGCGGCAACCCTCAATCACCATGTCCAATCAAAAAACTGCTCTAATTACAGGCATCACCGGCCAAGATGGGTCATATCTTGCTGAGTTTCTGCTTGAAAAGGGTTATGTGGTGCACGGAATCCGTCGCCGCACATCCTTGTTCAACACTGATCGCATCGACCACCTTTATAAGGATCCACACGAGCCTGATACAAGGTTGTTTCTTCACTATGGTGATATGACCGATAGTTCGAGCCTAACACGCATCATTCAGCAGGTTCAACCCGACGAAATTTACAATCTGGCTGCACAGTCTCACGTTCACGTTAGCTTCGAGGAGCCAGAGTACACGGCCAACTCTGACGCGCTCGGTCCGCTGCGCATCCTCGAAGCGATTCGTCTGCTCGGCCTGCAAAGAAAGACGCGCTTCTATCAAGCAAGCACCTCCGAACTTTTCGGCGCAGTGCAGGAAATCCCTCAGAAGGAAACTACACCCTTCTACCCGCGAAGCCCCTATGGGGTGGCAAAACTCTACGCGTACTGGATTACAGTTAACTACAGAGAAGCCTATGGGATGTACGCTTGCAATGGCATCCTGTTCAATCACGAGTCCCCCGTTCGTGGTGAAACATTCGTCACCCGCAAAATAACTCGTGCCCTCGCGAGAATTAAGCTTGGACTGCAGGGATGCTTGTATCTTGGCAACATGAATGCACTGCGCGATTGGGGGCATGCAAAGGACTATGTTGAGGTGCAGTGGTTGATGTTGCAACAGGATCAGCCAGAAGATTTTGTCATCGCTACCGGCGTCCAATACAGTGTGCGCGATTTTGTGAATGCGGCATGCAAGGAGTTAGGCATGACCATCTCATGGCGCGGGGAAGATGTCGAAGAGAAAGGCTACGACGAGTCCGGAAAGTGTATCGTTTCAGTCGATTCTCGCTACTTCCGGCCAGCCGAAGTCGAAACCCTATTAGGCGACGCTAGCAAAGCCAAGGAGAAGCTCGGTTGGACGCCCAAGATTACCTTTGCCGAACTAGTGAGTGAGATGGTGCGCGAAGATCTGCAATCGGCACAACGCGACGAACTAGTCAAGCGCAACGGCTACAAAGCCATGGGGCATCACGAATGAATCGGCCTGTTGCGACCACCTTCACGACTGCACCAGAACGTAGTGGCTCAACGCCCTTCCAACAGTCATCTGTGACAGCCCGTGTTTACGGTTTTGATAGTTTTCTCTCACACTCGGGACCCATGTATAGAAAGTCTCTGTACCCAATTTTCGGATGAGTAGTTCTTGATGCAACACCGCGCATTGTTCCTCGACCGCGACGGCGTGATCAACGTGGATCAAGGCTACGTGCATAGCCCAGAAAACTTTGAATTCATAGACGGTATCTTCGATGTGGCGCGCACAGCTTATGCCCAACATTACAGACTGGTGGTCATCACCAATCAATCTGGGATTGCGCGCGGGTTGTATTCTGAGCTACAGTTTCACTTATTGACTAGTTGGATGTGTGATCAATTTGCCTTGAAGGGGGCACCGGTAGCCAAAGTCTATTTTTCACCCTATCACCCAACTGCAGGTATTGGGGAATACAGAAGAGACGATGTTTCTCGTAAGCCACGCCCTGGCATGATCCTGCAAGCGCAACACGAACTGAATCTGAATTTAGAGGATTCAGTTTTGATCGGTGACAAACCTGCAGACATTCAAGCAGGTATTGCCGCGGGTGTGGGTTGTAATCTCTTGTTTTCATCGGCAGATCCGGGCGGGTCATTGAACACCGCTTATAGACGCATAACTTCGCTGTCAGAGGCTCTGGTCATGCTAAATAGCGGCCAACTAAAAGTTGTTACGTCATGAAGTTGCTGGTCTTAGCTGGTGGCTTTGGCACACGCTTACAGTCCGTCTTGCCAACCGTACCTAAAGCCCTAGCGCCTGTTGGGACGCTGCCTTTTCTCTACCTACAGATCGAGCATTGGAAGAGTCAAGGAATCTACGATTTTGTCTTTCTATTGCATCATGAGTCGGGAATGATTATCAGCTTCCTGGAAGGCCAACAATCAGGGTTGCTTCATGATTGCGAAGTTCGATGGTTGGTTGAACCAACGCCGCTAGGGACAGGTGGTGCAGTGGCGTATGCAACCGAGCAACTAAATCTTGTAGACAATTTCTTGCTCACGAACGCCGATACCTGGCTGGGTACGGGGATGGCAGCACTACGCCACGCAAATGTGCCAGCGATCGCCGTGGTAGAACTACGTGACGCTACTCGCTATGGTTGCGTGCAATTTGATAAAAAACACAGCGTCACAGCCTTTACGGAAAAGAACAACCGGGAAGGTTCGGGCTGGATTAATGCTGGTCTGTGTCGGTTGAATGCCGAAACATTTAAAGACTGGGATCACATGCCGTTTTCCTTGGAGCGATTGACCTTCCCTGCCATGGTTACGCGGGGTGACTTGAAGGCTGTCACGCTACAAACTGACTTCATCGACATTGGTATACCCGATGATTACTATCGTTTTTGCCGCTGGATTGCAGCGAACCGTGAAGGCGCCTTGTGAAGCTAGATAACTTCGTAATACCCGAAAACGCGACTCTACGCGATGCATTGCTGAAGATTGAAACCAATCACCACGGCATCATTCTCACGACAAACCTTTTGGGTGCTGTAATAGGTCTAGCCACAGACGGTGATATCCGCCGCACGCTGCTAAGAGGGACGTCACTGGACGATCCAATTGCAGGAAGTGCCAACGCTGAGTTTGTCTGGGCCACGCCCGATACTCCCCGGGAGATGATGCTGAAGAAGTTGGATCATCGCATCAAGGTTATACCCGTTCTGGATGCAGATCGAAAACTAAATGGCATCGTTAGCCGTGATCGTTTACCCGTGCAGGCTGAAGAGCCGGTCTACGCACGTGCTCGGGCACCTGTTCGGATCAGTTTTGGTGGTGGCGGCTCAGATTTGACACATTACTTTGCAGGCGACAGCGGTGCTGTGATCAATGCGGCTATTTCCATCTACAGCCACGCGACACTTCACTTGCGGGACGACAGGAAGATCATCATACGATCGCGTGATATTGGCGAGACCTTGTGTGCCGACAACATTGAAGACGCTTTTCAAGAAAAAGGACGATTTGGGCTCATCCAGGCACTACTTAAAGCCATTCACCCAGATTTTGGTTTTGAACTCTTTCTGCACTCTGACTTTCCAATGAACTCGGGGCTGGGCGGTTCTGCTGTGGTTTCTGCGGCGGTGTTGGGCTGCTTCAATCAATTTCGCCGTGATCAGTGGGATATGCACGAACTCGCCGAAATCGCTTACCAGGCCGAGCGCATTTATCTGGACGTGGCCGGTGGATGGCAGGACCAATATGCCACCGCGTTTGGTGGCTTTAATTTCATGGAATTTCGGATGGATCAGAACATAGTCCACCCTTTGCGAATTCAAACAAACACACTGTTAGAACTTGAAGAGAGTTTGATACTCTGCGACACTGGAACGACCCACAATTCAGGTGATATTCACCAAGATCAGCGCCAGCAAATGCAACAGGAACATATCCGCGAGCAAGTCAAGACCAATGTCGAACTAACTTACCGGATGCGCAACCAGTTGCTGCGTGGCAATTTGCTGCAATTCGGTCAGTCCTTGCATGAAGCTTGGCAGTTCAAGCGCCAGTTCAGTAGCAAGATTTCCACCGCCCACCTGGATCAAATTTACGAAAGTGCGCTGAATCATGGTGCGGTTGGTGGCAAACTCTTAGGCGCGGGCGGCGGTGGATTCTTCATTTTCTACGTCCCCTCGTTCCGTAAACACGAATTAATGACTAACTTGGAACAGTTCGGACTCAAAATTCGGCAATTCCGTTTTGAGCCAGAAGGACTACGTGCCTGGACGGCTCGAGAACGCAAGCATCACATAGAAATAGAAACAGAATGAATATAAAGATTGGAAAACACACAATTGGCGGTGGGCGTGCCTACATCATCGCGGAGGTTGGCAACAACCATAATGGCAGTTTTGACCGCGCAATAGAAATGATAGACCTCGCCTGCGATATGGGAGTAGATTGCGTCAAGTTTCAGATGCGACATTTAGAAGAGGTTTATCGCGAGCGTACCTTGCGAAAGGATGGGGAAGATCTTGGAACCGAGTATGTCCTCGATCTTCTGCGTCGCTTTGAACTCACGAATGAGCAACACCGAAATCTTTCCGATTACTGTGCGCAGAAGGACATTCTTTATTTGTGTACTCCCTGGGATCAACGCAGTGTTGATGTGTTGGAAAGTTTTGGTGTACCAGCATACAAAGTTGCATCGGCCGACTTAACCAACCTTCCTCTGCTCAACAGATTGGTTATGACGGCAAAACCGCTTATTCTTTCCACTGGAATGAGCCAACCTGCAGAGGTGAAAACTTCAGTAGACTTTCTAAATCAGCGGAATGCCCAGTTTGTGCTACTACATTGCAACAGCACTTACCCAGCCCCTTTGCACGACATCAACCTCAAGTGGATGCAACAATTGCGCAAAATACACCCTTTGGTTGGGTATTCCGGGCATGAACGGGGCATTAATGTTTCACTCGCGGCGGCGGCCCTCGACGCTTGCGTAATCGAGCGTCACTTTACGCTTGATCGAACCATGGAAGGTCCTGATCATGCTGCCAGTCTGACACATTCCGAATTCAAACGAATGGTAGATGGAATTCGTGAGATTGAAGAATCTCTAGGGGACGGTATGGTGCGCCAACTGTCGCAAGGGGAAATGATTAATCGGGAAAATCTGGGCAAGAGTCTGGTTGCCACAACGGTGCTCACTAGAGGCACAATACTTGGGCCACAGCACATCAAGGTACGCAGTCCTGGGCAAGGTTTATCGCCCCAGCGCTATGAAGTACTTTTGGGGCGCACGTTGCAACACGATATGGCAGAGGAAGACTTTTTCTATCCCACTGATCTAAAAGACGAACGAGTTGAACCGCGCTCATATGCTTTTCACCGCCCTTGGGGTATACCTGTTCGCTACCATGACTTCAGGGACTACTTCGCACGAATTCAACCTGATGTATGGGAGTTCCACCTCTCGTACTCGGACATGGATCTCGACCCGGCCGAATTTCTCGACGGTCCGCTCACCGCAGACTTCGTAGTGCATGCGCCAGAGCTGTTTTCTGGAAGTCGCCTGATGGATCTTGCAACCCCGGACGAAGCTTATCGGAGCGAATCGATCCGGGAAACCCAACGGGTGATCAATATCACTCGAGGACTGAAGCGTTTTTTCCCCAAAACCGCTAGACCGCCCATTGTCGCCAACATTGGCGGTTTTACGATGGATGGTCCCTTGCCGGCATCATCATTAAAGAGCTATTACGAACGCTTTGCACAAAGTCTGAAGCAACTCGACTTGGATGGTGTTGAACTTATCCCACAGACTATGGCACCCTTCCCATGGCATTTTGGTGGTCAGCGATATCAGAATCTCTTCGTCAAGAGTGATGAAATTGTCGAATGGTGCGATAGACTGAATCTGCGTATGTGTTTCGACATATCGCATAGTAGGTTGACATGTAATCACTATGGACTTAATTTTTACGATTTTTCTGCGCGTATTGCACCATACACGGCTCACCTGCATTTAGGGGATGCACGTGGCGTCAATGGTGAGGGGCTGCAAATTGGAGAAGGTGATCTTGACTTTGCACAGCTTGGTGAAATTCTTAAAGCAGGGTGTGCGGGCGCTAGTTTTATTCCTGAAATATGGCAAGGTCATAAGAACGGAGGTGAAGGTTTTTGGATTGCCTTGCAAGCGTTAGAGGAGTTTCTATGAAGTCAAAAATCAAGGCAAGTATCAGCAAATCCATCCATACGAAAGAATTATTGCTAGGAAATGAGCAACTTATAGAGCAACTTGAATGCTTGGCTCAAGATTGTATTGATGCACTGCGAGTCGGCGGGAAGGTAATATTTGCTGGCAATGGCGGCAGTTTTGCAGATTCCCAGCATCTTTCCGCCGAATTCACTTCAAGATTTTTAATGGAAAGGGCGCCACTTTCGTCACTTGCCCTTGGCACTAACAGTTCGGCTATGAGTGCTATAGGTAATGATTATGGCTACGAGAACGTATTTGGTCGCGAACTGCGTGGCATTGCCCAACCAAAGGATGTATTTGTTGGTATTACAACGAGTGGTAACTCTGTCAATATAATTAATGCAGTCGAAGTTGCCAAAGAATTGGGAGTTAGAACGATCGTTTGGACTGGCAATACTGGTGGAAACATTTCTGATAAATGCGAGTGCATGTGTGTACCATCAAGTAACACGGCAAATATACAGGAATGTCATATTCTGATAGGTCATATCCTATGTGGTTTAGTCGAGGATGGGTACTTCAACGTGTAGTAATCGAATTATTACTGATTCCTTCATATCTTTATCTCAAGATAGAATACGATGAAAAAAACTAAGGTGCTGGCTATTGTCCCCGCAAGGGGTGGTTCGAAAGGAATAAAAAACAAAAATCTTGCCGATTTGGGCGGAATTCCACTATTGTGCTACACAATAGCAGCGATCAAGAATTCAAAACTAGTTGATAATTTCATAATATCAACTGACAGCAAGGAAATACTAGAATTAGGTCTCACATTCGGTGCAATTGATATTGGTCTCCGCCCTTCTGAAATATCACAGGACAATTCAAGAACATTCGATGCACTTAAGTTCTCATTGAAGCAATTCGAAGAAGAATACAGTAGTTGTGAGTACTTGTTAGAGTTGCAACCCACATATCCGTTTAGGCGTGAAGGTCAAATTGATGCGGGTGTCCTTGGACTAATTGGGGGAGGGTGGGACTCATTTACTACTGTTCGTCCGATTATGGATACTGGGCATCCCGATTTTATTGGCAAACTGGGCGAAGATGGAAGCTTGGTCTTTGCAGGCAGTCCAAATAAATTTAGACGCCAAGATTTATCTCCCCGCTACGCTTGTGTTGGTTCAGTTATGGGTGCAAAGGTAAGTCACATTAATAATCATGGGAATGAGTTACTGCACGGCATATGTGGCCCCGTAATTTTGAATAGCTCGTTTGATTATTTTGATATTAATGAAATTGACGATATCGTTTTGGCAAATAAGATCATTGAGTGCGATCTTGTGAAGAAAAGTTGGTATGTTGAAAATCTTCGTAATTGATTAATGGGTTGTATTTTTAATATTTAAATATGCCGATTCCAATCAGCAATTTGTGTCGCATCTCCATTTTGAGCTGATTTGAGTTCTTTTGCAAGAAAATGCTGTATTAATTATGAATTCTAGAAATATTGGATTTATGCAGGGTCGCCTCTCTCGAATGGCCGACGGTAAAATTCAGTCCTTCCCATGGGATTGCTGGAGAGAGGAATTTGCGGTTGCTGAGAAAATAGGCTTACACCTGATGGAATGGACTCTGGATCAGAGTAAACTTCACGAAAACCCGCTGTTGACCGTTACCGGGCAGCGTGATATTAAGCAACTTTGTCAGCGTCATGAAATCGCTATTTCATCTTTGACTGGAGACTGTTTCATGCAGGCACCTTTCTGGAAGGCAACAAACAAGGAACTGTGCATATCTTTAAAAAATAGCTTTATGGCCATAGCCAATGCGTGTCAGGAGATTGGAATTACATATGTAGTTGTTCCCTTGGTCGACAACGGACGGATTGAAAACCAAGAGCAAGAGGATCAGCTTATCCAATTTCTTGATGATAAGGCGCATTTATTTGCATCAAAAGGTCTGAAAGTCATTTTTGAATCTGACTTTACCCCAGTTGAATTAGCCCGATTCATCAGCTTTTTAGATTCATCAATTTTTGGGATAAATTACGACATCGGCAATAGCGCGGCCTTGGGGTTTATTCCGCAGGAAGAATTTGCAGCATATGGCAATCGTATCATGAATGTACACGTGAAAGACAGAATGCTTGGTGGTACAACCGTGCCGTTAGGTACAGGCAATGCAAAATTTGATGTTGTATTCAAGGAACTCCGCAAAATAAACTATGCTGGAAACCTAATATTGCAAACAGCTCGTGCTATGGATGATGACCACGCGTCGCCACTGATCCGATATCGTGATATGACGATTGACTGGATGACAAAACATGGTCTTGCACCAGATAAGGCGGGCAAGTATCACCATGCCCGTGTTTTAACAAAAACACCTTAGAAGCCGTGAAGCTTGATCTGTCGGGCAAAGTGGCACTGGTGACTGGCTCTTCACGTGGTATCGGGCGTGCGATTGCCGCGACCTTGCTTGACGAAGGCTGTAAGGTTGTGTTGAATGGCCGAAGCGCGAGCGACTTGGCGAGATCTTGCACGGAACTTGACGGAACCGTGGCCATTGCCGCTGATGTTACTTGTCCTGAAGAAGCACGGAATTTGTTAACTTCTGTGGTTGGCAAATTTGGCAAGCTGGATATTTTGGTTTGTAACGTTGGCAGCGGACGCTCGGTTTCCCCGGGCAATGAAACGCTAGTTGAATGGCAGCGGATCTTTGCACTGAATCTATGGAGTACGACCAACACCGTCGAAGCGGCACGCGATGCATTGGTGGCTAGCAAGGGATCCATCGTCTGTATTTCATCGATATGCGGGATTGAGGTGGTTCCCGGAGCGCCGGTGACGTACTCGGCTGCTAAGGCCGCACTTCACGCCTATGTTAGAGGTATCGCCCGACCACTTGGACTGCAAGGCGTGAGGATCAATGCCGTAGCTCCGGGGAATATCCTCTTCGAAGAATCGGTGTGGTCGAGGAAGTTGGCACAAGATCCCGTTGCTGTTCGAAGTATGTTGGAACGGGATGTTGCGCTCTCACGTTTAGGATCATCAAATGATATTGCAGGTCTTGTAGCATATTTGGCATCCCCGCGAGCTTGCTTTGCAACCGGAAGTATTTGGACGATAGATGGTGGGCAGATTAGATCTTGAGCATTATCACAACATGAATCAACAAGCACCATGATTTTAAGTAAATTTAATTTAGTGAATAAAACTGCACTCATCACGGGTGCTGCGGGGCTGTTAGGTATTGAACACGCGACAGCGCTGCTGGAGTGCGGCGCAACGGTGGTTCTAACCGATGTATCCGAATCCGCGCTGGATTCAGCCAAATCGCGCTTGTCGCGAGATTTTAACCTTGCGCGGATTGTTACCAAATTGATGGATGTAACCTGCCTTAATGCAGTGCAGGCCGTCGCACACACTTTGACGACAGAAGGTTACCGAATAGACATTCTTGTCAATAACGCTGCGATCGACCCGAAGGTAAAAGGAGACCAAGCCATCCAAGAAACCACCCGTCTGGAAGACTTTCCCCTTTTTCAATGGGACTTACAGATTGCTGTCGGACTTACCGGCGCATTCTTATGTAGCCAAGTTTTCGGCAAAGCGATGGCGCAAGATGGTAAAGGAGGCGTCATACTGAATATTGCTTCTGACCTTTCGATATTTTCGCCCGATCAACGACTTTATCGAAAAGACGGGTTGCCTGACGAAATGCAACCCGTCAAGCCAGTGACCTACTCTGTGATAAAAGCAGGTCTTGTCGGCCTCACTCGCTACCTTTCCACGTATTGGGTAGAAAAAGGCGTGCGCGCCAACGCACTCTCACCTGGTGGCGTATTTAACGGACAAGGTGAGGAATTTGTCCAACGCCTCAACTCCCTGATACCTCTGGGTCGAATGGCTCATAAAGACGAATATCGCGCCGCTGTCCAGTTTCTTTGTTCGGATGCTTCTTCCTACATGAATGGACAGAATCTGGTGATGGATGGCGGGCGCTCGGTTTGGTGATAGGTTATGTAGGGTAGATGAAAAGAACAAATCCCTAATTTAGAAGAAATACATTGAAAAAGGGAAAACCAACTCTATTGACATCAACCGCCATCTACATGACTGGCGATCTACTGTCGGCCGGGGTCAAAAGTATTCTATTGATTCCACTTTATGCTAGGTTCATGACACCAACTGAGTATGGGCTTTTTGGTACGGTCAATACGATAGTAATAGTGCTTGGCATTATTAGTATGTTAGGACTTCAATCAGCTGTTAGTCGATTCTATTTTATTTATAAAGCAAATGAAGAAGAAAATCGCTATCTTGCAAGTATTTGGATCTTTCAGATAGCGTTTTCAATTGGATTAACTATCATTCTAGTATTGAATGAAGAACTTTTGTGGCAGTGGGCTGCTCCAAACATTCCAAAAGAACCCTATTTTTTGATCGTAATTCTTGGAGTTTTGCTTGCCTTTAGCTCCATCATCTACTCTACATGCTTGCGTGCACAAGAACGACCTTGGCCCTTCTTCTTCCTACAGCTTCTATCGACAATCATTTACATCCTATTAACTGCAATCTTCCTAATTGGATTTAAGTGGGGCGCTCTTGGAGCGATATGTGCCGGTTTAGGCGGGAGCCTGGCGACGACAATCTTAGCATTCGCTATGGTTGGACGCAAGCTTAAGTTCAAACTGGAAACAAAGTATATCAAGGAATCAATTGTATACGGCGGCTGGATGATGACGGGGACCCTCGCATATACCGCCTTGGATCGTAGTCAGATATTAATACTTCAGCATTATGCAGACTTAGGGAAGGTTGGAATTCTCACTCTAGGACTGCAGTTGAGCGGCGTCATTATGATGATATCCGCGTCAATTAACAAAGCTTGGCAACCGCACATATTTTCATCAAGCACCAGTGAACTTGCTAGCGAGACAATGCGAACGCACGCCAAACACTATGTTGCCGGGATGGTTTTTTCCGCATTGGTGCTAAGTGTGTTAGCTAGGGACATTGTCTTGCTACTTGCAGGGCGAGCTTATGCCGAGACCTCATCAGTGTTGGTATTGCTGGTCGGTGCAGCATTCTTACAATCGTTAGCGGCAATTCCTTCATCTGCGTTGCTTTATGAACGTCGTGCTGGACTGGTACAATTATTCTTGACGTTATCCGCACTAATCACTATTCTCTTGAGCATGTTGCTAGTCCCAGTATGGCAGATGACCGGTGCCGCGGTGAGTATACTGGTCTCATCTTTTCTTTTTGCAGTTATGAGCTACATGATGGCCCAAAGAATCTTATGGATAAATTATAACTGGAGAGATATAGGTAAGGTAGTTGGTATCGGCTGCTTGCTTTTTGCGTTGGCAAGCGCGATCCCGGTTAGTCTAATTATACCATATGATACGATCCTTCGCTTAGTCATAATATCTCTTTATCCTGTCGGTCTGATAACCTTAGGTGTTTTTCGATACGCGGAGGTTCAATCTATTAGTGGAAAAATATTCGGCACTCTGTCTCATAGAGTTCAGCAAGTTAGGGACAGAATGTGCGGGCGAAACACCACCTGAAATAGCTAGAATATGGCTACGATTAGTACTGTCCGGTTTAAAAATGAATGCCTTCAACTGGTTAGCGGTGTGTGGCGTTTCTGTTGTGTCAGCATCGAGTGGGGGTGTGCTGAATGCTGTATAAAATGACTAATGACTAATGACTGGTTTTCGTCAAATTTCCAGGAGTGGATAGGATCGTAGGCCCAGAGAACAGTACCCAAGGAACTATTGATGACCTGCGAAAACAGTGTTTTGCCCGCATTCATGCCTCGCCACAGGTTGTTCAAACCCGTACCCAAGCACTAGTAATCCGGAAAGGGTTTTCAGCTACATGAGTGAATATGAAAAAATATTTTGATTGGCTTCGGTTAACGGCAAAGAGTTTATTGCTTCCTGTTTTACGGATTCAATACAAGCATGCCTGGAATCGACGGGAAGAAGTTTTCATAAAGTTCATGAAGAGATGGGGTCCGATTGAAGACAGAGAACAATCCAATGAAGTTGTATGGATATATGTTCAAGCTTGGTATACAAGCCCTTTGCCTTGGTATATGTTAACTTTGGCTCGCGCATTATATCAGCGAGGTCATAAAATTAAAGTTATCTTTGACGATAATCGATGGGGGGAACATGAGCCAATTCAATTGCATATACAAAATAGCATTGCAAAAGTATTGAAATGCCTTCCTCGGGATATTGACACTGTGCGTTTGAGTGAGATCGAAGCTGCTATTGAGCTAACGATATCAGATGAAAAACTTGATTTCTTCTCTGAAGCTCACACAACTCATATTATGAGAGGTGAAGCTAGGCCAGTTTCGAGTGTTCGAATCAAGAGCGAGATCAGCGGCAACTTAAGAAAGATAGCTGCGCGTATTCAAACCCTGTTTGATCTGGATAAGCCTAGTTACGCGATTTGCGGTGGTGGATTATATAGTTCCAGCAGTCTCTTTATGCACTATGGACAAGAAAATAATATTGAAGTTTCTAGTGTAGACTGCGGGAATGGTAGATTATTGCTGTCAGTAAATGGAATTGCGGCACAATTCAGAGATATTCCTGATGCATTTTCTAATTTACATGCAGACGATACCTGGGTAGTGAATGCAGCTCGGGATGAAGTGACGCGACGCGTGAAGGCTACTGATCAGTCTTCGTTTGAAAGTGATACATCTGCGTATCAACTGACGCCTGCAACTGGGGGCAATGCAAGTGTAGGAGTGCTTCTACTTCTAAATATCAGTTACGACACGGCGGCTCAAAGTAAGCATATTGTATTTAGCAGTCAAACTGAATGGCTTTTGGAGACCGTAGCATGGGTATTGAACAACACAAAGGAAAAAATTGTAGTTCGGCAGCACCCGGCAGAAAACATAAAACCGTACAGAAGCTCAGATAACTATCAAGACTTATTGAAAAAACGCTTTCAAACGAATCCTCGTCTCAAATTCATTTCAGCTTCTGCTAGCGTCAATACATATGATTTGCTTACACATGCTAAAGTAGTCATAGTAAACACTTCGACGGTGGGTATGGAAGCTGCGGCGTTCGGAAAAACGGTAATAACTGAAAACAATAGTTATTATAGTGATCTTGGCTTTGTATGGAAGGCAGGAAGTTACGAGAATTACTTTAACCTCATTGAACAGGCTCTAAACGGAAGCTTGGTAGTCAGCAAGGAACAATGCGACTTAGCTTGGCGATGCTATTATTTAGTTCATTGCTGTAGTATTTTATACACCGTATTCACGCCTCAGGAAATGGATTATGACAAGTGGGCGCTCATGGATCCTGTAGATATATTCAGAATGCCAGAGGTGATAGACATTATGTCTGTACTTGAGCAAAGATCTCCTCTGGCAACGACTCGGCACATTCGCCGAAGGTTAGAACGGAATTCCAACGCTATTGGTTGAATTTCAAGACTGCTCTCCTAGAATTATTTGATCTTCAGCATAAATCCTTTACAAAAACCCATATTATGAAAAAGCTATTAAAAAGTTTTGTTCCACCGATATTGTTACCAACTATCAGGCGATTATCCAATTTGCATTCATTGCGGAGACGGGTCAGTGGAGATTCCCAAAATCTGAGCATGTATTGGGATACGGAATTCGCTAAGACTCTCGATGTCTGGGGTGAAGGGAATGCATGGAATGAGATTCAACTGATAATGTTTGGGCTGGAAGGTAACGTCTTAGACATTGCGTGTGGAACGGGCAAGGTCACAGAAATCTTGTCGAAATATGCAAGTTTGAATCTGTACGGCTGCGATATTTCAGATTTTTTGATTCAAAAGGCAAAGGATAGGAATATTCCTCGCAGCCAATTTGAGGTTTGCGACGCGACTAAATTACCATTTCAGAACGACTTCTTTAACTATGCTTATTCGATTGGCTCCATTGAGCACTTCACAGAGGACGGTATTTATCAATTGTTGAGCGAGTGCTATAGAGTGGTGGAAAATGGATGCTTTCATCAACACCCCATTTCGAGAAGTGGCAGGAATGAAGGATGGATTACAAATACTCAAAGTTACCACAATAATTCTGTTACCTGGTGGTTGGAAAAATATCATGCCGTATACAAAAATGTTTTAGTGTTAGATTCATGCTGGGAATGTGATACTTCTATAGGTAAGTGGTTTATCTGTCAAAAATGATTGTGTATCTTGAATATTGGAGTTTTCGGTGATAAATATAATAAGCCTTAGAATTCGACGTGCAGTCAAGCGGTTTGCTTCTATTCCTTGGAGTATCTACAGAATACAAGAGGCATTGGGACGTATTGAGCATCGCCAAACGCAACAGTGTAATGACTATAAGCAGTCTGAGTTCAGAGTATTTTCTCAGTGGGGTGAAGACGGAATTATTCAATACCTTATTAATCGCATACCCATTGAACGAAAACTTTTTGTCGAATTTGGTGTGGAGGACTATACGGAGTCCAATACTCGTTTCCTATTAACCAATAATCAATGGGCTGGTCTAGTAATTGACGGTAACATTGCTAACATTAATTATATTCGTCGTGATCCAATTGTTTATTGGGGATCAAATCTAAAAGCAGTATGTAGCTTTATAACGAAAGAAAATATAAATGAAATTCTTCATGATAACGGTATTGCAGGTGATATTGGGATGCTTTCAGTAGATATTGATGGTAATGACTATTGGGTTTGGGAGGCTATTAACTCTGTATCACCTCGTATTGTTATTTGCGAATATAATAGCCAGTTTGGACCAACGGCTGAGGTATCTGTGCCATATGATTCGGCTTTTGTTAGAGATACAGCACATTTTTCCAAAATATATTATGGTGCATCGATTGCGGCACTGGTTTCGTTAGCAACAAAGAAGGGGTATTCATTGGTTGCCTCTAATTCAGCTGGAAATAATGTATTTTTCGTACGAAACGATCTGATCGGATCTATGCCCGTGATCACGTCGAGGCAAGCTTATAACCAAGCCCAATTCCGAGAATATCATGATGAGAATCGAGAACTAACCTATGATGACTTCGAAACAAGGTTGCTTAAGATTAGTCATCTATCATTACACGATTTCAAGACCAATTCGGTATCTAAGATTTCAGATATATCTGATATTCATCCGCTTAACGCTGTTAAGTAGTTTGTAATGGATCAGGTTGTTTTAATTACCGGTGGATTTGGGTTTTTAGGCCGAGCTGTGGCAGTAGAATATAAAAAACTCGGCTATAGAGTAGTTGGCATTGGACATGGGAAGTGTGATCCCTCAGATGCCTTCAAGCTCGGTTTTGACTCATGGACTGATGCAGATGTATCTCTTACCAGTCTGATGGCTTTACAGCAAGGACCGTTTGCAATCATAGTTCACTGTGCTGGCAGTAGCACCGTTCGCGCTTCAATGGCCAAACCACTTGAAGCATTTCAAAGGACGGTGCAATGCACATTGGAATTGCTTGAATATTTAAGAACAGCGAACCCGCAGGCAAAGTTGATTTACCCATCGAGTGCCGCTGTCTATGGTTCGCATGGAGATAGCCCCATTCATGAGGGCCACTCTTTAAATCCAATCTCACCGTATGGATGGCACAAGAAGATAGTTGAAGATCTTCTCACTTGGTATTCACGCTTCTATACCATTGATGTAGCGATTATTCGCCTCTTCTCTGTTTATGGACCCGGTCTGGCCAAGCAACTTCTGTGGGATGCAAGCAGGAAGCTACGATCACCAACCGCGGAACCTGTGGTCTTCTCAGGAACGGGTGATGAGACCCGCGACTGGATAAGCATAGAGGATGCTGTTAACTTAGTAATCGCCGCATCACGATCAAGTGAGAAACTTCTGCTGGTGAATGGAGCCAGTGGGAACCGTGTAACTATCAAAGCAACATTGAGTATGCTTAAAAAGGCAATGGGTATTAACACGAAATTCGCCTTCAACGGTCTTAATCGCGAAGGCGATCCGCTGTTCTATCATGCCGACATCACTAAGGCGTTAGCCCTTGGATGGAAGCCTAGAACTGAACTGTATGACGGTTTCAAACGATACGCCAAATGGCAGGTTACAAAAATAACAATAGATCAGGAAAACCAGTGAAGATCCTATTGTTTGCGGCAAGTTTCCCCCCGCCAAATATTGGTGGCTCAACGCAATATCTATTTAATATAGTCAATAATTTGCCATCAGATTCTGTGGTTGTACACACAGGCAATCCATTTCAAGGAGAATCAGAGGCATTTGACTTAAAGTTTTGTCAAAAGATAATTCGCCATAATTTCATCCATCATCCGATGGAAGCATATAAAAGAAGTGGGATCCGTAGAGCCTTACAGTATTTTATCTGGCCGTTTGCGGCTTTTTGGCTAATTCATAGAGAAAAACCCGATGTAGTGCATATTGGTGAGGGAAGCACCGCTGTCCTAGGCGCTTTAGGTGCAAAACTGGTTATGAACATCCCTTATATTCAATATGTCTATGCAGAAGAGATTACGCAGTACCGCAATAGTTGGCTGCGCAATAAACTCTTCTGGCTCGGTGCTCGAGCGGCGGATGCGATCATAACGGTTTCCGAATATACGAAAACTTTAATAGTAAATGGTGGAGTTTCTTCCCGACTTGTACATAAGATTGTACCATCGGTTGGTGTAGATAAAAGTAGCAACGCTTCGGCAAACGATCTGAGATTGTGTCGGGAAAGGTATGCCATCGAAGGCTGTATTGTCTTGTTGACCGTCGGTGCAATTAAAGTACGCAAAGGTCAGGAATCAGTAATCGACGCCTTGCCTAAGATAATCATCAACCACCCAAATGTGCGATATGTAATCGCCGGGAGTGGAGAAGAGGAAAATAAACTCAAACAGAAAGTAATAAGTCTGAATCTGGAGGGTTATGTCACTTTCGTAGGACGTGTTGACGACACGACTATAAATTGTTTATATGATATTTGTGATATCTTTGTGATGCCACATAGGCAGGTACCAGATACTCTCGATACCGAGGGGTGTCCCACTGTATTCTTGGAGGCGAGCGCACATGGGAAACCTGTCATAGGGGGAAATGCTGGTGGTGTGGCCGACGCCATAATTGATAATCAAACTGGTTTCATCATTGAAGGTACTGACATTGGCTTGATTGCCGCCACAGTCTGTCGGCTATTAGATGATAGAGATCTAATGGCACGAATGGGGAAAGCGGGACGTCATTTCGTTCGGGATTTTCGGCCAGAAAAAAATGCCGAAAAGGTATGGCATTTATGCGCTAACATCACCAGAAATGCTAGGCATACTCAAGATGCTGAGTCATGAAGTACGGAGTATCATGACAATGAATTTTCAGATAAGTAGGACTAATGTTGCTCAATTCATTCTGACAGTTATACTATTTTGGCCATTCTTCCTGTGGTATCGATTCCTATATATTCTTATAATCATATACGGCATATTGAGCTATGAATCCACGCTTAGTGTAAAGAAGGACATCATCAGAATAGTACCAATACTGCTACTAATTTGTTGGCTATATGGTGAATGTTTAGGATTGGCTAGAGGAAATGGTTGGGATGCAATTGAGAATTTTTTCGGCATGTCTTTGCTCATTACCGCAAATAGCACAAAATTGGGAAGCGTTGGGCAGAATTCGAAACTTGTCAAAAATATAGTGTACGCTGGGGTGATACAAGTACCATATTTTGTTATCTATACATTTATAGAAGGGATACCGATCGAAGTGTATTTCCTACGAGGATTCACCGATATTGGTGACTTCCGTGTGGAGTATAACGCTAGTGTCATCCTGTCATCTATAGCTTTCTTTTTATTGTTACGCAAGGAATGGGCCTCCAATGTCGTGACATCAATACCGCTCAGAGTTATTTATATTCTTCTCGCACTAGCTGCGGTCATTATGTCTGGTTCAAAAGGTTACTACGCCGCTTTCGCGCTGATGTTTTTCGCCTATTGCTTCGTCACTCTGCGTCTTCGAGCTAATCTGATTCGGTTTGCCACGTTGGTAGTCCTGATCGTTTTTATTGCAGCTGCTTTACCTTATCAGTTGATTAAAGACTCATATTCGGCAGATGAAATATCGAATAGTCGACGTGATGAACAAGCACCCTATATCTTGTCTGAAGTTACTGTCATTGGGGCGGGATTAGGCTCCGGGTTGAAAAGTGGCTACTTCAGGGGTGTTTCGTATGGTGCTGAGTTAACGTATCACTCAATACTTCACAAATTCGGATTAATATGCGGATGTATCATTTTTTTTTCCTATCTCACAATTTGGCTTAATTCGGCATATCTCATGCTGAAAGCACCAAATTCGAATCGATTTATTTCATTTTCTCTTCTTTGCATTTTGATTCCGGCCTATGGGAATCCATCACTATTTTCGCCCTTGAGTATTGTGGCATTTATTATTGCTTTCAGGATTCTTTGTATTGAACGGCTCCGACTGCCCACGCATATTTAATATCGATGAAGAATCTACTTTATCATTTTGTAAATATATCACTCCTACTTTCTAATTCGGGTTGAAGTGGGCCGAACGGAACATATTGCGATCGCACTAAAAAGACTCTCTGGATGTTAGCAAAGAAGATCATATTTCGAATTCGTGAGGTCTTTAGAACCCCTTATGTATACGATTCCGGCACCTCATTTGATGCGGATCATGGAATTGACACGGAACGCATCAATGATCGCAACATCGTTCGGCGCGTGTATCGTCGTTTACGAGGTTTTTCAAATTATCAAGCGCTACCAGTGCAATATCTATCTCAGATTAGAAAGATATTGCTTACATCCGAGCTAAAAACATTAGTGGATATTGGCTCTGGAAAAGGTTGTGTCCTTTTTTACCTGCGTGATATGTTTGATTATCTGATAGGAGTGGAATACTTTCAAGATCTTCATGAGCTGGCTATCTTCAATGCCAAAGTACTAAACACTACCAATATCGAGTTTGTCAATATCGATGCATCTTGTTATCGCTTGCCATCAAATCCCTGTGTAGTTTTCATTTTTAATCCTTTTGGCGAGAAGGTGATGACGGATTTTTTGACGGCGAATTTAGACCTGGTTACTAAAGATTATTTATTCATTTATGTTAATCCAGTTGCCCTTCATGTTTTCGAGGAATTTGGTTTTCGTTCTTGCGCCACAGATCTCCAGAACTTGATAACTCTCAGGAAATTATGAGCGACAGTAAGCTTCTTGTTAGAAGTCCGGTGGTGAAGCTCACCACCTTGTCTCCTGAGTCTTACGGCGAGGTGGTTAGAGCGGCTGTTGACCGGGGGCTCTATTTTGATCCAAGTTGGCATGCGAACGTGTCAGCTACGACAGGTTACACTCTTTCCTACTTGGTTGCATCTGTTTCTGGGTTGAAAGTATGTGTTTTGCCTATATTTAGACGGCGGATACTTTGTTTTGAAATGCTGGGTAGTCCATTAGCGGGAAGTCATACTGAATATATTGGACCACTGCTGCTTGTCGATGGATTGTCTGATCTTGAGATTTCTTTGATAGCGCAGGTTTTTTTTGAGTATTTTACGAGATGGTCAATCATATACTTTAACATAACGTTTAATAATTTCGACCAGACCATTCAGTATTTGAAACTAATGGCCGAGTTTGACAGACTGATGCCTTCAATGAAGTTACATAGCAGAAGCGGATTAATTGATGTTGGCGGCGGACTGGAGAGTGTGCATCAGAGATTTGAAGGACGACTTAGAACAGACATTAGAAAGGCTGCCAAGAGTGGCGTTTCGATCGAAATTTATCGTGGAGAGGATATCGGTAAGAATATTGAAAGCTTTTATGAAGTGATCAATTCAGCCTTTTTGAGACGAAACTTGATGCCTAGGCACCCTAAGAGTTTTTTCGAAGGAATCTCAAGATTAGAGAAGGCCTCCCCAAAGTTTTTTCTTGCAGTGGCGGAGGAGTGCGTTGTTGCGTCCGCGCTTACCATTGAAGACGGAACTAGAACCATTTACTTTGCTGGTGGTGCTACTCCGGCGGGTCTTAAGTGCTCAGCAAGTTCTCTAATACAGTTCAAAGCGATCGCCTCGGCTATCGAAAGTGGGGCGCTGTTTTATGATATTGGAGGATTTGGTGATGAGGGGATCGATAAATTCAAACGCAGTCTTGGTAGCACCGAATATTTTAGAACCTCATATTTGTACGAACACTCTGTGGTTAGAAAGCTACTGCCCACTTACTTGAAAATTAGACGATTGAGGTGAGACTTGTCTGAAAGTGTTATCCCTAAAACGCACCATTTGATGAAAAGGATTGTTGTGTGTCTTGCTTCATACAACGGTGCACGATATATTGGCGAGCAACTCTCTTCCATACTTGATCAGATTGGGCCTGGTGATGCCGTAATTGTTTCCGATGACAATTCAACCGATGGAACCGTTGAACTAATCTTGGGCTTATGCGATCCTCGAATTCATTTGTTCAGGAATGAACCGCACAATTCCGGATATGTGAAGAACTTCGAGAATGCACTTAGATATGCGGTTTCTATTGGTCCTTTCGACTATGTCTTTCTTAGTGATCAAGATGACGTGTGGGTTTCTGATAAAGTGAGTCGTGCCTGCGAAGCATTTGATCAGAGTGAAAAGTACATTTTTGTTTGTCACTCCTTGAAGTATGTAGATGCACAACTAAAACCCCTACCTGGGATCATTTCAACGAATAGGCAATATGATCCCACATTCCTCGTCAGAGGTTTATTCAAACCGTTCGCCTTCGGTTGCGGCATGGCGTTTAGGTTTGGACTATTGAATAGAATATTACCATTCCCAGACAGATATTGTTACACACACGACCATTGGATTGAGCTGGTAGCGTATTTGTCTGGCGAATGTTATTACATAAATATACCATTGCTTCTGTATCGACGCCATGATATCTCTCTTACTGTAACCTTTGCGTCGCAATATAAAAACTCCCTTCTAAAGGAGGTTCGTACACTCTTGTCCTTGCGGGTATCCTATTGCCTAATGGCATTGATCGCACTGAAAAGGCGATTCGAACTAGCCACAGACTACTCGGAATATGTATCCAAAGTGGTCAAGGGTTACCGTCCCATTACCACTATCAATGGTCTATTGATTAGCTCCAAGAATAATTGCCTGTTTTCTTCTGATCTGGAGCTAAATGATTATCGTTTTATTTGCAAATTACCTGTTCACGTATCTCATTTTCGCTTGTTAATGCGTTTGTCCCGTTTGGAGATTACCACTGGCGTCAAATTAAACGACTCCGAGATTCTTGTGCAATTTAAGTCTGAGATTTATTTTGTTAACATCACTACGGGGTTATGTACTCTGGATTTTTCCATTCCAGAAGGCAGGAAATTATTGAAGTTTTCTGTGGATTGCAGGAAGATTACTGCGACAGGCGATGTGTATTTTGGAGAATATTTTTCAAACGAGGCGAAAGTCCCCGTTAGAGTTTGGCGACGCAGTGAGGTTGGCACTTGGTCCATCGCATATACTTTTCCCAGTGAAACAATAAATCATATTCATGCTATTTATCTGTATGATGACTCAATTTTGGTTCTCACTGGCGACTTTGGTATGGCGGCGGCATTTTGGATCTTTGGTCCCGATTTTCTGAATGGCCAACTATTAGTTGGCGGGAGGCAGGCGTATCGCGCTTGCTCGGTATTTCGTGTTGGTGATATATTGTATTTTCCTACCGATACACAACAGGAAGGTAATAGATTCTTAAGCATTGGTATCAATGGTTTGAGTTTGACTCCTAGGATTCACGGGAATATAAATGGTTCGTCGATCTATGGTGCCGATTTCTCAGATGGAATGTATTTTTCAACTGCTGTTGAGCCGTCTGATTTGGGCCGTTCGTCAGTGCTCGGAATGTTTTCAGTGTTTAAGTCAAAGTATATTCATGATTACTTTTCATATATCTACCGATTCTCCGTTTCAGATGATGAATTAGTTCCGATTTTTCGAGCTCGAAAGGATCTACTTCCCTTTAGATTATTTCAATTTGGGACATTCACTTTTCCGACGGGCTCTTCTGGCGATTGTTATGTGATCGCTTATGGTATTGGGTTGTGTGGTAATGATGGTGCAACAATTTTGCTTAAGAAGGCTTCGAGATGACTATGGGTTTCAATTTGCTCATTACGGGAGGCACAGGCTCGTTTGGGAATGCTGTATTAGGTCGCCTCCTAAGGCATGCAGATTTTTCCGAAATTCGAGTTTTCTCTAGAGACGAGAAGAAGCAGGATGACATGCGTAAGCGTTACAACAATAGCAAACTGAAGTTTTACATAGGCGATGTGCGTGACGAGCGGAGCGTTGCAGCGGTCATGCGCGGGGTTGATTATGTGTTTCATGCGGCAGCGCTGAAGCAGGTGCCTTCTTGCGAGTTTTATCCGATGCAGGCATTGCGCACCAATGTGCTAGGCACTGAAAACGTGCTTGACGCGGCTATTGCTGCTGGCGTCAAACGGGTTGTATGTCTCAGTACCGACAAAGCGGTGTATCCGATAAACGCTATGGGCATCAGTAAGGCCATGATGGAAAAGGTGGCAGTAGCCAAAGCGCGTGAGAGCGATGCCACCACCATTTGTGTAACACGATACGGCAATGTAATGGCCTCCCGCGGATCAGTAATCCCCTTGTTTGTCGATCAGATCCTTGCCCAGCAAGCACTAACTATTACCGACCCCGCCATGACGCGATTCATGATGACGCTGGACGATGCGGTGGATTTGGTGCTGTACGCATTTGAACATGGCAAACCCGGGGACATTTTTGTGCAAAAGGCCCCTGCGGCCACTATTGGCACGTTGACCGAGGCGTTGAAGGTCTTGCTGAATGTGCCAGCGCACCAGGTCAACACCATCGGCACACGCCATGGCGAGAAACTCTATGAAACCTTGCTTAGCCGTGAAGAGATGGTGGCGGCAGTAGACCAGGGCAACTATTATCGAGTGGCGCCTGATTTGCGGGACCTCAACTATGGCAAGTTTGTGGAGTTGGGTGAAGAGAGGATTTCGCAGGCGGAGGATTACAACTCGCATAACACCACCCGGCTTGATATGGAGGGCATGAAGAAGTTGTTGCTCAAACTGCCCTTTATCCAGAACACTACGCGGGGGGAGCGCGCGGTAGCTGAAGGCTGAGTAGCCATGCGTATCGTTATCACCGGAGCGGACGGTTTTATTGGCACAAACCTACGATTGCGCCTGACGGAACTGGGCCACACAGATGTGGCCTGCGTCACTCTTGATACGCCACTAGAGGCCCTGCAAGCCGCGTTGGCGCCGGCGGAGTTTGTGTTTCACCTGGCTGGCGTAAACCGCCCGCAAAACCCAGCCGAGTTTGCCACTGGCAACGCGGGTTTGACGCAAACCGTGTGCGCGGCGCTTGAGGCGACGGGCCGTTGTGCCACGGTGGTGCTGGCCTCAAGCACCCAGGCCACACTAGACAACCCGTATGGCCGCAGCAAATTGGCCGCTGAAGGATCAGTGCGCAGCTACTCAGCAGCCACCGGCGCGTTGGCTCATGTGTTCCGGCTGCCCAATGTCTTTGGTAAGTGGTGCAAGCCTAACTATAACTCGGTGGTCGCCACTTTTTGCAACAACATCACACGCGGAATGCCCATTACCATCAACGACCCGGCCGCGCCCATGCAACTGGTTTATATAGACGATGTGGTCACTGCTTTTGTGGGGTTGTTGGAGGGGGCTGGACACATGGATTGCCGCGCCTCGCTCGCAATGACGGCTGGGGGAGATCAAGGTTTTGCCACGGTGGTGCCGCAGTACACCACTACGGTGGGGGAGTTGGCGCGATTGATACAATCATTTAAAGACAGCCGTGAGACCCAAATGACGGAGCATGTGGGCAATGGGTTACTGCGCGCGCTGTATGCAACCTATGTGAGCTACTTGCCCGCGGAGTCGTTTGCATACGCTGTTCCGCAACATGGCGACGCGCGTGGCGTATTTGTGGAAGTGCTTAAGACACCCGATTGCGGGCAGTTTTCGTACTTCACGGCGCGTCCGGGTATTACCCGGGGCGGGCACTATCACCACAGCAAGACCGAAAAGTTTCTGGTCATTAAAGGCACTGCGCGCTTTGGCTTCAGGCACATTAACACCGGCGAGACGCATGAGGTCGTCACCTCTGGGGGTGAAGCCATGATTGTGGAAACGGTGCCGGGCTGGACGCATGACATTACCAACATCGGCAGGGATGAAATGATTGTGATGCTATGGGCCAATGAGGTGTTTGACCGTGATCGGCCGGATACGATTGCAATGAAGGTGACACCATGAAAAAACTCAAAGTCCTAACGGTAGTCGGCACCCGCCCTGAGATCATTCGCCTTTCAAGGGTTTTGGCTCGGTTGGACGAGCATTGCGAGCATGTGTTGATACATACGGGGCAAAACTACGACTATGAGTTGAACCAGATCTTCTTTGACGATCTTGGCGTACGCAAGCCAGATTGCTTTTTGAATAGTGCGGAGTCCAGCAGTAGTGTGGCCCACACCATCGGCAATCTGATCATCGCAGTCGACAAAGTGATGGCCGATGTGCAGCCCGAAGCCATGTTGGTGCTGGGTGACACCAATAGTTGCCTGTCGGTGATACCAGCGAAGCGTCGCAAGATTCCAATCTTTCACATGGAAGCCGGCAACCGCTGCTTTGACCAGCGTGTACCTGAGGAAACCAACCGCCGTATCGTGGACCACACGGCTGATGTCAACCTGACCTACAGCACGATCGCCCGCGACTACCTGTTACGCGAGGGCTTGCCGCCGGATCTGGTTATCAAGACTGGTAGCCCTATGTTTGAGGTGCTGACGCATTACCGCCCACGTATTGACGCTTCGGATGTGTTGACACGCTTAGGATTGGTGCGCGAAGGCTACTTTGTAGTCAGCGCGCATCGCGAAGAAAATATCGAGTCTGCCCAGTCATTCACTAAGCTCGTGGCCGTTCTGAACGCAGTGGCTGAAGACCACAAACTGCCGTTGATCGTGTCTACCCACCCGCGCACACAAAAGCGAATTGACGTCACCGGCTCGGTGTTCCACCCTTTAGTAAGGCTGCTAAAGCCTTTAGGATTTCATGACTACGTCAAACTTCAACTTTCAGCCAGGGCGGTGTTGTCCGACAGCGGCACCATCAATGAGGAAGCCTCCATCCTAAACTTTCCGGCGCTCAACCTACGTGAGGCGCATGAGCGACCTGAGGGCATGGAAGAAGCTGCCGTGATGATGGTGGGCTTGGAGGTAGAACGCGTGCGCCAAGGTCTGGCTATTTTGGCTATGCAACCGCGTGGTGTAGACCGCACCAACCCTCACGGCATTCATCTAGTTTCAGACTACAGCATACCTAATGTGTCTGACAAGGTCCTGCGCATCATCCACAGCTATACCGATTACGTAAATCGGGTAGTGTGGAAGAAGTATTAGCCCGTGACCAAAAGAGTATTGCTGCTCACACAGTGGTTTGATCCCGAGCCTACGTTCAAAGGCCAGGTATTTGCCCGTGAACTAGTGCGCCAGGGTTTTGACGTGGAGGTCTTGACCGGCTTTCCAAATTACCCTGGTGGCAAGGTTTACCCGGGCTACAAGATCAAATGGTTGCAGCGCGAAATTATCGATGGCGTGCACGTTACCCGCGTACCGCTATACCCCAACCACAACCAATCTGCCATCAAACGGGTGCTAAATTATGCCAGCTTTGCAGCATCAGCCTTGTTTTATGGGTTATTTATGGCAAAGCGCGCCGATGTCATTTATGCCTACCAACCACCGCTCACTGTAGGCTTAAGTGCTGCGCTTATGCGTATGATCAGGGGCATCCCAGTGGTGCTAGACATTCAGGATATGTGGCCCGACACGCTGCGCGCCACTGGAATGGTCAGTAATCCAAAGACGCTGAACCGGGTCGCAACTGTCTGCGCCTGGGTTTACCGTCATGTGGACCGGGTTGCAGTACTTTCGCCGGGTTTCAAGCGATTGTTGGTTGAGCGTGGTGTACCTGCTGAAAAATTGGAAGTGATCTACAACTGGGCCGATGAAAAGTCATTGGAAGCGCCAACCGGTCAATTGCCCTCGGCGTTTCCTGGTCTTGACAAGTTTCGCATTGTGTTTGCAGGAAACATGGGTAAAGCTCAAGCCTTGGATGCTGTTCTGGATGCTGCGGCAGTACTGCAAACCCGCGCTTCACAAGTTTGTTTCGTCATGATTGGCGGCGGTGTGGAAGTGGACCGGCTAAAAGCTCGTGCCATAGAACTAAAGCTGACTAACATTGTTTTTGTGCCCCCAGTGCCCATGGCCGAAGTGGGCACCCTGCTGCATGCTGCCGACGCATTGTTGGTGCATTTGCGCAAAGACCCACTATTTCAAATCACTATTCCTTCCAAAACACAGGCCTACATGTCGGTTGGGAAACCTTTGTTGATGGCAGTCGACGGCGACGCAGCCAATCTGGTGTTGCAGTCAGGTGGCGGCTTGGTGGCAGAGTCGGAAAATTCGGAATCCTTGGTACTAGCAATTGAAGCCCTTCAAGATCTCAGTAAGGATGAGCGGCAGGCAATGGGCAAACGGGCGCAATCCTTTTACCTGGATCACTTGTCTCTGTCCGTTGGGGTCGGCAAGTTTGCCAAGATTTTCAACGACATTTTAAGGATGAAATTGAGTTCGCATCAAAGTGCCTTTCCACACATCGTAGACTTCGTTCGGAAAATTTACGGCCAAGATTTCGTAACCTTGCACCGCCCCGTCTTCGAAGGCAACGAAAAGCAGTACCTGATTGACTGCATTGACTCTAACTTTGTTTCGTCAGTAGGTGCCAAGGTCACCGAATTTGAGCAGCAGATTGCTGCCTTCACCGGTTCCAAGTATGCGGTTGCCACAGTCAATGGCACAGCGGCGCTGCACGTGGCGCTGCAACTCGTGGGGGTTCAGCGCGATGACGAGGTAATTACCCAGGCCCTGACCTTCATCGCCACCTGTAACGCACTCAGCTACGCCGGTGCGCACCCGGTGTTTGTGGACGTGGATCGCGACACACTGGGCTTGAGTCCGACAGCGCTGCGGCAGTTTCTGGCGAGTCACTCCGAGATGCGTGGCGGCCGCGCTTTTAACAAAACAACTGGTCGACGCCTGACCGCATGTGTGCCCATGCACACCTTTGGCTTACCTTGCCGCATCGAAGAAATCGTCAGTGTCTGCGATGAATATGGCATTGCGGTCGTAGAAGACGCTGCCGAGTCGCTGGGTAGCTATGTCGGGACGCGACACACGGGCACCTTTGGTAAATTGGCCACACTCAGTTTCAACGGAAACAAGGTCATCACCACAGGCGGTGGCGGCATGATCATCACTAACGATGCTGCATTGGCCGCCCATGCCAAGCATCTGACGACCACCGCCAAAGTACCACATCCGTTTGAGTTTGTGCACGACGAGGTCGGCTACAACTACCGCTTGCCCAACCTGAATGCAGCCCTAGGCTGCGCGCAGATGGAGCGCCTTCCCGAGATGCTCAAGGTTAAAACCGAAGTAGCCAGGCGCTATGCAGAGTTTTTTGAGTCAATAGGCATTACGTCCATGGGCGCGTCGGCAGGAACTACCGCCAACTATTGGCTCAATGCCATCGTATTGGATTCGCTGCAAGAACGGGATGCCTTCCTTGAATTTACCAACAGCCGAGGGGTGATGACGCGGCCTATTTGGCGCTTGATGACGCGCCTGGCCATGTTCAGCCATTGCCAGCACGACGGGCTGGCGAACTCGTTGTGGCTGGAAGACCGTGTGGTGAACATCCCCTCCAGCGTGCCGGACGGCGCTCTGGCCGCTTTCAATACGAAGACTTTATGAACATATTGGAATTGATTGGCCGCGACCGTCCGCTATTTGATGCGGACGTTTTGGGGCATGCGCAACAACTCTCTACCCTGGTGGCAGGCGGTCGTTTTTTGGTAATTGGTGGCGCTGGCTCCATCGGTCAGGCTGTTACGCGGGAGATTTTCAAGCGCGGCCCCAAGGTGTTGCACGTGGTGGACATCAGCGAGAACAACATGGTTGAGCTGGTGCGAGATATCCGCAGTACGCTGGGCTACATTGATGGCGACTTCAGCACCTTTGCCATTGACTGCGCCAGCCGCGAGTTTGAAGCCTTGCTGAATGCCGGCAGCGGCTACGACTACGTGTTGAACTTGTCTGCGTTGAAACATGTGCGCAGCGAGAAGGATCCGTTCACTCTGATGCGTCTGATTGAGGTGAACATCCTCAACACCGTCAAGACAATCGAACTTGCACACGCCCGTGGTGCCCAGAAATACTTCTGTGTTTCTACCGACAAGGCAGCCAACCCGGTCAACATGATGGGTGCCAGCAAGCGCATCATGGAGATGTTTTTGATGCGCGCCAGTTTGGAACTACCCATTTCAACAGCGCGTTTTGCCAACGTGGCCTTCTCGGATGGTTCGCTGTTGCACGGCTTCAACCAGCGCTTTGCCAAACGACAGCCGATTTCAGCACCCAACGACGTGCGGCGTTATTTTGTGACGCCGCAGGAGTCCGGTGAACTGTGCTTGTTGTCTTGCCTACTGGGCGAAAACCGGGATATTTTCTTCCCCAAACTCAGCGAGCACCTGCACCTGACCACCTTCTCTGACATTGCCGTTCGTTACCTCAACGAACTCGGCTTTGAACCGTACGAATGCGCTAGCGAGGACGAAGCGCGTGACCGTGCCGACGAATTAATTAGGCAAAAAAGCTGGCCTTGCTTTTTCTTCAAAAGCGATACCACTGGGGAGAAGGACTTTGAAGAGTTCTTTACCGATCAGGAAACCTTGGACATGACCCGCTTTGAAAGCGTGGGTATTATCAAGAACGCTCCTGCATTTGACTCGGCATTACTTCGGCACTTTACTGAGACCATTGATTCGATCAAGTCAAAGCCAAGCTGGGACAAGCCTGAGTTGGTTGATTTGTTCAACGAAATGATTCCGGACTTTGCTCACAAGGAAACTGGCAAGTATCTGGATGGGAGGATGTAACCATGCAGCGACTGTTTGATATCGTCCTGTCGGGTCTTGCTCTGCTGGTGTTGTCGCCGCTGCTGCTGCCCATTGCTGCTCTGCTGCGCCTCACGGGTGAGGGCGAAGTGTTCTTCTTGCAGAGTCGTGTTGGCAAAGGTGGCAAAGCCTTCCAACTCTACAAGTTTGCCACCATGCTCAAGGCCAGCCCCAACATGGGGACCGGCACTGTCACGGTCAAGAACGACCCGCGCATCTTGCCAATGGGACACTTCTTGCGCAAAACCAAGATCAATGAGTTGCCCCAGTTGCTGAACATCCTGAACGGTGACATGAGTGTTGTAGGCCCCAGGCCCCAAACACAGCGCTGTTTTGATGCCTTCTTGCCGGCGTCGCAAAAGGCCATCGTGCAAGTGCGACCAGGTTTGTCGGGCATTGGGTCAATCATCTTCCGTGACGAGGAGAACATGCTGCACGGGCAAGCAGATTCGGTGCGGTTTTACGACGAGGTCATTGCCCCCTATAAGGGCGCGTTGGAGGAATGGTATGTGACCAACCAGGGGCTGCGAACCTATCTGTTGTGCATTGGTGTGACGGCATGGGTGGTATTGAACTCCGATTCGGATGTGGTGTGGCGTGTATTTGACACATTGCCCCAACCATCCGATCAGCTTGCCCCATTGGTGAAATGGTACAAAACGGCGTGATAAGTCAAAAGGAAATCTACCGACAGGTGGCGCATTTGCACGCTGCCAATCTGGATCAGGGCTTCTTGGCGACCATGGGTGTTGGTTTCCTGGCCGAGCTATACCGAGCGATTGACAAGTGCCCGCAGTCGGTTTTGATCGTCAAATGCGAAAGGGGAAAGGTCGTAGGCTTCGTGTCTGGCGTGGCGGCACCGATGTCTGTGGTCTATCGTCGCCTGATGAGGCGCTTCTTGATCTGGTCGATGCCTCTGTTTCCGGTTTTGGTATCGCCAGCGCGCATGAGTCGGGTGGCAGAGATTCTTCGCTATGCCAAATCGGAGTCACTGCACCGCGATTTGCCAACCCCGGAATTATTGAGCATCGTCGTGGCGCCGGATTGTCGCGGCAAGGGTATTGCTGAATCCATGTATGCCGATTTAGTCCAATATTTTCGACAGATGCAGGTAGCCCAGTTCAAGATTGTGGTCGGTGAACAACTTCTTCCAGCCCAAAAGTTTTACGTCCGCATGGGCGCCGAGCCATTGGCTGAAATGGAATTGCACCAGGGTACCAAGTCGGTGGTATATGTTCAAACGGTGACGCAATAGATTGTTTTACGCTTCCAAAATTCTCGCTGCCTTTCTACAGCCGCTCACTTGGGTGGCTGTGTTGTTTTTGCTTGCCTTGTGGTGGCTGCCAAAGCGGCCAGTGGCCGGGCGCCGGGCACTGCTTGCTGGCATTGGCGTCAGTGCGGCGATTGGATGGTTGCCTTTGCCGGATGCATTGATGCGACATATGGAAAACCAGTATTCCGCACCGCGAGGCAGCTTGCAGCCCTATGTGGGAATGGTCGTGTTGGGCGGAGCGATCGGCATCCCGTATGGTGAACAAGAAGTTCGGCGTTATACATTGGATGCTTCAGCCCAACGCATGACTGCGCCCGTGGCTTTGTTGCGCCAGTATCCGCACCTTCTTCTGTTGTTCTCGGGTGGTCAGAGTCCCCCCGCGTCACAATAGTTGTCGCCCCAATAGAACCAAGAACCTGGGGGCGGCGATGAAGGATAGAAGTTGGCACGATACGGACAAACATTCAAGGACCGGGCGGTTGCTCGGTTGTTGCCGCC
>TBL_comb47_HYPODRAFT_10001443_pt1 | contig 31003 bp, 24 predicted proteins | sample TroBogypolimnion_40_FD_10682 | JGI IMG/M metagenome (IMG submission 10682) | reverse complement strand
CGCCAGGTATCAAACAAATTTCCGTACAAAAGAAAATAGTCACGTTTGTTCAGTTGTAGAAACCAATCAATATCAGTATAATTTCCCAATTGGTCAATTTCCATAAACAATTCCTGAATACGTGCAGAAATAGGTCGTGAAATAATTTCTCGCATGTTGTTTTCCACATTTTGTATATGAATTTGGTACTGTTGTGTATGTATTTCTAATTCTGATATGATTTCATCATGTCTTTCCCTACGAAGATCCAACGTTCTTTGTGATAATTCTTCGTTCAGAGGAATGACAAAATCATCATGATCCGATGACACTCTCAACACCATACCATTCTGCTCCTGAACAATCACGTTTACCGAATGGTCTAATCTTGTATCATCATCGTTGATAATTTCTTCAAACCTAATATGTGTATTATTAGGTACGGATTCGTTTGTTCTATTCCTTGTAAAAAAAGAGGACGAACGATTCTGTGAACCGAATCCATAATAATGTCCACGATGTAATAATATATGATTGACTGGTTGCAAATATTGATTACGTGTACGTATGATTTTGTCTTCTTCGTTGATCCTTTCCGGAAACAAAATCACCAAATACAAATACAAACGAATCATATCACCAATAACTTTTTCCGAAAATTTGGCACGATTATATGGGTTCAAAATATTACGACCTTTTCGTACTAACAGTGTCATAAAAGAACATACATTGAATCCATAGGTAAAGGAACCTTCGTCCGTATAAGAAAAAAATTCCTGAAAAGGAATTTCGGACAAGGGTTCCATCGTAAAAAAATCAGTATCATTGACACACATACTCCGATCGTATAAAGCCGGTCCACGTAATTGAAACGAACGTTTCACGAAAAACCTACGCAAACATGACTGTATTTTCACTGCGGCAATGTTTTTTTGAAAAAATTGTGTTATACGAAGAATCAATGATGGTTTATTTCCAGTAATGTGCAATTTATTATGTTTCGCCACTGATTTTAATTCCACAATCTTGTAGGTTTTTAAATCTACCATTGATTGTTGGAATTCTGCGTACATCAAAAACACATTGATGGTTTTTAACAATACATTGTCTTTACATTTACGTATTATTTTTCGTTTTTTAGTACAAATAGATGTATTTTCCTCTTCCAAATCCATAATAAAAGAAACATCAGAATATCTACGTCTAATCAATGCAGAACGTTTATCAGACGAACGCAACTCTACAATATTTTCTTCCAAAATCAACAAATTATTATGCAATGATTCTGCAGCATTATCGTCGTTTATTATCATAAGTAATTTGGATAATTAATATAAAAAATGTAAGTATAAGTCTAAAGTATATATACTTTGGATAATTTTTCTATATGTTTTTAAGAATACGTACCTGTAATACAGTTGTAAATTATGTCATTTACAACTCGTAATCTAACAACAAATCGTCGGGGTCTATTTTTATCATACAACCTTTGACTACGCACGATTCTTCTTCTTCGTCTGCATATTTTGCTGCATTTTTTCCTGTATTTGGTTTAGGTTCAAACACTGTTTTCCAATTGGTAGGGTCTTCACTCGTGGAAGCACAGATACGAAATCCACATTTTTTATAATAAGCGCGCCGTTTGCGCCATTGATTTTGAAAGATATCGTGTTGGTCTACTACATCCACAATCAATGGACGTGCATGTTTTTTCCGAAAAATACGTCCGACTGACTGAATAATATCGGTTTTAGGCGTAATCATCACCAAAATGGACAAATTTTTATGGTCAAATCCTTCCGATGCCATGGCATACGTTGCCAAAATAATTTGTTTTTCCGTCGTAATTTCCAGCGCTTTGGCTTTCATGCCACCCAAATAATATCCCACTGTCGCAATTTCTTTACCCACAATAGCATCATTCAATTCTACTAATAAACTACGATTATGACCTAATACGAGTATTTGAGCATCGGGGGTTTCTTTTATTAAATCGGTGAATATTTGTACTAAAAATCGGATTCTTGGTCCGTGATTGCATAATTTCGTTATCATGGTACTAAACATGGGATTTCCACGATAATCTGTTACGGTATGATTGAAATCATCGTCACGGGAGATAAATGTCATAGAACGTACCAATGTGGAACCATCTTCACTCTGTAGTCCTTCATTATCTGCGTACACCGTCGGTCCGATGAAATGATGAATGACTTTGGTCAATCCATCTTTACGTTCTAAGGTGGCAGTAATACCCAACATCAACGGGGTTTGAATACGTAAAAGTGCTCGGGAAAATTGACATGATCCTATACGATGTACTTCATCCACAATGGTCAATCCAAAATCATCAAACGCATTTTCTGGAAAATCACGGTCATACAAGGTTTGTAACATACCAATCACAATATCCTTTCCTTCAGAATCAAATATCGGACCCTGAATACGACCAATCTTGGCCGTCGGCAGAAATTCATTAATACGTTCTATCCATTGATTCAATAGAAATTCTTTGTGAACCACTATCAAGGTCTTTTTTGCTAATTTTGAAATAATTTTGATTGCCATGACCGTATTGTGGGTTACGGTAAAATCACCCAAGACAAACCGACGATTCCCATCAATTTCAAACCCATAATAATCGTCTTCAGATAATTTTTCCAAATGAATACGATATTTGAGAACGTCTTCGTCGTGTGATTGATCAAATAATTGGGTTATTATTTTACTAGAACAACGTACCGGATCTAATCCTGAACCATAAATATGAATATGCCAATAAAACCCTATCAAATATCTATATTTGTCTTCCATCGGTTTTTCATAACTAGCGAATCCGAGAGAACGTGCCAAGAACATAATATCGTCCATCACGTTTTTATTTTTTAGCCGAATTCCGTAATAATGATTGTCCAAATCATAATATCCAATAGAATCAATCAAACCTGCTAATAGTTCCAACTGATTTTTACGCGAATTGCATTTGTAATTTAATGGAATATGTTCGTATTTTTTGGGTTTCAATAATCCTTTTATGGAATCTTCTCCTATTATTTGACCCATCAAATATGGATCAATTTCTTGGTATGTTTCGGGGAAAAGAATCGGAACACGGTATCCGTATAAATGTTCTACAAGTTCTTTGTCTTCTTTATTATTGCTTTGTATTATAGCCAAATAATCCAATACGGATATATCCAATACTGTATTCGTTATATTGTGTTTTAACGACAATATATGACTTTCATTGACAGTATATCCTTCTCCTCTCTTGGTACAAACCTTGTACATGGTTTCACGACCACGTGCCAAAGTTAGTACATTACGTGGTCCTGAATCATCTCCCATTATTTGGTCACCCACCACAATGTCCTGTACTGGTTTGATAGTTCCATCGTACATGAGTATTTTTGTGTCTCTAGAAAGGCACTTACCTCGCCCACACCCGATGGTGATAATTCCTCCACCCACATTATGCAGCGGATTTTTTTGTACATTGGAAATATACGAATCCACCACTGTTTCTTGGTAATCACGTAGAGGTTTATCAAAACTACAGGACAAGGAGCCAACACGTTCTACATGGAGATCACGTTCAGCAGGATATCCGTAACGAGCAATTCCATAGAACCGTGGTAGATAAATTTTGTTGGTATTTTCACGATAAATGGGAAAGGCGGTGTTATCAATGTCGGTGGGTGCGCCATAAGAAGGTCCCTGTTTGGCAGGAATCATATGCAAATCTTGATATAGGAATTTCAAATCTAGGGGGTCTAAGATGGATTTGGGAATGGTATACCCTTTTTTACCAAGATACGAACCTAGACGTATTTGTTCTTGGTACGTTTCCGAAAGTACGAACTTCTCCGATGTAATTGAACCCCCTTTTTTACACTGCGCGACCTTTGATTTTGATTTAGATGCATACATTTTTGAATCTACTTGTATTGATTAGAGGTAAATGAATCAATTTTTCTTTTTCATATGATATTGTATAATAGAAGATGAAAAAAATGAAAATGAACCAATTGCTCATGAGGAATCCTTTGGAAATCATTCTATTGGTTCTCATTATTATTTATTTGTTTTATCCAGCACCTACACCACAATATATTTCATCGGCACTGGATACACCTTTAGGAGTGGTGATATTAATTACCATTGTTCTGTTTTTGTTTTTGTATTGCCATGTATTTTTAGGTATTTTGTTTATTATTGTGGCATACAAACTTCTGATTAGTTCGGCTCCTGGTAATGTTGCAGTAATTGAATATACCCCTACGAAAAACGACCGAGAAGCGAGTGACCAAGATACCATTATTTTGCCCAATGTATTGGTAGATATCAATGATACCGATTTACGTTTCCAACACCGCGGTTATGGTAATCAGATGGCAGTGCGTACCAGTGGTACCATGGATCGTAATAAAGGTGGTAATGACAATTTGGAAATCGCGATAGTCGGTCAAATGGCTGCACCAAAGCACGTGAATCAAGATTATTTGGACAGTGAATTTAAACCTGTGGCAGAATCGGTTCATAATGCAATTGGAACCCAAGGTTCCAGTTAAACCTCCTAGGTAACGAGGACACCACCACTACGTAGCGGCGCCCTCCTAAGGTTTATTTATAAGGATTCTTAATGAATTAGTTGTATAGGATCTTATACAACCAATTTGATTTTTTTATTTACGATGGTTTTCAAAGAAACCTTAGGAGGGCGCCGCTACGTAGTGGTGGTGTCCTCGTTACCTAGGAGGTTTTATTGGAACCTGGGTTCCAATACTAATACATGCAACTGTCAGGCGGCGGGTTATTTTTCACACCAATATATCCGATTACCCAGCTAATCATCAACAAAATAATCAATGTATTGTATTTTGTAACATTGGCTCCCGGAATAAAAGTAATCATATAGATTAAAAATATCATTCCCCAATAAACCACATTGAAAATGATAGAAAGACCACGGGATTTTCCGCCGATTCCCGTCTGTGGTTTTCGTAAAAAATCACCCACAGTTGCTGATCCAGTATAATTATATCCATGTTTGAGTACTACACACATCATAAAATAATACAAAAAGGGTGTACCAAAATATACCATTAAAAAAATGATAAAATAAAACACAATACCCATCAAGGAATTGTTCAAATTAAAAAATTGTTGTTGTGAAGTATAATACACCGGTTCCACCGTCATGTCATCCCCTGGTATCATAGAACATTCTTGGTACGTATAATTAGGGTCATCAATCAAGGGTACTTCCAGAGTAACAACTGGTCCTTTGGAAGGACATGTTCCATCCACTCCAGCAAGAATATCGTACATGTTTTTTGCCGTGGACATGGCAGTATTTGCTGCATTACTAATATCATACATTACATTTTTTTGAAGATTCGCTACGGCATCGTATCCATGTTTCATGGCAAATCCTGCATTTATTTGAACCGTACTACCATCATAACAAACACCATCTATGTTATAATAAATACTCGCAGGGTCCCATCCGTCTCTGGTGGTAGGACCCATAGCTGCATTCCAATAGTTGAAATGTTCAGGTATAGAAACACCTTTGGTAATTAAAAAATTGAGAAAATTACCTTCTCCACCCCAGAAATTATCCACATAATCGTTATAACAATCAATACCACCTTTTTCATCCCCAACAGTAGCAGGATTTAAACCATTACCACCAATATATGGATTCAAACCGTCGTTATTTTTACGATAGTCATAAATACCCAATAAAATGTTGGTAATATCTTGACTACCACTATTTCCTTTGATGTTATTGATATATTTTTGCATTACAGTATCAAAACTACCGCAGGTAGTGTCTGAATTGATTTTTGCATCTGGAAGTTGTAAAATGGGTGCACCAGAATATGTCGTAGGAACTTTGGGTAAATTGTCCAAATTGGGAGGATTTCCTGCATTTAAGCTACATAAAGAACCTGGATTTCCATATTTACGATTCGGATTACCATTTTGTGATATTGAAAAATACTTGGTTAATTGTTGAGAGACATAACTAGGAGTAACTACGGCTGCTGCTACATGAACATCATTATATACACAAGCATCATCTGGAACACCACTTCCTTCCAAAGGTCTGCAACGACGATGTAAATTATCACCCGTAGGAACATATTGATAATCACATTCTATACAATCATCTTCGTTTGTGTTTTTGCAATGAGCCATAGACAATGAACGACATTTATTATTGTTATTCGCTGCACTACTTCCAGCAAGTGGTACACATTTTCCCATATTATCTCCAACACCAAGAACATAATTCGTGTCACATTCCAAACATGTCTCATGACCCAATGCATTGGTGGTGTGTTTACAATTGTCCATTCCTTCTTGGAATCCTTCCATATTCCTCTGGACTCCTACGTCGTCCTTCAGAATATGACTATTTTGTGTGATCTGTTTTACGGATAAAGGAGACGAATCGCCTAACAATAGACTATACGTTTTACCACCCACAGTTTTCATTCTTGGGAACCGAATGGCAATGGGTTGGGTATAGAAAACCGCAGTACATGGTGTATTATGATACATGGTTTCAGTTACATGGGGCATATCATATATAAAATCATTCATGGTAATGTGTGCAGGTTCGGATTGGTTCACTTGTTTCATATTGTCATGAAATTGGAACAAATGTTCCAATGATTCGGTATGTTTGGTAGGAAAATTACTGGTTTGATTGATTAAAAAGAAACAACTATAGAGAGGAGGTCCATTCATCAAAGGACGATGATAAATCACAATGGCTCCCTGAATACCACGCATTTCCGGATGTTGATGCATATAGGATTGTAAAAAAGGAAATTCGGAAAACGATTCTAGAGTAGGACATAGACACAATTCCATAGATTGATAACCCATTTTGATACCTGTATGTTTGGAACGATAGGTGATATTGGGTTCATTGATACGTCCCTGAAAATTATAGTGGATGGTTTTGTTACGTTTGGATTCGGTACATAACATAGAATAGTAATTGGACTGTATCATGGGATTCTGAGTTTTCCGATGATTTTGTACGGTTGGTACCAAGACAATTTGATTTGTTTTATCCAATTTATACATGGGTATTTCATTATACATTTCCGAAATATTACCATGTATAAAAGGATATTCTTCGGATTGTATTATGTTCATGTTCATCATATACTCTATATTACGAAAAGGAAATAAACAATATATAGATTAATCCTATACATTGATTAAAATGGAAATTCAGTATGAAATTCCTAATATGAGTTCGTTTTACGTATTGTTGGAAAACAATCCCGGACATATTTTTATTAAATTCGGTGCCGATTGGTGTATTCCATGTAATAAAATCAAAGATTATGTATTGGAAAAATTTGAAAAAATATCTTCACCCACGGTACAATGTATTTTGATTGATGTGGACGAAAGTTTTGAAGTATATGCTTATTTGAAAAATAAGCGTATGATTGGTGGTATTCCTGCTATTTTGAAGTATTCTAAAGGTAATTTGTCGTTTGTACCCGATGGCCAATGTGCTGGTATCAATCGCGCCGAGATAGATAACCTACTAAATATTATTGAATCCTAAAATTCCAATCATTCATTAATCCACCAGCATGTAAATAGACAGTTAAAATCGGCGGTTTTGGTAAAGAAGGAATTCGTTGTATTTTTTCCAAGTTGGTAACATACGGCTGTTGTAAATATTCCAACAAATCCTTTTTTTGCATATAATTATGTATTCTCTCCAATACAATTATTTCTTCTTCCTGAACTTCTCCAAAATCCATGGAAGACCGTAGGTCATTTATGGATTTAGTTCCTTTTCCACCGTTTAATACGTTTGTCGGAGACAACCAATAACGTAGTCCATCCGACTCTTTTTCAGAAAAACGTTCATCCATTCCACTAAATCTATATAACGGAATCCTTTTGATATATTGTGTAAAATTTAATATATCATCCATATCATTCATATCATTTTCTAATGGCTCTTCCATGTTCGGAAAATCATCTTCAGTAAATTCAATGAAGGACATCAAATGCATAGATACCTTTTGTGGAAAATCGTCTATCACATATTTGGATGTTGGTTTAATAATCATACGCAATGAATATAATCCTACAAAAAAGGCATACCATAAAAACATCTTTTGTTGTTATTGTATTTTCATATTTTATTTTTATACTATTTTTTGTGTGCAAAAACGTTATAGTGTTTATCGGGTCAGAAAACAGAAAGTCTTTAATCTCTTTGGTCAGAAGGCTTTTGCTAAGCGTAGCCTACAACAACTAACTCGGCAGGTAACGAAGTTACCGAACGAGTTTGGTCATATTATTCAAGGTATTATGAACTGACATACTACGTTCCATCCATTTTTCTTTGATAGGTTGTGAAATAGTCGCATGAAAATGACGTTCATATTCTTCAGGAGATGTATAAAACAGAGTTCCATACGGGTCTTGACCAATATCATTGATAGCCAAGGATACTTTGAAAAACAATCCTTCTTCTTTTTTTCCAACTAAACATTTATTTTCACGAATTCCACTAATCGCATTACGTATAGGAGTACCCGGCATATATTTGGACATATAGAATTCTATGGGTACACTTTTTCCTTTTACCGATTTAAAAATACGCATATGGCCACGGTCGTTACCAATAAAAACCCCATCATTGTATTTGTGATGTGTTTTACTTGTACCATGACGTCCATAATTACGTATACTTCTGTTACTTTGCATACCATCGGTTACAATAGAATCATTATCATCATATGAATCATGCATATATGAATATGCATTTTCCATTTCTCCATGTTCATCCATACCTTCGGTTTCATCATATTCCTCAGGACTATTACGTTGTCCTTCAGAATATGCGTGGTTATTCTCCGCTTTGCTACGGATACCACATCCTGGAGGCGTAAACGCCCCCTGACCATTGTTGGATTGCGTAGGTGCTAACAAGGATGATGATTCATCGGACATATTTACGGTTGGTGCCATTATTTTTTATACTAAACGCTTATTATGCAGATAATTTAACTGACTGTTAATAATATATATATACAAATCTTTATATCTTATTATAATAATAGTAAAAAATGTTTGGTTACATAGATAACAAAAAACCGTCAGCAGTGTTTTCAATGATCGGTCATCTTTTAGCATCTATGGCTTATGTTACGGAAATAATGGGAAAAATATTATTAATGGTTGTTGACCGAGTATGTAATTTATTGGGAGGTAGTTATGCCTTTATATTGAATGGTATGTCGTATTCTGCACCAGCGAATATATTGTTTATTTTTTTATTTATAGCACGTAGTTTTGTCACAAATTTGGTGGTTACCATCATAATGCATTACACATTTTATGATGTTAGGTATGGTGACAAAATTATGAATATTTTTCCTCTTTATGATGTAAATTATACGCCATTTAATCAAGTTTTACCAAGGAATCTGTTACAACCGGTGGTGTATCCAAACATTGCCTGTGAAAATTTTGCCAATTCCATTCTATGGTGGATGTTATTTATTAATTTATTCGCATTGGCTATGGTGTTTTTTTAAATAAAAATTGATTTGTAAATATTAACATAAAAACATAGGAATAATATAGGAACATAACAATAATATGAACATGAACACGAACATTTTATCAGAACAACCGAATATTTCCAGTTTTATTGAATGGCATCATACAGATAATTGTCAAATACCTGATGTAGATAATACTATACCTGGAAAAATTGGTATTTTACATATTGATATTCCCCCCATGCCAGTATGTACAGGTACTCTTGCTGTAATGTTTAATCTTGACAAATCCGGTTCTATGGACGATATTTGTTCCGATTCATCTACAAAAATACAACATATCCAACATGCTTTGAAAAATATGTTACGGGTATTCATTAAAACTGTGGAAACCGAACCCAATTTGACCATTCGTATCGCCGTATGTGTATTTTCACATAATGCACATAATTTATTTAATATAGTAACCGATGTTTCGGGTGCAATTACATGCGACGAACATGGATTTATTACGATCAATTCCGATAATATACAATCCATTTTGAAAAAAATAGATACCATAGATCCATGGGGTTTGACCAACATTGAAAAATCGTTAAAATATACACAAATATCCCTGGAAGATTATCATGCCGCCAATCCTGAACATCGTTTGATACATATTCAATTTACGGATGGCAATGCCACTGTTGGAAAAAAATCGCACCAAGAATTGACAGAATATACAGACCCCAGCTACAAACATATATTCATTGGTATCGGAGATTTTCACGATAGTTATCTTTTAACCAATCTTTCCCAAAATCTTTGTTTAGGAGAATACCGATTCATTGATCAATTAGAAAATTCAGGAATGATTTGTGGGGAAATTTTGTACGATATTTTACATCCTTTTCTTTATCCAAACCATCCTGTACAAATTATTACCAATCGTGGGGTAAAGATATATGATTGGCGAATCAATCAGTGGACCACCTGTTTGAATTTACCGTCATTTTCCGGAAATCGTAGCAAAGATTTTCAATTATGTTGTAACAGTGACAAAACTGGTGATGCTAATATACACATATATTGTCTAGTAGAAGACAAAGATATTTTGTTGGATACAGCATGTGTTTTACCTGATTTGTTGGACATAGACCATACCCCGATTCCTACTGATTTAACAATCTATATTTTGAGACAATATACCCAAGAATATTTGTACGAAGCGGTTCAACACGAACTCTCCTTTCGTTCAGATATATGTCTCTTACAAAGAGACAACTACCGAGATAGAAATACCGAGGATTCTTCTGTACATATCCGAAAAAAACTGGAATCATTCTTGCAAATATTGGAAACATACCAAACTCGTTCGGTGACAAAGTCACCTGCCGAGTTAGTTGTATTAGGTGGGCGAAGCCCACTGTGCGAAGGACTTCTCTGGCTTCGCCAATCCTCTGACCAAACCATAGAAAAATACGAAAAAGACCGTCATTTTATTCAAGTATTGAAAGATGACATTATTGTTACTTTGAAAAATATGAATACACAATTTGGATTTATGTATACCAACTCTCGGCAAACCTCTCAAGGAAACCAATATTCTTATGTACCTACCGGAGAAAGACATGCAGAGGAAGAGGAATATTTAGCAAACAATACCGCTTCGGACTTTCGTATGGAAAGAAACATTTCTACCAACATCAATCATGATATTTTCAATATGATGACCCAAGTTCAAGATACAGAGACATCGTGTGAATCCAATGCGACTACTACTCTTTTACAAGTGTCTGTATCACCCCCTTATGTATTGACAAGGGAAGATAATCGGAGATTTGGTCCGAGTGGTGAAAATCCTTTTCCACCACCAATTCGCCGTGGATCTAATTATACATTTGCCGACCCACATTTTGTCTTTCCTACACAAGAAATCAATTAGACGAAAACTCGTACGTACTTGTTGTTGAAGGACTTCTCTGGCTTCGCCAATCCTCTGACCAAACTTCTCCGGGTGCGAAGCACCCTTTGAAGTTAGTTGTTGAAGGCATTCTGCCCTCTGACCAAACTAATAGGTTATCAAAGTAAAAACTCATATAAAATTTGCATATAATATCCTATACATTGATATTACATGCCTTCTAAGAATCAAAAGAAAGCAAAAAAGGCAGCATCCGCCACTACCGAATCGCAACCATCATTTCCTACCATTTCTCCACCTGAAAATTTTCAAAAAGTAATTGCCGATATGTGTACAGATTTATCGGTTACTTTTCCGGAATATGCACATCTTTGGTCTATGTGGACACACACATCTTTTTTATCTATGGAACCCGAAGCATGTACTTTAGAAATACAAAAACTGTTTCAATATTGCGTGACTACCTTTCCGGAAAGGTTTTTTGATATCTTGTACAAAAATAGTGAAATGTTCAAAGACGGTAGTACCATTCCTACCTGTTTTTTACCGTCGGTGGATTTTAAATTGCTGTTTACCTGTGATGGGGTCAGTGCCAATACTTGCAACGTGCTTTGGAATTATTTGCAATTGATTTTATTTACTATTATCGGCAGTGTACAGGACAAATCCATCTTTGGTGAATCAAAGAATTTATTTGATGGTATTAATGAAAAAGATTTGTTTGAAAAATTGTCCGAAACTATGAAAAATATGTCCTCTTTTTTTCAAAATGATGATGCCGATGATGAAGGTGATGAGAAGAAGGATGAATCCCAAGAGAAAGCAGAAAATATGTCGGATGATGATGAGGATGAAGAAGATGAAAAGAAGAAGAAGTCCAAACCTACCGGAGCAAGTATGCCAAATTTGGATGACCTTCATAAACATTTGAAAGGACTGTTTGATGGAAAAATCGGGGCATTGGCCAAAGAATTGGCCGAAGAAATTTCGGGAGATTTGTCTGGTCTTTTAGGCGAAGATATGAAAGATATACGTTCTACTCAAGATATGTTTCAAAAAATAATGAAAAACCCCGGTAAAATCAGTGAACTTATCAAGACGATTGGAGATAAATTGAAAAAAAAAATGAGTAGTGGAGATATTTCCCAAGAAGAACTTATGAAAGAAGCCACTGAACTTATGAGTAAAATGAAGGATATGGGTGGAGGAATGGACGCATTTAAAGACATATTTAAAAACATGGGAATGCATATGCCTAAAAATGCTAAAGTAGATACCAACGCACTAAACCGTATGACACAACAACAAAGTACACGTGAACGTCTAAAGGCTCGTATGATGAAAAAACAAGCCGCACAAGCGGAAGCATTTTTAAAAACGGCTGAATGTATGCAAGCCATGCAAGCTATGCAAGAAAAACAGGGCTCAGCTCAAGCTGATTTGGAAACTATCGCTAAACAAATGGGAATTGATTTGAATGATAAATGTATTGCTCAGGTTCCACCTATTTCTACAAGTTCTAAAAAGAAAAAGGGTAAATAAATATTGGAACCTACGACTTTTTTGCCCATAGGGCAAAAAAACCCAGTAGGCCCTAAAACTATCGGAACCTACGTCTAGTTTCGCCGTAGGCGAAACTAACCCGGTAAAACCTCCTTTTAGTAACGAGGACACCACCACTACGTGGCGGCGCCCTCCTAAGGTTTCTTTGAAACCCTTGTAGATGAGAATATCAAATTGGTTGTATAAGATCCTATACAACTAATTTACTCCCGATTATCTTTACCGCCAAAGGCGGCAAAGATAATCTGTTGTGGACCATTCTGCTTACGATCAAAGCTCGTAAGTAGAACGGTCTACTAAGAATCTTTGTAAGAAACCTTAGGAGGGCGCCGCCACGTAGTGGTGGTGTCCTCGTTACCCAGGAAGTCGTACAGAAACCTTGGGTTTCTGTAGGTTAGGCTTGTATCGGCATTTTTTTCACTTCATCTGGATTGGATGAACAGGCAACTTCTTTTTGTTTAAATTCAAAACAAGTGTCCGTACTGTCTTTGTATTGTATTTTTTCCAAATTTTCGGGAGTAGGATATACATAAATTTTACGCATTTCACCGTTTCCAATAATATATACTGCAATCAATCCGAAAATAAAACTCAAGGCGAAAATAGGTATACTAATGTATTTTGTGATTCTCATTTGTACTATATATTAGTAGTAGACACGGAGGTGGTTGATTTTGTTATTCACTATTTTCAGTCATCTGACCTGAACTATCTATTGGAAAATCATATTCCACAGTATAACTAATGTCTAAATCCATGTTAGGAAACATTCCAGGTTGATTACTGTTAATAAATGAAGTAATCCAATTACGAATAGACGTTTCTGCACCTTCCATATTTGTTGATTGTAAATCTAAAAAGGGTGTATCTCCCTCTGAAGGTTCCAAAGGTTCTTGTTCTTGTACAGAATTCGGTTCTGGTCTTTGTACGGCTCTTTGTATATCTATTCTATTAGTACCCGATGTGGAGGTATTCGTTTCACGGTCTAAAGGATAATGTCCCGAAAAATATGAATTTATCAATGAAGAAGTTTGTCTTAGTTCTTCACGGGAAACAGGTACAATATCTCCTATAGAATTTGCACGACTATTAGAACGTAAATCAGGAACAAGACTAGATGACATTGCGGTATTCGTAGTTCTTCCTGTAAATAATTGCGGGTCTTGTGCGGAAATATCCCATAGATTATATCTACAAACTGGACAACACGAACTTCTACGAAACCAACGTGTCAATGATGAAGATAGAAAATGATGTCCACAATGAATAATTTGTCTAATATTGTTACCCGGTTGAAATTCTTCCAACATAATAGGACATATAGGAGCCGATGTAAGAGTATTTCTGTCAATTTCTCGGAAAATATATTCTCTTGTTGTTCGTGCAATTTGTTCCGGAGTTAATAATATGGGGGGAGTCACAGAAGATGTATTGGTATTTCTTGGTAAATGAATTATATTAGGAAAAAGTGTAAATCCAAATTCTACAGGTCTGGATATTTGCACTGGATTACGATTAGAGGTTGGAGGTATATCCGTGAACGTAGTGGAGGCATCAGACTGTACGGGTACGGTTGTATTTGTTGGACGTTGTTCAGATATACGTCGTCGTTCATCTGTAGATAAAGCATACATATTTTGCAAAACATCTAAACAACGTAATGTAACTTGATTATATTCTTGCATGTTGCGATTATACGGATACATCAAATTGTCTAAAATCATGTTTTGTTGTCGTGAATTACGACGTGTATTGGTTTCTAATCTTTCTGTCATATCTTGAATGGTATATTGATATTCTTGAACGTTGCGATGATATAAATACATTAATTCATCAAATTCCGGGAAGGACAGTCGTGTTGATGTTTGAGATTGATTTCTAGGTTCTTCTGATTGCATACGATTCTGTGACCAAACTCTTCCTCGCTGTTCCATGGGCGTTCGCCCATACGAGACGAAGTCACCTTCTGAGTGAGTTGTATTAGGGTCAGAGAGCGGATCTCTCAACCTTGAACCACCGAAAGTGGTTCTGAGGGGGGTTTGCCCACTGTGCGGAGGCCATACGGAACGGTAGCCTTCTGACCATGGTTGTGTATTTTCAGGTATTCTATGTACAGATTGTCCTAGAAAAGATGCAATATTAGATAGATTATGTTGTCTATTATTTTCATCACGATGGTTTGTTCTAGGTAGATTAGAAGTTGGTATATCTTCAGAAACATTTATGTTTTGGGATTCTAGTGATGGTAAATATATTTGACGTAACCATTCAATTATTAATTGTTCTGACATGATTGTTATTATTATGTCAGATTCCTATACAAAATTCTGATACATTTCATTCAAGTAATGAGACGCATCCGTTTCTTATTTTTCTATGTAATAATAAACATATATGTTTGTATTTTATTAGGTAATAACGGTCTACTAATAATCCTTGTAAGAAACCTTAGGAGGGCACCGAGCTTGTGAGGTGTCCTCGTTACTTGAGGGAGGTTTTACAGGAACCGTAGGTTCCTATACAGTGAAGACTTCTTTACATTCTCCATTTAAATTAGTAATAATCATATCTTTTTCAGGAGAGGATTTGATTTCATCAATTAATTGAATGAGTCGGCTCTGTATATATTCTTGGATCTTTGGATCATTTTTTACAGAATCTTTCATAGAATCTACAATCCGATCTATGATTAAAGGAGAGATGGAGGCAAAAATATCCGCAAATCCATCACAAAGGCAACGTTTCAAATCGGAAAATAGGGGGTCCATATTTGAATTTACCGTAGCAGCAATCGGTCCAAAATCTAAATTTCTTCCACTAAACATGTCCGATACTTTGGGTAAAACACCTTGTTCCAATCTTGCATTTTTTATGGGAGATGATGTTGATGGTTTTGGTTTTGGTGTGGTAGGTGGTATCGGTTTTGGTTTTGGTTCAGGTGCTGGTTTAGATTCTATTACTGGTTTTTTATTTTTAATGAATTCTTTAAAATCACTACATCCACCGATTAATTTTCCCTCTATGTAACACATTGGAAATGTTTTTTGTTTTAGTATTTTGTAATTATTATTTTCAAGATCATTTAGAAATTTTTCTTTATTTGCTCTGGTAATTAGTATTTCTTCCAATTTGTATCCGGATGACGGTGCTAATGTTCTAACTTCATCACAATATGGACAACCTTCCAAAGAAATCATCACGAGGGTTTTAGGTTCACCTTTTTTCGCTTCTATAATTGTTTTAACATTTTCTATGTCTGAACTTCCGGATGAGTTTGGTTCGGTTACTAATTCCATTATTCTATATAGTTTATAGTTTTTTTTTATTTGTTAACTTACGTGAAGTATTTTTGTATCTCCTATAACCCGTCCCTTCAGACAAGATTCCGGACATAAAAACATCTGGTTTTTCGGTATGTCGTCTCAGTTTGTTTTTTCCTCCTACAAAGGCGGTGGGTATTCCACGGGTGATAGGAACATTTTCTTCCGCTTCATATATTTCTCTCGTTAATTGGCATCCACCAGATAAATTTTTACGAATATCTATTTTAATCTGTGGATCAGGATTGTTCATCACTTGTTTCATAATATTTTCTACTTGAGCACCTATGATATTTTCGTATTCTGGGTTCATTTGTGACATGATTTTTCCTTCTTCTGGGTCAATCACATCTATGTATATGGCTTTATTAATGGCTTCGTATACATGATCGGATGCGGGTATAATAGCTTCTGAAAACAGATCCGCCATTCCTTTGCAAAAACATTGTTTAATCTCTACATAGGCATTGTCATACAATGCTTGAAATTCCACCTTGATGGGTCCATTTTCGGTTCCTACAGAAGGTGGGGCTGAAACACTGGCAATAGGTGTTGGCTTTGGTGCCGTTGCTCCTGATCCTGCTCCAGATTTTGCTCCTTCTTTTGACTCAGATCCAGATCCAGATTTTGATCCTGAACCTTCTTTTGATACAGAACCAGATTCAGATTTTTCTCCATCTTTTGCGTTTTCTTCTGCTTTTGGTACTGCTTCTGCTTTTGGTACTGCTTCTGCTTTTGGTACTGCTTCTGCTTTTGGTACTGCTTCTGCTTTTGGTACTGTTACTGGTGCTAATGTTACTGGTCCTGGTACTGGTTTTGCTCCTGGTGCTGGTGCTACTGATACTGGTAATGGTACTGGTTCTTGGTTTGACATAGATATTATAATTATTTACTATATTATACGGTTATTTTTTTGTATGTTTACGTGTTTTATGATGTACACCAGTGTGATTTCGTTTATTTTTTTTGGATGAATTTGATGTTCCACCCAAAGCTACCGGAAATTTACGTTCACTCAATTTTTTCATCATAAAAAGGGGGTCATGTCCTTCCTGAAATTCCTTTTTTTTTTGTTCATTGAGTGTCAATTTTTTATCGGTATGAACATACAATTGGGGTATTCTTGGTACCGAACACCCCCCACTAAGATGGCGTATAAATTCTTCTTTTGTTTTTGGATTGTCAAACATTTCATCAATGATTTTGATAATAATGTCATAATTTTTTTTTTTGATTTCTTCACTATTTTGTACAAGTGTTTCTAAATTAGATAAAATCAATCCTTTAACACTGAGACTACGATCTGTAAACATTCGTTGAAATGAATCACATATAAATGATTTCAATCTATCCGGTGTATCTAAATAAGAAATTTCAACCATAGGAACCGGACCGGTTGTTCCTTGACTGGATGATGTGGTGGATGATGGAATAGATTTTGCCATTGATGATGCTTTATCAGCTACGGATGATGCTACGGATGATGCTTTATCCGCTACATCCGACGCGGTGGTTGATAAAGCCTTTTCTTTTGCATCTTTCACCATATCTTTAGCACTTGTTTTTGCATCATTCGCCATATCTTTAGCACTTGTTTTTGCACGACTTATAAGGCTTTTCGCCAGACCCCCACCCGTTATAATTTCCAAAGGTTCATTTCGTGTTTTTTCCGGTTGTAAACAATCCCCGCGTAATAAAGTCATAATTTCATTTTTTGTATGTTTGTCTGAAAGAATTTCCAAAATAATCATTTTAATACTGGGTTCCATATAATCTTTGATCATAATGGGTTGTTGTGACATTTTTTGAATGGTTTTAATAATTAAAAATCGTAATTGTTCACCATTTTCAGCATATAATTGTTTAAAAAATCCACAAAAATAATTTTTTACTTGGTCAGTCAATTCTTTGAACATATTCAAGGTTTGTTTCGTATTGGCATTGATCAAATTATCGGTAGGATGTAATCTTTGTGTTAATTGATAATGAAAACGTTCATAAGAAGCCGCTGTACGAATTGTATTCGCAATTAAACCATCTCCATTACCTGCCGCTCTGTCAAGTATTCCAGACATATTTTTTTTGTAATCACCAGGTCCTGATTTTAACATTTCGGCTCCTATATCAAATCCTTGGGCAGCCATTTTTTCACCAGTAATTGCCACATCTGTAGCGACTTTTGCAGCAACTTTTCCTGCGGCTATCGCTCCTTGACCAGCTGCTACAAATTGTGCCATATTATTAATTCGTTTTTTTATAAGCAGATAAAAAATTGATTTTTTATGCGTTTTGTTTCAATATAAACTATCCAAGTGAACATAAAAGTATCTTAATTGCATGTCAAACATCAAATGGTGTATACGTATTTTACGTAGTAAAAAAGAACCGAACAACTCACAAAAAATTCATTTATTGTCTAAAACTAAATATGATCAGAGGGCAGATGCCTCCACTACTCTGGCTTCTCTGGCTTTGCCAAAAACCACGGCATCATCCCCTACGTCCGACCAAATGGTTGAAGACCACGCTTCGCAAAGGTCTTCTGACCTACGGTCGGACAAGGTTGCGCCCATACGGAACGAAGGGCGCGTACCTAATGCTACCGTTCTACGATCAGCAAGTACGCCACCGAAGGTGGCAACCGGTAATTCGCATTGCGAGGATGAGTTTACGCCTTCCGTATTTGAAGGCGATTCCTTCACTGTGTTCACGGAATCATCCGCTGATATGGACGTTCGTAGAACATCCGCCTTGGTGTCTAATATAAACAAAAAAACCAAAAAAAATCAGCGTAGTATGACTTTTACAGAAAAAATCAAATTATGGGAAGTATTTGATAAAGAAGACATGCAAATATCGGAAACACAAGATGATATTACCAAGGTTTCACAAGAACTTTCAGAAAAAAACAAACAACCAGTCGTTTCCTTTTATAAATGTGATTCATGTGATTCCATTCTCATGTTAATGGAAGATGGTTTTCCTACATGTACCAACCCATTATGTAGTATTATGTACAAGGATATTTTGGATTATTCACCGGAATGGCGCTATTATGGAGCCAATGATAAAAATACAGTAGACCCTACCCGTTGTGGAAATCCAATCAATCCTCTATTGGTAGAATCTTCTTTTGGATGTAAAATTTTAGGCGATAGTAGATCCTCTTATGAAATGAAAAAAATACGTAAATGGACTGAATGGCAATCTACACCACATCGTGAAAAATCATTGTACGAAGAATTTCAATTTATCACGATTATGGCACAAAATGCGGGCATTCCTAAAATATTCATTGATTATGCAATGATTGTACACAAGGATATTTCAGAACAAAAAATGTTCCGTGGAATGAATCGTGATGGTATCAAAGCTGCTTCTATTTATATTTCGTGTCGGTTGAATCAATGTCCAAGAACCGCGCATGAAATTGCCGAAATATTTAAATTAGACAAACAAAGTACCACCTATGGATGTTCAATGGCAGTAAACATATTCCATAACATAGAACGTAGTATGAATTCGTCTCAAAAAACAGAATTAGGCACCACCACACCCAGCGCCTTCATTGAACGTTATGCGAGTAGATTGAACATTCCGAATGAGTTGGCAGTTTTAGCCAAGTTTATTGCCAAGAAGATTGAAAACAATAGTATCGTTTGTGATAATACACCCCAATCATCTGCAGCTGGAATTGTATTCTTTGTAGCACAAATTTGTACTTTGTCTATTACAAAAACTGATATCAAAAATATTTGTGGAGTGAGTGAAGTTACGATTAACAAATGTTTTCGCAAATTAGATTCCATACGCAACAAATTGGTTCCACAATGTATTTTGGATAAATACATGCATTAAAAATAATCCGATGCCTCCACTACATTCACGGCATCATCCCTACGACCGACCGTAGGTCGGTCAAGGTTGCGCCCATACGGAACGAAGGGCGCGGACCCTAATGCTACCGTTCTACGAACGTCCGCATTAGGGTCTAATTGGTCAAGAGGGACGAAGTCCTTCGCACAGTAGGGCCTCTTCACTACTAACTCTGAAGGTAGCAGTAAAAGCGAGGAAGAGTTTGGTCAGTGAGTCTGAAATTTCTTTTTTTTTTCTTCAACTATTACATGACCCCATGAACGCCGTCACAAACAATTCATCTGATGATGAAAACGTACCCACAAATAAAATAACGATTTCACTCTCTCCTGAACCAACCGAACCAGAAATCATATTTCAATTTCATCCCACAAATGGAACCACCGCTGCACCCCCACCTATACCAAATTCAGAACCTGAGCAAGAACCTGAACTAGAATATGAGCAAGAACCTGAGCAAGAACCTGAGCAAGAACCTGAGCAAGAACCTGAGCAAGAACCTGAACTAGAATATGAGCAAGAACCTGAGCAAGAACCTGAGCAAGAACCTGAACTAGAACCTGAGCAAGAACCTGAGCAAGAACCTGAACTAGAATATGAAGTAGAACCCCCTGTAGAATCAGAACCTGAAATTGTGCTTTTGTTTCATCCAACAGAAGGATATATCGTTACAGAGCCTGAATCAGAACAAGACCAAGAACAAGACCAAGAACAAGACCAAGAACAAGACCAAGAACAAGACCAAGAACAAGACCAAGAACAAGAATCAGTTCCAACAATTGTATTTATTGTACCATACCGTGATCGTCCATTACATAAAGATATTTTTGATACTAAAATGAAAAACATTATATTGTTTGACAAACCCGACAATTATTATAAAATATGTTATGTTCATCAAAAAGATAATTTATTTTTTAATCGCGGAGCAATGAAGAATATAGGATTTTTACTAGTAAAAAAAATGTATCCTGATACGTACCAAGACATTACATTAGTTTTTAATGATGTAGATACTACACCTAATTATTACGAAACAATACCAAGTTATGAAACCACCGCAGGTGTTGTGAAACATTTTTATGGATATGAACACGCTTTGGGTGGAATCATATCCATACGTGCAGGTGATTTTGAAGCAATCAATGGGTTTCCGAATTATTGGACATGGGGATTTGAAGACAATATGTTAAATATACGTGTGCGTTCAGCCGGATATCAAATAGATCGTTCCACTTTTTACAACATTGGTGAAAAAATACAAATTCAACAATTGCCAACCACCGGCACACGTATTGTGAATTCAGGCGAATTTGACAGATATGCTCGCAATGTCTATGAAGGTATTCATTCAATTCGTAATATACGTTTTTCTTATGATGAGTCCACTGATTTATACAATATAACCAATTTTAATACAGAATATCAGATAAATCCAAATTTAAACCGCAATTATGATATTACAAAGGGTAATACACCTTTTCATGTAGGATATTCTACCAAACGAGGTAGTCGTATGAATATGATACAGTTTTAGATTAGGGCCTACTCCCAAACTTATCCGGGTCGGTATAGCAACTGGGAACCAGCAAAGCTGGTTCTAAGTGCGAAGCACCCTTTGAAGTTAGTTGTTGAAGGACTTCGTCCCTCTGACCAAAGTCCGGAGCAAGCTTCGCTTGCAGTGGACTTTGACCGGTATGTCAACCGAGAAGTTTGATATTATAAACAATATTTTTATAATATATAATAATGAATAAAAACAAAACACGCCGTAAAACTCCTTTAGGAAAAAAAAGGAAAAATAACATAACAAAAACCGCTAGCAAAGAAATTACAAAATTTATGCATAATAAACATTCAAAAAAACGAAACAGTATCTTGTACAATGCGGCAATTCAGCTCTTATACAATGAATTACCCAAAAGTCAAAAAATAAAATTACATTCTGTTATTGTAAAACAAGGTTCCTAATATTGGAACCTACGGTTCCAATACTTACATTTGAAATTTAAAAGTAATTCCGATATTAACATCTGTTTCCCAAATACCTGATATTTTAATCACCAATGAAGACAATAGATCGGATGCACAGTTGTTTTTTTCACCTATGAAGTTATTTGTTGAGGGCGTGAATGGGTTACGGGCACCATGACCATTGTTTTTCATATTTATGGTATTTGATTCTATACGTTGTATTGCTTTGATATTTCCACTTTTTAATTGATTACGTAATGAATAAACATTGACTTTATTGATTTTAAAAAAATCTTTGTAAAATTCAATAATTTCATGTTCAATACGATTCAATTCTTTTACTAAATGAATATTCGTCGGATTGGTCAATGAAAACATAAATGGATGTTTTTTTGTTACGATGGTTTGACCATTTTCTTGGTAAGTAGAAACAATATGATTACGTGAATAATTTGAACCAGACGAAATACCAGCAAATCTATGCGATGATTGTGTATTGGATGAAGCCAGTGGAAAAACCGGAATGGATAAAGATTCCAAAGGACACAAAATATACAAACCATTCAAAGAAACATACAAATCAGAATAAATAATCTTGGTAAAAAATCCATCAATTACCATATTTTTCTTGGTATCTAAAAAACATATATGATTAGATTGAAACATGGAAACATTACATAATAAATTCATTTTTACACAATATACAATTATATTCGTTGCTTATATACGTCTACAAATTTTATATAGATATCATATAATATTTTTAATCAATAATAATAATAATAACCTTACTATGATTCAATCCTCCAATCAATCCAAGTATAGGTTTGATACCAAGGTAGGAACTTCTATGGAATCCAATTTTCCTTGGAAACAAACAATATTAAAATACATGGTAGCTTCCACACAAAAGAACATGTCACGTATGGATATTAGTTCCAATACGTACCAAGATGATACTATTTTACATACTGGAATTCGTAACAATGTTTTTTTACCACAACCACTCAAAATATACCGTAAAGAAATTGGAAACAGTACCATCAATCAACCATCAAAACATAGCGTCGGCATGACCATAGAATCTATGGAAATGCCTGGTTCAACCATAACAATTTCATCACATACTCCTGTGCCTCCTCTAGGCGGTTTAGATATAGTTGTATTGGACAGTAAAGAAATGGGTGATTCAAACAATCGTACCAATCATCCAGGACAATGTCAATCATTCACTACCGGTGGGGTTTGTATGGATCCTGCGACAAATGCACGACGACGTGTACGTACGAGTGGAATTATAAAACCTACCTACAGCACGACTGCAGCACAATATTTACATACACGTAACAAAACGTTTCAACAAAATCAATTTCAATATGTACAAAGTGGAAATACTTCGGCAGAGGCGGGAACTGCTGCGGCAGCAAACAATGTCTATGGAACACAATGTTCACCTTCTTCATGGGCTATATATAATAAATGTTCTGGAAAGACACGACCTTATACACAAGTGTATTATAAACCCAATAATCATACTTTTGCACAGCAAGGTGCAGTGGATTCCAGCACCTTTATTTTACGTCGTAAATTTGATACCATTACCAACAATACTGCACAATATAAAAGAGTATATGGAAGTGCAGTCGCGAGTGCAATGGGTTACGGAATTTCTGATTCAGTATATACGTTAAAACAAAAAATCGGATTTCCTTTGAAAAAAACACCTGTAATTACACCATACAAACCTAACAATAACTGTTGCACTATTGGAACCCAAGGTTCCATTAAAACCTTCTAATATTGGAACCTACGGTTCCAATATATTTGTATATTTATAATATATATATTGAAATGTTACATATCATAGAAGTGTTAAAAACAGAATTAACGTCTGATAGATATTCTCTACATTTGACACAGAAAGAAGTTATTTTTATGAATGATTTATTAATTAAACATCCTGAAATATTTGGAAAAATACAAAACACATTGGATGATATTATTTCCGATGAAAAAGTGGATATTCATGACATACCAAAGATTGTATTATTGTTATCACAAATTTATCATGAACATTTGATAGGTCATATTGTCTATGAAGTAGGTATTATCAATGTTTTGAAATTTACTTTGGATGCTTTGTTAGAATCAGGAATCATTCCGGTTCCCGGATTTGCCTTGGCAATCGTTAAAGGAGTAATTGATGTGAGTTTAGATTTACTTAATACCGTTATACATCGTCCTACAGTTCCACCCACAGATTTACTAAATAATAGTTTACATCATGTGGTTCCACCAACGGATGTTACATGTACACCTGAATCGGTAAAAACTCATCCACCATCTAGTCATCATCATCAAAAATGTTGTTGTATAATGTAAAAAATTGAATTGCGAATTTAATAGCAACAAATTATGTTACTATTAAATCATTCAATCAACATGGCACATATCAGAAACGAGTATTTAGTGGCGGATTCTATCAACGAGTTTGATATGGCGATTTGTAATCGTCTACATCAACGTGTCCGAACTATGTCGGACATGTCCGATTTGAGTGATGATGTTGTCACGACTCAAATCAAACAGGTAAAAGAAGAAGAAGAAGAAGACAATTGTTGTATTTGTTATGAAACGTTGAATCTCAAAAAAAATTATTGTGTAACCCCTTGTGGACATGCCTTTTGTTTTATTTGCATTGTAAAAACCATGGCGAAACAAAATTCGTGTCCTTGTTGTCGTGCGTCGTTGTACCAAGAAGAACACATTCAGTCGGTGGTAATTGAAGAGTACGATGATCAATCTGTCATGAATGAATCATTGTCAAGTAATTTGATGATTGAGCAAATTCATTGGACTGAATTTAATTATCAGAGAGCGTTCACGTCTTCGCGCAGGGACCTTCCCCAACTCTATTTTCCTAACTCTTCCGGTGACCGTAGATCACCGGAAGAGTTAGACAATGTTCGTGTCAATCTTCAGAACGAATTTGACAATGTGGCAAACGCAAACGATACATTGTTGTCAGAATCTTCCGACAATGAAATGGAAATTTCCACCGATGTTTCTGTGGAACTTCCTACCTATATTTCACAAGATTCTCAAGAAGATGTGTTGGAACAATGGCCACCATTTACCGAAAATGAACGTAACCTTTGGTCAGAAGGACGAAGTCCTTCAACCGAAGTTGGGCCAGATTCTTTGGAAACAGCTGAACCTAGTGAAGAAATAGAAACAGCTGATATTCTACCCTCGTCTATGGACAACAATCCAAAATTTGGAAACAATTCCATTTTCATGATTCATTCCCGAATGAGACAAGAAGGATATACCATGTTGGATGTATTGATTATCACCTTGTTGATGATGTTTCCTCAAGAAATTCGTGAAGATTTACAAACGTATCAATGTGCTCAAGGTTTGAAAACCATCATTCAAGATGTACAAAATGAAACAAAAGAAAAAATGCTGTTTGCAATGGAAGATAGAAACGTTATGTAGATAGTCGTTTAGTTAGATATTTTGTGTCTTGTGTAATGTATAAAAAAAAATCATATAATTTATATGCCTGATAACAGGTATATTTTTTTTGGTCAGAGGGCAGAATGCCTTCAACAATTAAATTCAAAGGGTGCTTCGCACCCGGAGGATTTTGGTCAGAGGGCAGAATACCTTCTGGTCATTCGTCTATTTTGCAGTTTTCTTCACAGGTACAGTTTTCTTTTTGGTAGACGAAGCACCACCACCCTTCAATGGTGTAAGAACATATTCAGCGGCACGTTTGCTCACATAGATTTGGTATTGGGTTTCAAATACATTCAATTCACGTAACCACATTTGTTCAATCGTAGTTTGTTTTAATTCATTTAATTCTGCCGTGGTCTCGGCACATTCTTTACGTAATTTTTCCACATTTTCCGAAGATACCGAAACCATGGGCATTTTAATCAAATAGTCAAATGAAGCATCCACATGTGCCAAGCCGACCCCTACTAACATGGCTTCAATTTCAGCAGAAGATTTACGACGCAAATCTACGGTTCCGTTCAGCACATATTCAATGTATTTTGCCTTGTTAGACAATTTCATCAGGATGTTTTCCAATACAGAAATTTGGTAAATTTTGCGTTTAAAATAAGTAGCCAGTCGCACGGTAGCAAATGTATCCATAATTTCATGTATGTGATTGTATTTTTTCAATTTACACTGGTCGTCAAACAGATGCATGTTGGTGGTAGACACGGTAGTCGCCAATTTCAATAATTTCTCCAAACCATTGACACCGGGTTGACCCCCACTCATGGCTTCCAATTCAGCAATACGACCTTTGGTAAAGGTCACCACAATGTCTACAATTTTTTCCGTGGAATTGGACACGAAATCTTTGATAGTTGGTGCCACACGTTTTCCCTGTTTGTCTACACCACCATCGGCCAAATTTTCCAATACAGTAATATAGGGCATAGTCCACGTTCCTACGGGCAATTCTGTGATACGAATTTGGTCAGAATCTAACCGTTCATACACTCCCTTGATTAAGAATTTGTGCGTTTCACCTTCTACAGGATGTACTGTCCCACGGAAGTTCTCATAATAAGGTACAAAATTTGTACATTGGTCCGTTTTTCCCATCAATTTATTACGCAAATATTCTACCAATTTCAAAGGATGAAACGAAGGAATGGAGGACGAGAATCCGGTACCGATGCCGGAAATACCGTTGACCAATACCAAAGGTAAAATGGGCACATAATATTCAGGTTCAATGGAAGTACCGTCTTCGTTCAAATAACAAAGTATAGGGTCATCCTTTTCCGGAAACAAACATCGTGTCAATGGATTCAATTGGGTAAAGATATATCTTTCGGATGCACTATCATCTCCCCCCATTTGTCTGGTTCCAAATTGTCCATTGGGTTCTAACAAGTTGATATTATTGGATCCTACAAAATTTTGTGCCATGCCTACCACGGCACCATTAAGGCTTGCCTCACCATGATGATACTCACTGTGCTCCGAAATATAACCAGTAAATTGTGCTACTTTGACTTCCGTAGTCAATCTACGTTTAAATGCACAGTACAAGATTTTACGCAACGAAGTTTTCAATCCGTCTACTAAATTCGGAATACTACGTTCACAATCATATACACTGAAATGAATGAGTTCTTTGTCCACAAAATCATCATAGGATACGTTGGTTTCACTTGTAATCATATGAATATTTTTATCGTATTGTTCCAACCACGTTTTACGTTCGTCGGGACGTTTTTTATTGAATATTTTATCTACAACATCGTCACTGGTCATAGAATGATAGGTAAAATCTATAATGCGTTTGTTGGCGAAATATTCTTTGAATTCTACCGCAGTAGATGTACCCAATCCTTTGAAATATTTGATCGTCCATCCGTGAGGTTGTCCATCGGGAAATCCACGTTTCCAAGTTTCATATTCACCTTCGTGATAAAATATTTGACATTGTGCACCTTTTTTTGCACGTAAAATCGGAGTATTCATAAATGAAATAAACCCATTCAACCGAAACAAAGAAGCCCATTCACTATGAAACAAATTCACACACAAACCTTTGATATGGGATCCGTCCAAATCTTGATCTACCAATAACATGACTTTTCCATATCTCAAATTTCGGTGTACATCTTCTAGATTGGTATATTCACGACCTGTTTCCAATCCCAAAATTTTTTTCAAATCCGTGATTTCCTTGTTTTCGGAAATCTTTTTAATAGTTTCTCCACGTACATTGAGCAATTTACCTTTGAGAGGATAAATACCATAATGATTGCGATCCGTACTAGACAAACCACTCACAACACCCGACATGGCCGACAATCCCTCACATAGAATCAGTACACAGTCTTTGGATTGCGCTGTTCCGGCATGATTGGCGTCTATGAAATTCGCAATACCACGAATGGTTCGTGTCTTGGTACCATCTGTTTTTTTCGCGGCAATACTTCGTTCTTTGAGTTCAGTCAAAGAACATGCCGCATCCATCACACCCATTTTGGCCACCTTTTCAATAAAGGAATCACTGACAGTGCATGAAGAACCAAACCGATTGGAGGGAGTATTCATGAAATCTTTGGTTTGACTATCAAAGGCGGGATTTTCAATATCACACCGCATAAACAACATGAGTTGTTCTTTGATCGTATTGGGATTCACAGTAATCTTTTTCTTTTTCTCAATATAAGCCGACAATTTACGTGTAATTTGTCCTAAAATATAATCCACATGTTTCCCACCTTTGTGGGTACAAATACCATTGACAAAGGAAATCTGTTCAAATTGATGTGTAGGTGATAAAACCACGGCATATTCCCAACGGTCTGAATCGGCTTCATATACACGTTTTACACCACCCGCTGGCGCACCACTTTCATCCGGTGAAGACGCGCCACTAGCACGCGCAGAGGCAGTACGTGAACCTAAATACAAGTCCATATACTGTTGGAAATTGCGTACAGGAATGGTTTCACCATTAAAACTCACCTTTATTTTTTTATGATTGTGATCAGTTACGCCTGCAATATCACATACACGTTTACGAAACAATGAAATCATATCAGGTGTGAGACCACCAGGAATCCCAAAACGTGTATAATCGGGTCTGAAAGATACACGTGTATATGGTTTGGCAGATTTTACTGATTTGATGATCGGTTCACTCATTTGTTCCAAATTGTTGTGAAATTCTTGGGTATATTTCAATCCGCGAATATGGTCAACGGTTTCTACTTTTCCATACGTAGACCAAATCAACACCAATTTAAATCCAAAACCATTTTTACCTCCTACAATACGTTTTTCTTCTTGGTTATAATTGGTAGAAGTACGTAAATGTCCGAATATCATTTCAGGAATCCAAATTTGATATTCTGGATGTTTGGCCACATCAATACCATTACCATCATTTTCCATCGTAATTGTGCCATCATCTGAAATTGAAATATCAATATAGGATACACAACGATGATCAGGAACAGTATTAGATACTGATTTCTGAATCATACGAATGACATGATCACGACAATTAACAATTCCTTCATCAAACAATTTGTACAATCCTGGCAAATATTCAATTTGTTTTAATACAATTTTTTTTGAACAGTTTTCGTCATCATTATGTAACCATAAATTTGCATCCACCAATTCTACCGATCCAATATAGGTATCAGGATTTTCCAAAATATGTTGTTTGTCAGTTTTTTGTTGATATTGTTGAGCAAGAGCCGAGGAAGCAATTTCTGCGGTAGAAGTTTTGGATGACGATTTGGTAGACATATTTGAAAAACGGATAATAGATAATACTGTATTATATGTTATCTTTGTTACACGCGGTGTTTTTAATCAATTTTTATTTATGAACATCTTGTAAAATACTTGACAATATTTGTGTCTTTCACTTTATCTTCAAAAATAGGTAACCCCAAATCTTTTCGTAATGAAAAGCATAACTGAAATACATAAATAGTAATGGTCTGAAAAACATATTTATTTTGTTCATTATGTTCTATTTTTTTTAGTGTATCTAATAATCGTAATTTAGTAGTTGAAGTGCCATAATTATTATCTATTTCACCAAATGTTGTCATAGAATTTATATCACAAATATGTTGATTGGTATAAAAATAATCATAAAAATCTTCAATCACACGTTTCATTTGTGCTTCACTGGCGGGATTATTGCAATTCAATACATTCGCTATAAAATGACTGTAATCACATGTATGTGAACTTGTGCTATTCTCATCACATAGTAAAATCAAGGTTTTCATCCACATTTCAATTGCAAAAACTAACTGATAATGTTCTTTTTCCATTGCTTAAATTATATAAATATATGATTTTATATAACTATTTTTTATTCTACATAGAAGAACCTTATGAGGGCACCGCACGTAGTGTGGTGTCCTCGTTACTTGAGGGAGGTTTTAATGGAACTGTAGGTTCTAATAGATAAATATACTGTTGATATATAGGGATTTTTGTTACATCATAAAAATATAAGAATATATGTTTAATTTATCTACGAATCAATCCAAACCAATTTATAATCCATATATTACTGGTGGAAATGATCCAACCACAACAAATGCTCAAAAATATGCTCAAATAGTTCAAAATAGTCAAGGTAATGTTTTTTATCGTGGTGTTCCGAATCTTGCCACCACATCCTATACTGCTATCAATCCCATTTTTTCAGGGGATGTATTGATACAAGGTAACATTGATTTATATCCAAGTTTGGGAACAGGAGCGAGCACTACCGGATGGTTGAATGTGAATCAAAATGTGAATGTTAGTGAAACTATTTATACAAACAATATTTGCGTATCAGGTATTTTACAATTACAACCTGATGCATATTTTAGTACGTTGAATATTGGTTCATTAAATATTGTTTCCTATACTGCCAATGTTGGTTATACAAATATACTAAATGTGAGTAGAAAAACAGCATATCCTGTGTTAATTATGCTGGGAAATAGTTCTATAATACCAATTTATTATTCTACTGACATTGGTACAACATGGACAAAATGTTTTTTTTTGCCGAATGGATCCAATAATACATATATTACTTTAGCACGCAGTGTTTCATTCAATGGACTGTATTGGATTTCGGTAGGAAGTAAACTTAATGGTCCAAATACGAATTATGCGTCTATTATGTATTCTTCTGATGCAATTACTTGGATTCCAGTAGATGATGGAAATTTATTTAGTGATACTGGTGGATATGGAATTGCCTGGAACGGGACAAAATGGATTGCATGTGGTGATGGAATCAA
>TBL_comb47_HYPODRAFT_10001442_pt1 | contig 31023 bp, 20 predicted proteins | sample TroBogypolimnion_40_FD_10682 | JGI IMG/M metagenome (IMG submission 10682) | reverse complement strand
GGCCGCGCGGACCACGGGGTCCGTTGCTCGGGCCGCCGCCGTAACCGCCGCCGCCGCCGCTACGGCCACCACCGCCACCGCCGCCGCCATATCCACCACCACCGCCTGCATTGCGGTTACCGCCGCCGTAGTTGCGGCGAGCGCCGCGCTCAGCCATCATGTCCACGCTGGTGCGCATCGGGTCTGGCTGACCGGCCGGAGGACGCGGTTCACGCGGCTCATTGGCATAACCAGCGGGTTGCTGCGGCATGCCATTTCCCATCGGGCGTCCACGGCCCTGGCCTTGCGGCGGGCGGGCCGATTGCGGACGCGGGGGCTGGAATTCGCCACTGCGGTCGTTGCCACGGTCATTGCGATCGCCACGCGGCGCACCGGCGCCCTGGCCGCCACCATTGCCACCGTTGCGGCCACGGCCTGCGCCCTGACCACCGCGTCCGCCACCACCACCGCCGCCACCGGCGCCGGCTTTGTTGTCACGCACGCGGGTCAGCATCTCGGTGCGGGCGGCCTTGGCGGCAGCCTGCATCACGTCGCGGCTCGGCGGTTTACCGGCACCGCCCCAGATGGTCTGGCGGCCCATGGCAATGGGCTCACCCTTTTCACCGGGCTCGGGGCCAAAACCTTCAACTATTTTGACTTCGATGTTCTGCTTGGTGAAGCGTTCGATGTCCTGCATGAAGCCTTCTTCGTCCAGGCACACCAGGTTGACGGCAGCGCCATCGGCGCCAGCACGACCGGTGCGGCCGATGCGGTGCACATAGTCTTCGCTCACGTTCGGGATTTCGTAGTTCACCACATGCGGCAGGTCGTCGATGTCAATGCCGCGGGCAGCAATATCTGTGGCCACCAGGGCGCGCACATCGCCGCTCTTGAAGCCGGCCAGCGCCTGGGTGCGGGCGGCCTGGCTCTTGTTGCCGTGCAGCGCCATGGCGCTGATGCCGTTCTTTTCCAGGAATTCGGCCACGTTGTTGGCGCCGAACTTGGTGCGCGTAAACACCAGCACCTGGCTCCAGTTATTCTCGTTGATGATGTGGGCCAACAGGGCCTTTTTCTTGCCGCGGCCCACGGGGTGGATCACCTGGGTGATGCGCTGCACGGTGGTGTTGCGCGGAGTCACCTGCACGCTTTGCGGGTTCTTCAAGAGGTTGTTGGCGAGTTCGCGGATTTCGTCGCTGAAGGTGGCGGAGAACAGCAGGCTTTGCTTGTCCTTGGGCACCAGGGCCAGCACCTTCTTCACGTCATGGATAAAGCCCATGTCGAGCATGCGGTCGGCTTCGTCGAGCACCAGCATTTGCACCTGGCCCAGGTCCAGCATGCCTTGCTGTTGCAGGTCCAAGAGACGCCCTGGTGTGGCCACCAAAATGTCCACGCCCTTTTTGAGCTTGGAGATTTGCGGGTTCATTCCAACGCCGCCAAAGATCACGGTGCTGCTCAGTTGCAGGTATTTGCCATAGGTTCGGATCGACTCTTCCACCTGGGCTGCGAGTTCGCGCGTGGGGGTCAGCACCAGGGCACGGATGCCGGTGCCGCCGAATTTGTTTTGCGCGCTGCGGCTCATGGAGAGGCGGTGCAGCATGGGCAGGGTAAATGCCGCCGTCTTGCCGGTGCCGGTCTGGGCGCCGCCCAGCAGGTCGTGGCCCAGCATCACCAGGGGGATGGCTTGGGACTGGATGGCGGTGGGGGTTTCGTAGCCCTCTTCGCGCACAGCCTTCAGGATGGCCGGAGCCAGATTCAGTTCTTCAAAGTTCATGGGTATTGCGCCCTTCCAGGCGCTGGGGTACCGGCCGTTCCGCAAGCCTGGTGGCCAGCGGTCAGTCAAAGGCAGATGGATTCACAAGGATGGAGCGCAATGTGTCGTTGGGCTCCCCAGCAAGGTGCTGGCATTGCGGGCAACTGATTCGCCGCAATATTGGTATTGTCGCACGTTGTGCAGCAGAGGTGGCTAAGAGGCAGCGATTCTGGACACCATTGGCATGCTTGCAGCAAGGCTGGTGCGCCGCACAGCCGACAAAAGCACGGGAATCGCAGACTCTGCTTCGCCTGTTCGGCCCGGGCAGTCGATAATGCGCTCTTTACGTCACCCACATACATCGCAAGCAATGGCTCAATACGTTTTTTCCATGAATCGGCTCGGCAAGATCGTGCCGCCCAAGCGCCACATTCTTAAAGACATCTCGCTGTCCTTCTTCCCCGGCGCCAAGATCGGTGTGCTGGGTACCAACGGCTCCGGCAAGTCGACCCTGCTCAAGATCATGGCCGGATTGGACAAGGACATCGAAGGCGAAGCCATCGCCATGCCCGGCCTGAACATCGGCTACCTGCCCCAAGAACCGCAGCTCGACCCGACGCAGACCGTGCGCGAAAGCGTGGAAGCCGGTATGGGCAAGGTCTTCACCGCCAAGGCCCGCTTGGAGGAGGTCTACACCGCCTACGGCGAAGAAGACGCCGACTTTGACGCCCTGGCCGCCGAGCAGGCCGAGTTGGAGGCCATCATCGCCACCGCCGGCACCGACTCCGAGCACCAGTTGGAAATTGCCGCCGACGCCCTGCGCCTGCCCGCTTGGGACGCCAATATCGGCGTGCTCTCCGGCGGTGAAAAACGCCGCGTGGCGCTGTGCCGTCTGTTGCTTTCCAAGCCCGACATGCTGCTGCTCGATGAGCCCACCAATCACTTGGACGCCGAATCGGTGGACTGGTTGGAGCAGTTCCTGCAGCGCTATCCCGGCACCGTGGTGGCCATCACCCACGACCGCTACTTTCTGGACAACGCCGCCGAGTGGATTCTGGAAATGGACCGCGGCTCGGGCATTCCCTACAAGGGCAATTACTCCGACTGGCTGCAACAAAAGCAGGCACGTCTGGAATCCGAACAAAAGGGCGAAGAGTCGCGTGCCAAGGCCTTGAAGAAGGAATTGGAATGGTCGCGCCAGAACCCCAAGGCACGCCAGGCCAAGAGCAAGGCCCGTCTGGCCCGCTTTGAAGAACTCTCGGACTTCGAATACCAGAAGCGCAACGAAACCAACGAAATCTTCATCCCCGTGGCGGATCGCCTGGGCCATGAGGTGATCGAGTTTGTCGGCGTCACCAAGTCCTTTGGCGACCGCGTGTTGATCGACAACCTCTCGTTCAAGATTCCAGCTGGTGCCATCGTCGGCATCATCGGCCCCAACGGCGCCGGCAAATCGACGCTGTTCAAGATGATTGCCGGCAAGGAACTGCCCGATTCCGGCACGGTAAAGATCGGTCAGACCGTCAAGATGGCCTTTGTCGACCAGCACCGCGATGACCTGGCCAACGAGAAGACGGTGTGGGAAGACGTCTCCGGCGGCCTGGACATTCTGAACGTGGGCAAGTTCCAGATGGCCAGCCGCGCCTATTGCGGTCGCTTCAATTTCAACGGCGGCGACCAGCAGAAGAAGGTCGGCATGCTGTCCGGTGGTGAACGCGGACGCTTGCACCTGGCCAAGACCCTGATTGCCGGCGGCAATGTGCTGATGCTCGATGAACCCTCCAACGACTTGGACGTGGAAACCCTGCGCGCACTGGAAGACGCGCTGTTGGAGTTTGCCGGCACCATCATGGTCATCAGCCACGATCGCTGGTTTTTGGACCGCATTGCCACCCACATTTTGGCCTGTGAAGGCGACAGCCAGTGGACCTTTTACGACGGCAACTACCAGGAATACGAGGCCGATAAGAAGCGCCGTCTGGGCGAAGAGGGTGCCAAGCCCAAGCGCATGCGCTACAAAGCGCTCAAGTAGGCGCGGCCGTTTCAGCCATGTCCGCTCGGCCCTCCGTGTCCCGACAGGAACTGTACCGGTCCACCCTGCAGGAAGCAGCGGCGGGCGGCGCGGTCCTGATGGGCAAGTTGGTGGCCGCCGCGCGCTTGGCCTTGCAGAGCCAGGAGGCGGAAGTTCGCGACCTGCAGGAGCGCGATGCGCTGATTGAGTCGGCCAGTCTGCTGCGCAGTTGCGAAGCCATTCTGTGCCAGGGCTTTGCGCAGGCGCTGTTGCAGGCCTTTGCCAACCCGCCGGGCCCACAAGCTACCAATACGCGGCCTCGGGTGGATCTGCATTTTGACCAACTCGAACTGATGGACGATGCGCAGGTGCAGGCCACGGTCAACCGGGCCCGGGTCCAGCAGGTGGCTACGCTGGCAACAGAAATCGAACTGGCCGAACTCAATACCTTGATGGGCAGCCTGCTGGGAATGCACAGCGTGCGCGCCGAACTCAATCCCTTACGCCCAGAGGCCTTTGTGAATGCACTGCAGGCGGTGCTGGCGCAAACCCAGGCCGCGCCGCGCATTCAGTGGCAATGGCTTAACGCCATGTCGGCCACACTCGGCCAGGAACTGAGCGCCCTGTATGTTCAGGTGTCTGCCCGTTTGCGACTGGCCGGTGTGGTCGCTGTCAGCTACGCGCTGGCGAGCAAGGGTCCGTTGGGTGCGCTATCAGGTCGGCCGCCGGGCGAGAAGCAGGCACTGCTGACCCTGGACCGGCTGCACGGCTTGCTCTCTGGCGCCCTGGTGGCGCAGCAGGACGGCCAGCGAGTGGATCAGTTCGCAGCGCAGTTTTCGCAGCAGTTTGATGACTCTCGCAGCCCTGCAGAAGGTCCGGCATCGGATTTTGCCAACACCGTACCGGCGGCACTCGAAGCGCTGCACGAGATGCAGCAAGTGGAGCGGGTGGTGCAAAGTCTGGAGCAGCGTCGCCAGGCAGGCGCCGCTCAGCCGGGCCTGTCGCAGGACAGTGTGGAGGGTCAGCGCCTGCTGCTGCGCCGCGGCGCACGTGACATTGCCCAGGCACTGAGCCTGGAAGTGGTGACGCTGATGGTGGAAAACATGGCGCAGGATGTGCGTCTGTTGGAGCCGGTGCGTCAGCTCATCCGCCGGCTGGAGCCCGCCTTGCTGCGTCTGGCACTGGTGGACCAGCGTTTTTTTACCGATAAGCAGCACCCGGCACGTCGCCTGCTGCAGGAGCTGACCCATCGCAGCATGGCCTTCGAGTCGCTCTCGGCCCGGGGCTTTGACGACTTTGTGCAAGGCCTGCAACGCACGCTGTCACCTCTGTTCAGTGCGCCGATTGAGAGTGCCGAGGTGTTTGAGCAGCAGCTCGGCCGCTTGCAGCAGCATTGGAGCGACGACGCGCGCCCGACGGAGAAGGGGCGCGATGCCGCAGTCCAAGCGCTGCAGCATGCCGAAGCACGCAATCTGCTCGCAGAAGGAATTGCCAAGGGCATAGAAAACCATCCCGACGCGGCCAGCGTGCCGACCGTGGTCATTGACTTCCTGTGCGGCCCCTGGGCCCAGGTGCTGGCACAGGTGCGCATCACCCAGGGAGTGGGCTCGGCTGCGGACGAAAAGTTCGGGGCGCTGATTCCCGCGCTGTTGTGGAGCGCGCATCCGGAGCTGGCCCGTGGCAATCCGGCCCAGCTGACCCGATTGCTGCCCCGCTTGCTGGCGACCCTGCGCGAAGGGCTTGACACCATTCACTATCCAGGCACCGGCACCAGCGTGTTTCTGGAGGCCTTGATGGCCATCCACCAGAAGGCCTTCCACGCGGCCCAGGCAACGCCAGCGCCCGAGGTGCAGACGCGCTTGCCCCAGGCCGCAGCACGACCGCGTCCGGTGGCGGATGGCAATCCGTGGCTAGGTCCGCAAGAAGCCCTGGCGTCCAACTTTATGGAGTTGCCGGAAAGCGTGCTGCCGCTGCACCCGCAACTGGCACCGGATCTGCTGTCCTGGGAGGTCGCAGCGAGTGACGTGGAATTGCCTTTGGGTACGTGGGTCGAGCTGTGGCTCAAGGACCAATGGGTGCGTACCCAGCTAACCTGGGCCAGCCCGCATGGCACGCTGTACCTGTTTACCGGTGCCTTCGGCACGACGCAATCCATTTCACGGCGCATGCGTGACAAGATGCTGGCCCAGGGCAAGCTGCGCCTGATCTCGGGTCGGCCACTGGATGAGGGCGCGTTGGACGCCGTGGCCCAGGCCGCCATGCGCAACAGCCTGGACCGCCTGCCCTAGCCGCGACCGGCAATAATGGCTGTTCTTTGGGAATGAATTTTGGCATCATCCAAAGGCCCGGTTCCTTGGAATTCAATACATGCATGTGGGGGAATTTGATTTGCGCGAAGGCCTAGCTGAGATCCTTTTATACGCCAGCATTCCCTTGGTCTTCGCCACGGTCTTTGTGCTGGTGGTTTTGGGCCTGCAGTGGGTGCAGCGTAGGCAATGGTCGGACCAGTCCCGTCGCATTTTTCTATACCGCGGGCCGCTGAGCATTGCGCTGCTGGTGATGGGCACGGGTTTGGCCTTTACGGTGTACCACGCGGACGCTGGGCGACTGGCCTTGCACGAAGAGGGACAGACCCATTTTCTGGAACGTGCCGATCATGTGGACGCCACCCTGACTGCCAGATTTACCGATCTGGACCGTTTGCTCCATGGCGTCAGCGCCATGGTCCTGAGCCGCCCCGATATCACTGCGGCGGACTTCAGAAGCTATGCCCGTGCCGCTGAGCTGGGTTCTGCCTTTGACGGTGTGCGGGGCGTGGGCTACGTCGCACGCAAGTTGCAAGACTCAGGCGCTAATCCTGACCTGTTGGTGGTCGCTTATTTGGAGCCCGCAGGCGTCAATGCAGATGTGCTGGGCCGAAATATAGGCGCCAATCCGATGCAGCGCGCGGCCGCCGAAGCGGCTATGCGCTCGGGCCAGGCCGCGTTGGTGCGTTCCAACCCCCTGCAGGCCGGTTCGGCAGACTTTTTGTACCTGGTGCCGGTGTACCGCGAGGGCAGCGTGCCAGTCACCGAAGAGGAGCGTGTGCAGGCGCTGCGTGGCTGGGCCTTTGCGCCGCTGCGGCTGGCTGAATTGGCGGCCGATGACAAGCTGCTGGACCCCGGACAGATCAACTTCCAACTGTTCGACAGACCGGAGCTGGATGCAGCATCTCTGGTTTACGACAGCGTCTTGCCTGGCGACGCGAACACGGCCCCGACCGACCGACTGCGCGCGGTCTCTGGCAGCTATTCGGTGGTCCGGCCGGTGTTGCTGGCCGATCAGGTGTTCTATGTGCGCAGCAACTCCACCGCGGCTTTCGACGCGGCTTTCCATTCGCGCGACCACCTGAGTGGCGCGCTGCTGGGCTCGAGCCTGAGCGTGCTGTTGGCCATGGTGCTGTGGCTGCTGATGGCTGGGCGCAAGCGTGCCCTGGAGCTGGCCAGCGCAATGACCAGTGAACTGGAGCGCTTGGCCATGGTGGCGCGGCGCACCTCCAATGCGGTTTACTTTACCGACACCGAGTGGCGCATTACCTGGGTCAACGAAGGTTTTACCCGCATGTGCGGCTTCACGCCCGAAGACGCCCTGGGTCTGCGCCCGAGCCAACTGCTGCACAGCCCGCTGGGCGATCCCGATACGGGCGCCATTATTGATCTGCAAGCCGAGGCCGGTGAACGCGTCGAAATCCAGGTTCTGCAGCGCAGCAAGCAGGGGCAGGACTACTGGGCCGACCTGGAGGTGCTGCCGATACTCGCCGCCAATGGCCGCATCAGCGGCTACCTGTCGGTGCAAAGCGACATCACCGAAGTGGTACGGGCCAAGGCGGCGCTGCAGGTCGAGAAGGAGCGGACAGAGAACATCCTGTCGGGCACGCTGGTGGGCACCTGGGAAAGCAATCTGCAGACCGGAGAGCAGCTTTGGAACGAGCGTTGGTCTACCATGCTGGGATTTTCCCGCGACGAAGTCCTACCTACCGCCGACGAGTTTTGGCACCAAAGGCTGCATCACGCCGACCTGGCGCGTTTCAATACGGCCACGGCAAATTGCATTATTGGCGCTACCGACCACTATTCCTGCGAGTTGCGGGCGCTGCGCAAGGATGGCAGCTGGATGTGGATACTGGCCCGCGCCAAGGTCATGACGCGCACCCGGGACGGCAGGGCGGAGTGGATAGGGGGCATTCATACCGATATCACCGAGAGCAAGCAGGTGGAGCTTAGTTTGCGCGAGATGGAGGCTTTTCTGGACCGCGCCGGGCGCATTGCCAGTGTCGGAGCCTGGCAGATTGATCTGCGTACACGCGAGGTTCTGTTCAGCGCGCAGACCTGCGCCATACACGGCATGGCGCCTGACTTCCGCCCCACCGAGAAGGTGGCCCTGAGTTTTTATCCCCGAGCCGACCGTCGGCGCCTGCGCGATGCGGTGCGCAAAGCGGAGCAGGACGGCACGCCCTGGGACATGGTGGTGGAGTTCATCAACGCGCAGGGCCAGCAAAGTTGGGTGCGCATCTTTGGTGAGGTGAGCTTTGACGACAACGGGCCAGAGCGTCTGGTGGGCGCATTCCAGGATGTCACCAAGGTGCATCTGGCCCAGCTCGAAGTGGAGCGCAGCGGTGCCGAACTGGGCGGGCAGCAAAGGCGCTTGCAGGCCATTCTGGAAGGCACCCACGTGGGCACCTGGGAATGGAATGTGCATACCGGCGAGAGCATTTACAACGACCAGTATGTGGCCATGCTGGGCTACACGCTCGAAGAGCTGGAGCCGTTGGGTTACAACACCTGGGCGCGACTGGTGCATCCGGAAGATTTGGTGGCTAGCGCCATCTGCATGCAGGAGCATTTGCGCGGCGAGCGACCCGTGTATGAAATGGAAGTGCGCATGCGGCACAAATTAGGGCACTGGCTCTGGGTGCTGGGCAGGGGCAAGCTGACCAAGAGCCAGGACGATGGCGATGCGCTGTGGGTGTATGGCACGCACATGGATATTACCGAACGCAAGCAGGCGGAGCAGCAGCTGGCGCAAACCACGTCCACCCTGCAAAACGTGCTCGACTCCGCCACTGCGGTGGGGGTGGTGAGTCTGGGGCTGGATCAGCGCATTCAGGTTTTTAACAAGGGTGCGGAAAATCTGCTTGGATTCGACGCCGATGAGCTGATTGGCCGGCACAGTGCCGAGCTCTTTTTCGAGCCCTCCGAACTCGCTGCCTTGAGTGAAACCCTGGAACTGGTCTGGGGCCATGCACCGAATCCGCAGGAGGTCTTTGAGCATGTGCTGCACATTCGCGAAGCACAGGAATGGACGCTGCTGCGCAAGAACGGTTCGCGCTTCAANGCCAGCCTGATCTTTTCGCCCATGGTCGACGAGGGCGGTGCCTTGGTGGGCAATTTGTGCATGATTTACGACGTCTCGCGCCAGAAGGAGTATGAAGCTTCGTTGCGCGAAGCCATGCGCCTGGCCGAGCAGTCTAGTGTGTCCAAGAGCCAGTTTCTGGCCAATATGAGCCACGAAATCCGCACCCCCATGAATGCCATCCTGGGCATGTTGCAACTGCTGCGCAACACCGCGCTGCACAGCAACCAGCGCGACTATGCCGAAAAGGCGGCCGGCGCGGCGCGCTCCCTGCTGGGGCTGCTCAACGACATCCTGGATTTTTCCAAGGTCGAAGCCGGCAAGATGCAGCTCGATCCCGAGCCCTTCCTGGTCGAGCGACTGCTGGCGGATCTGTCGGTCATCCTGTCATCGAATCTGGGCTCCAAGAATGTGGATCTGGTGTTTGACGTGGACCCGGCCATTCCGCCCGAGTTGGTTGGCGACGCCATGCGGCTCAAGCAAGTCCTGATCAATCTGGGCGGCAATGCCGTCAAGTTCACCGAGACCGGGCAGGTCGTGATTCGCTGGACGCTGGTGGCGCGCACCCCTGAGCGGGTCATGCTGACAGTGGCGGTGGTGGACTCGGGCATTGGCATTGCGCCAGAAAACCAGGAACGCATTTTTACCGCCTTTACCCAGGCCGAGGCCAATACCACGCGCCGCTTTGGCGGCACCGGCCTGGGGCTGGTGATTTCTACGCGCCTGATCCGTCTGATGGGCGGCGAGTTGCAGCTCAGCAGCGTGGTGGACCAGGGCAGCTGCTTTAGCTTCACCATCGAACTCGGCGTCACCCAGTTTTCGCCGCTGCCAGCCCTGCCAGGGCAGGGGCCGGCGCCGGTGCGCGCCATGCTGGTGGACGACAACCCGCAGGCCCTGGCCACCAGCACGGCCTTGATGCAATCGCTGGGCTGGGAGGTCACGGCGGCGGCCTCGGGCGAGCAGGCGCTGGCGCGTATCAAGGCGCTGCTGGATGCGCACCAAGCGCTGCCCGATGCCCTGTTTGTGGACTGGCAAATGCCCGGCATGGACGGTTGGGAGACCTTGCGCAATGTGCGCCGCCTGTGCGCCACGACCAAGCCCCCGCTGCTGATCCTGCTGAGCCGACAAAGCCGCGACGCCTTGGCCCAGCGCACCGACCGCGAACAAGAATTGCTCAACGGCTTCATGGTCAAGCCGTTCACGGCTTCCATGTTTGAGCGCAGCTTGGAGCAGGCGCGGGATGGATCGTCCACGCAGGAGAGTCCGTTGCGGATCCTGGCGCCGCGCCTGGCCGGCATGCGCGTGCTGTTGGTGGAAGACAACCCCATCAACCAGCAAGTGGCGCAGGAGCTGCTGGCTGCCGAGGGTGCTCTGGTCACCCTGGCCGACAACGGTCGGCTCGGTGTGGATGCCGTTCACAGCGCTTCCCCGGCCTTTGATGCCGTGCTGATGGACCTGCAAATGCCGGTGATGGATGGTTTGCGCGCCACCCGGCTGTTGCGCGCTAACCCGCGCTGGGCCCAGTTGCCGGTGATCGCGATGACTGCCAATGCCATGAGCTCGGACCGGGACGAATGTCTGGCCGCCGGCATGAACGACCATGTGGGCAAGCCCTTTGACATCAACCGCCTGGTGCAAACGCTGATTCAGCACACCCGCTGGGAAGCACAGCCCGCAACCACTTTGGCCCGCCCTGGGCCGCTGTCGGAAGCTTTGGCCATGCCGGCTGCCATCCGTTGGCCGGCGGGCATCGATGGCGAGACGGCGCTGGCACGCATGGGCGGTAATGCCGCCCTGTTGCAGCGCTCCATGGTGGCCTTTGTCGGCGACGCCGAGCGTCTGCAACAGCGGCTTGAACAGGCGCTGCAAATCGGCGATCTGGAGCAGGCACAGCGTGAGCTGCATGCATTCAAGGGCCTGTCGGCCACCATGGGCGTACGCTCCCTGTCCGAACTTGCGGCCCGGGCGGAAAAACTGGTGCAGCTTCCCGAACGCCTGCCCGAGTACCAGGTGCTGGTGCTGCAGCTCTGGGAACGCCTGGCGTTTTTTCTGCCGGAGCTGGAAAGCGCCGCTGCCGCCTTGACGCCGGTTCAGGACGCTACGCTGTCGGCACAGCGCCAGACGCTGGGTGCGTCCGACATGCAGCAGCTCAAGGACTTGCTGCTGGCGCTGCAGGCGTCCGACATGGCGGCCATGGAAATGCACGCCAGTCTGCGCCAGGGACAGGACGAGTCGCTAGCCGCTACCATGGAGCCTCTGGATACGGCCATGTCGGATCTGGAATTCGAAGAAGCCGCGCTGGCCTGCGAAAGTCTGGTGCGGCAGTTTGAAACAACACCTGGCCTATCCAATACATGACGAGCAACGCGATGCAAACCGGCGGTAGCCCCGCCCGCCTTAAGGTTCTGGTGGCTGAGGACAACATCATCAACCAGCGCCTGATCGTCGGTCTGCTGACCAGTCTGGGACATACCGGCATGGTGGTCAGCGACGGCGAAAAGGCGCTGAAGTGCCTGGCCAAGATGAAGGTGGATCTGGTCCTGATGGATGTGATGATGCCCAATATGGACGGCATACAGGCGCTGACTGCAATCCGGGCCCAGGAGGCCGTGGAGGGTGGACATCTGCCGGTCATCATGGCCACCTCGCACGATGAGCCGGGGGAGGCTGCGCGTTACAAGCGGGTGGGCGCGGATGGCTATTTGGCCAAGCCGCTGGATTTGGATCGATTAAAGTCCGAGATGGGGCGTGTTTTAGCGCTACGCTAAGGCCTGTAGCGCCCGCCCACCCCTGGAGTTCCTCACATCGCCATGCGTCTTGAATCCCCCCCCCGCAACGTCAGCACATTCTTAGGCCCCGGGGTGGCGCTGATGCAGCGTCTGCGCATGCCGGTCAAGCTGACGACCATGGCTTGCATGCTCGGTCTGCCGCTGGTGGTGGTGAGCTATTTGCTGCTGTCCACGCTGTTTGACGAGTATGTGACAGCGCGCAACGAGCTGTTTGGCGCGCAGGCGCTTGAGCGGGTAAGCGATGTGCTGACCGATGTGCAGCAATTGCGCAGTGCAGCCACGCTGGTGGGAAGTCGTGCCGCTACCACGGCCGCCGCAGCAGAAAAGCTGAAGATCGATCAGGCCGCGGTGGACGCCTGGATCCAGCAACATCCGGGCATGCGCTGGGCCGACAACTGGGCGCAGCTGCAGTCCGCATTGCAGGCTTTCCAAGCGCCGCTGTCAGACGGGCAGCGTGCCGGCGCCTATGACGCCAATACGGCTGCCATCACCGGCCTGCGCAAACTCGTGGGCCTGATTGGCGAGGAGTCCGCCCTGGTGCTGGATCCGCTGGCACCCAGCTATTTCCTGCAAGATATTTTGACCCAGCGCGCCATCGTCTGGATCGAATCGGTCAGCAGGCTGCGCACCATGGCCGAGGTCTGGTTGGTGCAGGCAGCCGACAGGCAAGCCCATGCCGATGCGCTGATTGGCATGGCCAATCTGTTGGACACCCATGCCGAGGCCATTGCCTATAACCTGGATGCCATGGAGCGTGCGGGCGTGCACGAACTGCCTGCCGGAGCACGCGAGGCGCTGGTCACCACCAGTGCGGCCTTTTCCGCCCAGGTGCGCGCTTTGGTGGGCAAGGACAGCACGCCGCAGGCGCTGGCCGGACTGATGGCGGCCGGCGACCAACTGCTGCAAAGCGGGCGCATGTTCCGCAAGGATGCGTCGGATACGCTTGGCAACTTGTTGCAGTTGCGCCAGGATAAGGCCTTTATGCAGGCCACGGCCCTGGGTGGCCTGTCGGTGCTCCTGCTGCTGCTGGTGATCTACCTGATCCTGTGCTTCTCGGTGGCCACGGTGCGCAGCATTCGCGCCCTCAATATGGCCATCTCCGAGGGAACGCGCGGCAATCTAGCGGTGCATGTGCAGGTGCCGGGCAGCGACGAGTTGGCGATGATCAGCAAGGAGTTCGAGAACATGCTCAATGTGCTCTCGACTCTGGTGGCCGATGTGCGCAGCGCCTCCAGCATGGTCACGCATGTGGGCGCGCAACTGGTGGAAGACGGGCATTCGCTGTCCGAGCGCACCCAGGCCCAGGCGGTGAGCCTGGAGGAGGCAGCCTCCAATGTCGGTCAGGTAAGCGACACCGTGGCCCGCAACTCAGAGGCGGCGCAGGAGGTCAGCCTGATGACCAAGAGCCTGCATGCCGAGGCCGGCAATGCCAGCAGCATGATGAGCAAGACCGTGAATGGCATGGCCGCCTTGCGCACCACCTCCGAGCGCATGCGCGAAATTATTGGCACCATCGATGGCATCGCCTTTCAGACCAATTTGCTGGCGCTCAATGCGGCGGTGGAGGCAGCGCGTGCCGGTGAGCAGGGTAAGGGCTTTGCGGTGGTGGCGTCCGAGGTGCGCAACCTGGCGCGCCGCAGCCAGGGCGCTGCGGGTGAGGTGCGCAGCCTGATTGCCGAGTCGGCTTCGCGGGTGACCGATACGGTGCAGGAGATCGAGGCGGTCAGCAAACTCATGACCAGCCTGGTCACCGGCATTTCAGAGATTGCCTTCAACGTGGAGTCCATGGCCGATGGCAGCACCAAGCAGAGCATTGCGCTGTCCGAGGTGGTGCAGGCGGTGGGCGACCTAGATCGCGTGACGATTGAAAACTCGGGTCTGGTGGACCGCACCTCGCACCGCTCCAGTCGCTTGATGCAGCGCTCACGCCAGCTTGAAAGCGCGGTGACCTTTATCCAGCTGCGCCAAGGTACGGCCGACGAGGCCCTGACCCTGGCCACCAAGGGCCATGAGATGGTCGAGGCGATCGGCTTTGATGCGGCATTCAAGATATTCCACGACAAGCATGGCGGTTTTGTCGACCGCGACCTCTACGTTTTTGTGTTTGACCGCCGGGGCGTTTACCGCGTCATGGGTGCGGACATCAATCGGGTCGGCAGCAGTCTGTTCGATGCGCAGGGTCTGGACGCCCAGCAGCTGCTGGACGATGCCTGGTACCGGGTGGAGCAGGGCGGCGGCTGGGTCGAATACAACATCATCAACCTGGTCACAGGCGATGTGCGCGGCAAATCATCCTATGTGCTGCCGCTCACCGACGACCTGCTGATTGGCTGCGGTGCCTACCGCAGCGCCCTGTCCGACGTCGATACCAAACTCGGGGGCTGATCGGGTAGGGTCGGCCGGGCGCGGCGTGGCCCTTACAGAGGATGTTCCGCGTAGAACTTGCCGCCGTGGTAGAGCAGGGGTGAGGCGCCTTCTCGGTGGACGCAGCGCTCCACCTCACCGACAAAAATCACGTGGTCGCCTTCTTCGTAGCGGCTGCGGTTAAAGCACTCGAAGGTGGCAGCAGCGCCGTCCAGCAGCGGGGCACCTGCCACGCCCAAGTGGTAAGCCACACCGGCAAACTTGTCCACGCCCTTGGTGGCAAATTGCATCGCCAGGTCCTGCTGGTCGGCGCTCAGAATGTTGATGGCGTAGTGCGAGCCGGTGCTAAAGGCTTCCATGGACGCGGCCGATTGGGCCAGGCTCCAGAGCACCAGCGGTGGCGACATGGAAACCGAGTTGAAGGAGTTGGCCGTCAGACCTACCAGATCGCCATTGGCAGTGCGCGCGGTGACGATGGTGACGCCGGTGGCGAACATGCCAAGGGAGGTACGAAACTCGGTTTTGGAAAAGGCCGGTGGGTGGGCCTTGAGTGGCCGGTTGGTAGTCAACATGGCTTGAATTTAACCCAGATCGGTTTGGATTCGTTTTGAAGTGGTTTTTTACTCCCCCATCCCCCAACCCCTTACCCCCCGTCGGGATAAGGGGAGCTTAAAGCGGACAGCCGATTTGGTTGCTGCGCGCCGACTACGGAAAGAATGACGGGGCGTTGCCACTGCTGTTTTTTGCCTTCATCTCACGCCAGTAGTTCCGAGTGCCGGATACGTCATCCACAATGTTTGAGTTCAAATGCGAGAGCGGCGCAACACAAAAGGCGCCGGTCTTTAGCCGCAACGCAGGCCAGGGCAAGGCCAGTATGCTGGCCAACGCCAATCCGGAAAAACCGTCCCCAGTAAGGCCCTGGCCGGAGCGAGAACGCAAAATCGGCTGTCCGCATTGAGCTCCCCCTCGCCCGGCGGGGGCGAGGGGGCTGGGGGGAGTGGGGAGTAAAAAACCGACGGGGGGTAAGGGGCGGGGGATGGGGGTGTTAATGCCCCAGAATTTTCGACAAGAAGTCCCGACTCCGTTCACTTTGCGGGTGGTTAAAAAAGTCGTGCGGGTTATTCTGCTCCACGATCTGGCCCTGATCCATAAAGATCACGCGATCGGCCACGGCCTTGGCAAAGCCCATCTCATGCGTCACGCACAGCATGGTGATGCCCTGGCTGGCCATTTCGATCATCACGTCCAGCACTTCCTTGATCATCTCCGGGTCCAGCGCCGAAGTCGGCTCGTCGAACAGCATGATCTTGGGCTTCAGGCACAGCGCGCGCGCAATCGCCACGCGCTGCTGTTGGCCACCGGAGAGCTGCAGTGGGTACTTGCCGGCCTGCTCGGCAATGCGCACCCTTTTAAGCTGCTCCATGGCCTTTTCTTCGGCCTCTTTCTTGGGCATCTTGCCGACCCACATTGGCGACAGCGTCAGGTTCTCCAGCACGGTCAGGTGGGGAAACAGGTTGAACTGCTGGAACACCATGCCGACTTTTTTGCGCACGTCGTCAATCGCCTTGACGTCGTCGGTCAGCTCCACGCCGTCCACGGTGAGGTGGCCTTGCTGGTGTTCTTCGAGACGGTTGATGCAGCGGATCAGGGTGGATTTTCCGGACCCGGACGGGCCGCAGACCACGATGCGCTCGCCGGTCTTGACCTGCAGATCAATGTCGCGCAACACATGAAAGCTGTTGCCGTACCACTTGTTGACCTTGTCGAATTGGATGATGTGTTCAGACATAAGAATTCCTTAGCGTTGGCGGCTTTTGTTTACTTGCTTTTCAATCCAGCTGCTGTAGCGCGACATGGAGAAGCAGAACACGAAATAAATCAGGGCGATGAAGAGGTAGCCTTCGATCTTGAAGGGCCGCCAGTTGGCATCCGAGTTGAGCGCCATGCCCATGGAGCCGGTCAACTCGTACATGCTGACAATCGTCACCAGCGAGGTGTCTTTGAAGGTGGAGATGAAGTTGTTCATGATGCCTGGCACCACCATGGCCAGGGCCTGTGGCAGCACGATCTTGCGCTGGGTCTGCCAGTACGAGAGGCCCAGCGTGGCGGCCGCTTCAATCTGCCCTTTGGGTACGGCCTGCAGGCCGCCGCGTATCACCTCGGCCATGTAGGCTGCGGCAAACAGCGTGATGCCGGCCAGCACGCGGATCAGCACGTCGATATTGAAGCCCTGCGGCATTAAGAGCGGGAACATGAACGAGGCCATGAACAGCACCGAGATCAGTGGCACGCCGCGTATCAGCTCTACATAAATCGTGCACAGGCTGCGGATGGCCGGCAGCTGCGACCGTCTGCCCAGCGCAATCACCAGTGCAATCGGAAAGGCCATGGTCATCGACAGCGAGGCCAGCAAAAGCGTGAGCGGCAGGCCGCCCCAGAGCGAGGTCTCCACATACGACAGGCCAAACACCCCGCCACGCATCAGCGTGAAGAACACCGCAAACACCACGATCCACAGCGCACCCAGCCAGGGCTTCCAGGCCAGGCGCATGCAGCTCAGAATCAGCAGGCCCATCAGCAATACGGTGGCAATCAGTGGGCGCGCTTCCTCTTCAAAAGGGTAGCGGCCAAAGATGATGATGCGGTACTTCTCGCCAATCACGCCCCAGCAGGCGCCAGCGGCAGCGTGGCAGGTCTCGTAATTTTTGACCCACACCGCATTGATGAACAGCCACTGGATCAGCGGCGGCACGATCCACAGCAGCACGGCGCCAATGGCCAGGGTGCCCAGGCTGGTGCGCAGATCGCCAAACAGGTTGGCGCGCATCCAGGCCACCAGACCCTCGGCCTTGATGGGGGCCGGGCGTGGAGGAATGGTTTGAAAAACTTGTGCGCTCATGGTGTTAACGCTCCTTGATCGCCGAGCGCGTGTTGTACCAATTCATCAGCCCGGAGGTGATCAGCGAGGTGCTCAGGTAGACCAGCATGATGATGGCAATGCACTCCACGGCGCGGCCGGTCTGGTTGATGGCGGTGTTGGCGATCGACACCACATCCGGGTAGCCAATGGCCACGGCCAGTGAAGAATTTTTGGTCAGATTCAGATACTGGTTGGTGATGGGTGGGATGATCACGCGCAAGGCCTGCGGCAGAGTGACCAGGCGCATGGTCTGGCCACGGCTCAGGCCCAGGGCGGACGCGGCCTCGGCCTGGCCCAGCGCCACCGACTGGATGCCGCCACGCACCACCTCGGCCACAAAGGCTGCGGTGTAGATGGTCAGACCCAGCAGCACCGACAAAAATTCGGGCGTCAATGCGCCACCGTTTTCAATTGCGAATTCACCCTGCTTTGGCATATTGAACTCACTCGGCGCGCCACCAATAATCCAGCCCAGCACGCCAAAGCTCAAGACGATGCCCATCGGCACCCAGAATAGGCTGCGTGGCACACCGGTGCCCTCAAAGGACAGGATGGCCCAGCGGCGGTACAGCCAGGCCACGACCAGCGCCAGGCCCATGCCGATGGCGGCAAAGTACTGGCCGGTGGCCCACACGGGGATCGGAAAGTTCAGGCCGCCCTTGCTCAAATAAAAGGGGCCGAGCACCAGTGGGTTGGCCGAGTCCGGCAGCACCTCGGTGAACATCAGGTACCACATCAGCAACTGCAGCAGCACCGGTATATTGCGAAACAGCTCCACGTAGCACAGGCACAGTCCGCGCACCAGGGCGTTGCGCGAGAAACGGCCCACGCCAATCAGCGTGCCTAGGAGGGTGGTGAGGATCAGGCCGGTGATGGCCACGCGCAGCGTGTTGGTGAAGCCGATGAAATAGGCGTGCCAGTAGTTCTCGCCGGAGTCAAAGGCAAACAGGCTCTCGCCGATGTCAAAGCCGGCGGCGCTGTTGAGAAAGTCAAAGCCGCTCTGGATGCCGCGCTCGCGCATATTGGTCTGCGTGTTGTGCGCTAGGTAGCCCACGCACAGCACGATCAGCACGACGGCTAAGACCTGGTAGACCAGGCCGCGAAAGGCCTGGCTGCGCCAGGACCAATGATTTTTGGGTGGGCTGTTGGACATGCAATCCCTCTTGCGATGGTGGCCGAATAAACCATGAAAAAAGGGGAGGGCATGTGTGATGCCCGCCCCTCAGTGCGCCGTGTCAGGCGGCGTCTTGCGACTTAGCGAATGGGAGGCGCGTACTGAATGCCGCCCTTGTTCCACAGATTGTTCAAGCCACGCGGCAGTTGCAGATCCGACTTGGGTCCCACATTGCGCTCGAAAATCTGACCATAGTTGCCGGTGGCCTTGATGGCGCGGGCCAACCATTCCTTGTCCAGGCCCAGCAGCTTGCCGGTGTCTTCCGTGGTGCCCAGCAGACGGCCGATGGCCGGGTCCTTGGTGTTGACCTTCAGGTCGTCCACATTGGCCGAGGTGATGCCATATTCTTCGGCCTCGAGCAGACCGAAGATGGTCCACTTGACGATGGCGGCCCAGTCTTCATCACCACGGCGCACCAGCGGGCCCAGCGGCTCCTTGGAGATCAGCTCGGGCAAGATGATGTGGTCGGCGGGATTCTTGGCCGACTTGTTGCGCACCGAAGCCAGACCGGAGGCGTCGGTGGTGTAGGCCACGCAACGGCCGGAGAAGTAAGCGCCTTCCACGGCTTCGAGCTTTTCAAACACCACCGGCTTGATGGCCAGGCCATTGGCCTTGGAGTAGTCGGTCAGGTTCTTCTCGGTCGTGGTGCCGGACTGCACGCACACGGTCTGGCCCTTGAGTTGCTTGGCGCTCTTGATTTTGTTTTTGACTGGCACCATAAAGCCTTGACCGTCGTAATAGGTCACTGCGGTCTGGCTCAGGCCCAGAGATGCATCGCGGGTCAGGGTGAAGGTGGTGTTGCGCGACAGGATGTCGATCTCGCCGGATTGCAGGGCAGTAAAGCGGGCCTGTGCCGACAGGGGCACATATTTCACCTTTTCAGCATCGCCCAGGGTGGCGGCGGCCACGGCGCGGCACATGTCCACGTCGATGCCGGTCCATTTGCCGCTGGAGTCGGCCGCGCTGAAGCCGGCTAGGCCGGTGTGCACGCCGCAGATCACTTGACCGCGCGCCTTGATTGCGTCCACCGTCTTGCCTGCATGGGCGGGGGCAGCAGCCAGCGTTCCAAGCGCCAGTACGGCGGCGGCTACGGTCTTGAGTGATTTCAAGTTCATGTTCGAGTTCTCCAGTTAAAGAAAGGATTCCAATGCAGTGCCCAGTTTGCACCAAAGCAGTGAATGTAGCGGCATGTTACTGGCAGAAAGCTCAGGGTTTACGCGCGCGTACTGTGCAAATAGCACATGAGCTCATCTGCTTTGTGTTAATTACAGAAACTGTCCCGCAGGAAACATGCCATATGCTTGGAGCCGTACGCCGATCTGACCTTATGAGTACCCTATTGCAAGCCTGCTCAGGAGCCCATGCATGACGATGAATACCCTGTTTGAAACCGCTCAGCCTTCCCATCTGGGCTTTTGCCCTCAGCGCACCCAGCACATTCAAACGGTGTTGGAAGCAGCTGTCGCACGCAAGCATCTGCCCGGTGCGGTGATGCTGGTGGCCCGCAGAGGCGAAGTCGTGCTGAGCAGCGCCATCGGCTTGCAAGACCCGCAGACTGGTCAGGCCATGGCCTTGGATTCGCTATTTCGAATCTACTCCATGACCAAGCCGATTGTCTCGGTGGCGTTGATGATGCTCGTGGAGCGTGGTCAGGTCTTGCTGGGAGCCCCGGTGGCCCGCTACCTGCCAGAGTTTGCCGGGGTCCAGCTGGCTTCGCACATTGGCGGCCACGCCGCCTTGGACAAGCCGCGCACGCCGCCCACGGTGCAGGACCTGTTGCGCCATACCGCCGGCCTGACCTACGAGATTTTGGGCACCGAGCCGATCCAGCGCCTGTATGCCGAGGCCGATCTGTGGACACGCCAAAAAACCAATCGCGAATTCTCCCGAGTCTTGGCCAGTCTGCCGTTGATGTTCGAGCCGGGTACCAGCTTTGAATACAGCCGCGCCACCGACCTGCTGGGTAGCCTGATCGAGGTTGTCGCTGGCCAGACCCTGGGCGCATTTTTGCGCGAGAACATCCTTGATCCGTTGGGCATGGGCGACACCCACTTTGACGTCAAGCCAGAGCAGCAGCACCGCATTGCCGAGCCCTTTGCGCTGTGCCCCGACAGCGACGCTGCCGTGGAGCTGATCGACATCCGCAAGCCCTATCCGATGGAGTCGGGCGGTGTCGGGCTGGTGTCCACCGTGGGCGACTATGCGCGCTTTCTGCAATGCCTGCTCAATGGTGGCGAATGGCAGGGCCAGCGCATCCTGATGCCCAACACGGTGCGCAATATGACCGCTGATCATCTGGGCGGCATGGACCAACATTTCACCCAACGCTCAGGCTACATGCTGGCGCGTGGCGTCGGCTTTGGTCTGGGCTTTTCGGTCAAGCTGCAGGAGGGCTTAGACCCGCTGCCGGGCTCGGCCGGTCTGTATGGCTGGGGCGGCATTGGGGGTACCACCTTTTTTGTCGATCCGGTCAAGGACTTGTTTGCCATTCTGCTGACCCAGGCACCCAACCAGCGCGAGCATTACCGTCCGCTGTTTCGCAATTTGGTTTACGCGGCGCTGCTGGATTGAGCCAGGCGCTTTGGGCATTCACGATGCAGGGCTTGCATGCAGAGGGATTGGTGCGGGAATGCGCACGGGCGAGCCATTGAGAATCCGCAAGTAGGCATGCTGGCCGGCATTTCGATTGGCGCGCTCAATACGGCTATCGTTGCCGGTAACTCGCCTGCCATTCGCGTGCAGCGACTGCGAGAATTTTGGGAAAGCATTTGCAGCCCACCACCGCGCTTAGATTGCGACGTAGCGCCCGGTGCGGTGGTTGATGGCCAAGGTCTGGTTGAGCACCACGGCACCCAGCACCGACAGCGCGATATGCCACCAGTCGGTCAGGGCAAAGGCAAACAGGACGATGCTGCAGTCCAGCGCCATTTGGATCAGACCGGCGCGCCAGCCAAAGCGCTCCTGCAGGTACAGCACCAGCACATTAAAGCCGCCCAGGCTGGCGCGGTGCCGAAACAATATCAGCATGCCGGTGCCCATCAGCAGGCCACCGGCCACCGCCGCAAACACCGGGTTGATGCTGCCCAGCGCAATCCACTGTGGCAGCAGGTTGCTGATGGTGGCCAGCAGCGCCACGGAGGCAAAGGTCTTGAGCGTGAACTGCAGCCCCATGCGCTGGTAGGCCAGACCATAAAACGGCAGGTTGATGCAAAAGAACACCAGGCCGAAATTCCAGCCGGTAGCGTAGTGGATCAAAAAGGCGATGCCTGCCGTGCCGCCGGTGAGCAGACCGGTGCGGCCAAACATCACCACGCCCAGGGCGACAAACAGGGTGCCGGTCAGCAGCGCCTGTATATCTTCATGCGGACGGTGGCGCAGGTCGGGTGTGGCATCCATGCAGGCCTAGGCGCTGACCGATTGCTCGGCCTCGCTGTGCGAGCCGCAACTGCCTCCACCGCAACCCTGGATTTCTTCTCCGGCAAAGGCCTTCGGATGGCTGATGATGCCTGTCTGCGGATCAAAACCGGCCGATCGCAAATGCAGGGCCAGGGCCGCGTCCATGCTCTGGATGTGGTTGGCCAGCCACAGGCCGAGCTCGTAGGCCATCTGGCGTACCAGATCGAGCTCGCCCATCAGCCCGCGTTTTCCGCCTTCGCGCATCACCTGCAGGATCACGCTGTGCTGGGTGGTGTGGCAGTTTTCCGAACCAAAGCCGGTTGCAGCCATCCACTGGTCTTCGCGGTCAAAGTGTTCCTGGGTGTGGTCTATCAGCAGGGCCCAGCGCGACAACAGGGTCTCGTCCGGTGCCTGCACCACCTCGGCCAGCAAGGCAATGCAATCTTCGTGGGTGTCGTCCATCACCGGCATTTCCAGGCCGAGGGTGGGGCTCCATTGCACGGGCGTGCGGTCCAGGGTAGCGGTGGTCATCAGGCTTGTCTCCAAATCAGGATGCAAGCATAGCCGCTCGCCAGGGGTTGATTCTTGATGCAGGTCACCTTTGGGCCACAGGAGGGTCTACGCTTGGACGTTTTGGCAGCCGATAATTGCGCCCTGTTCCCTTTGCTACCAGACCCATGACGCTCTCGTTTTTCCCGCCGACTCTGGACTATCCACCAGCGCTGAGCGCAGTGCTGAAGCAACAAGGCTATGCCGTACTGGGCGCCGCCCAGGTAGCGCAGCTGGCGGACGTGGCCTTGGCCGATTTGCTGGCTTGGTGCCCGAGCTGGAACGATTTGCCGCCAGACAACTACCTGCGCGATGGCGGACGTTATCGCCGCCGCCGTCACAGCTGCTTTATCGTCGACGCCGACGGGGTTGAGCAGATGCCGCATCGGCCGCACTGGCAACCGCTGGAATACAACGCCTTGCACGGCGGTCTGGAGCGTCACTTTGAGCCCATGGTCGCAACGCTGTTGGCTCAACCGGCTTGGGCGCAGTTGCTGGCCTGGCTGGGCCGGGTCTGCTCCGGCCTGAAGGGCGCGCAGCCCTGGTTTGTGGAGGCGCACCAGTTCCGCATCGACACCACCGACGGCATAGGCCGACCCACGCCCGAGGGCGCGCACCGCGATGGCGTGGAGATGGTGGCCGTGTTCATGGTGGAGCGCAGCGGCATCAAGGGCGGCGAAACCCGCGTGTTTGATGCCGATGGCCCGAATGGCCAGCGCTTCACCCTGTCCGAGCCTTGGTCGCTGCTGTTGCTGGACGATGCGCGGGTAATCCATGAATCGACCCCGATCCAGCCCTTGGACCCGAACGGGCACCGCGACACCTTGGTGGTGACGCTACGCGCCGGAGGCTTCCAATCTGAAATCGGTTAGCCCCCAGCTCCCCGCTGTGCGTGGGTCGCGGCCCGGCGGCGATAGTAGACTATTGCCCTGTAAGCAAACGGTACGGATGCAGGTTCAGAATTTCCGGCCACGGCCTCAGGGCCAAGTATTTCATTTCTAGCAACCAGGAGACATACAGTATGAGCAAGCGTGATGTAGTAGTTTTGGGCATTGCCCGTTCGGCCATCGGTTCTTTCGGCGGAGGCCTGGCGGATATCGAGCCCTGCGAGCTGGCCGGTACCGTGATGAAGGAAGCTGTGGTGCGCTCCGGCGTGGACCCCAAGGCCATCAACTATGTAACCGTGGGCAACACCATCCCCACCGAATCCCGTTTTCCTTATGTGGCGCGCGTCGCCTCCATCCAGGCCGGTCTGTCCAATGAGTCGGTTGCCATGGCGCTGAACCGCCTGTGCTCTTCCGGCCTGCAAGCCATCGTCACCACCGCGCAAAACATTCTGCTGGGTGATGCGGACTACGGTATTGGCGGCGGCGTGGAAGTGATGAGCCGCGCTGGTTACCTGTCGGCTGCGATGCGCAACGGCGCACGCATGGGCGACACCAAAATGATAGACACCATGGTCTCCACCCTGACCGATCCGTTTGGCGTCGGCCACATGGGCGTGACGGCTGAAAACCTGGTCACCAAGTGGGGCATCACCCGCGAAGAGCAGGATGCGCTGTCGGTGGAATCGCACCGCCGTGCCGGCGTGGCCATTGCCGAAGGTCGCTTCAAGTCGCAAATCGTGCCCATCGTCAAGAAGACGCGCAAGGGCGACGTGGTGTTTGACACCGACGAGCATTGCAAGCCCGAAACCACCATGGAATCGCTGGGCAAGCTGAAACCCGCCTTCAAGAAAGAAGGCGGCTCGGTGACTGCCGGTAATGCTTCCGGAATCAACGACGGTGCGGCCTTCTTTGTGCTGGCGGATGCGGCCGTAGCTGCCACTGCTGGCCACAAGCCCATGGCCCGTCTGGTGTCGTACGCGATTGCCGGTGTGCCCAACGAAATCATGGGCGAAGGCCCCATCCCCGCAACCAAGCTGGCTCTCAAGAAGGCCGGTCTGACGCTGGACCAGATGGACGTGATCGAAGCCAACGAAGCCTTCGCCGCCCAAGCCATCGCTGTGGCCCGCGGTCTGGAACTCGACATGAGCAAGACCAACGTGAACGGCGGCGCCATCGCCCTGGGTCACCCCATCGGCTGCTCCGGTGCGTTCATCGCCACCAAGCTGGTCTATGAACTGCACCGCAGCGGCGGGCGCTACGGTCTGGCCACCATGTGTATCGGTGGCGGTCAGGGCATCGCGGTGATTTTCGAACGCCTGTAAGACTAGCCCCCACGCTTGCCGCTTCGCGTGCTGCGCTGCCCCCCAAGGGGGCCGCAAGTCAGCTTGGGGCGGCCCGGCGCTGACTTATCCTCTAGCGTCGGCGACGGGCTCTGACCCAAAGTCGGGCCGGGCCAGATAGGCCAGCAAGCGTCCTGCCGCGTCGGCGGGGCTGCTTAGCTGGCCTTTTTCATGCAGGGCCGCAAAGGCGTTCTGGTCGGGGAACTGCGCGGCATTGGTATTGCGAAGCTGCATCTGCATGGCCGTGTCCACCACGCCGGGCGCCAGTGAGCAGACCTTTGCGCCGTGCGGAAGAAGCGTCTCTTCGAGCGCCAGACAGCGCGTGAAATGGTCCATACCGGCCTTGGCCGCGCAGTAGGCCGACGAAGACGCCATGGCGCGCCGGCCCAGGCCCGACGAAACATTCAGCACCTTGCGCGGTACCTCGGTCCAGGTTTGCGTGGCGCCCAGAAAGGCCGCGCACAGCAGCATGGGCGCTTCCAGCCCCACGCGCAGGGCGCGCGCCAGGTCGTCGGCCTGCGCATCGTGCAGCGGCGTCAATTCCGAGATGACACCGGCGTTGTTGATCAGCGTGGCGCTGGCCAGTGTTTGCGGGTCCAGCGCCGCCAGCCAAACCTGCAGGCGTTGCGCCACTGGGGCGGCGCCGCTCAAATCTGCCTGCCATTGCAGCCATTCGGCGCCGCAGGCCGAGGCTTGCGTTGCCAGTGCGTCATTGACGTTGCGCGAGATGCACAGCAGCAGGGCATCGGCCTTGAGCAATTGCTCGGCCATGGCCAGACCCAGGCCACGGGAGGCGCCGGTCAAAATGGTGAGATGTTTTTTCATGGAGTGTTTAGGCAAGTGGAAAAGAGCGCGCTTGATGCAGCGCATTTTGACCTGTTAAGCGCACCGGGATAATGGCGCCTATGCAATTAAAGACCCCTGAACTCCTCGCCCCTGCCGGGTCGCTGACCATGCTGGAGACCGCGTTCGCCTTCGGCGCTACCGCCGTCTATGCCGGCCAGCCCCGCTATTCGCTGCGCGTGCGCAACAACGACTTTGGCGAACTCGCCACCCTGCAGCGCGGCATTGAGCGGGCCCATGCCCTGGGCCACAAGTTTTATCTGGTGTCCAACATCTACCCGCACGACAACAAGCTCAAGAGCTATGTGGCCAACATGAACCCGGTGATTGCCTTGAAGCCCGATGCCATGATCATGTCCGACCCCGGCCTGATTGCAATGGCGCGTGAGGCCTGGCCCGAGATGGAGATCCACCTTTCGGTGCAGGCCAACACGGTCAATTCGGCGGCGGTGAAATTCTGGAAAAGTGTGGGTATTGCCCGCGTGATCTTGTCGCGCGAACTCTCGCTGGACCAGGTGGCCCATATCCGCCAGGAATGCCCTGACACCGAGCTGGAGGTGTTTGTGCACGGCGCCCTGTGCATCGCCTATTCCGGCCGCTGTTTGCTGTCGGGCTACTTCAACCACCGCGACGCCAACCAGGGCAGCTGCACCAACTCCTGCCGCTGGGATTACAAGACCCTGCAGGGCGTGGAGGACGCATCCGGCGACATCCTGACCCAAGCCGCGGCAAGGGTGCGCGAGCAGGGCGAGATGTCCCCGGCCGAGGCCGCAGCGGCCCATCCGTCCGGCGTCTACCTGCTGGAAGAAAGCCAGCGCCCCGGCAGCTTCATGCCGGTGGAAGAAGACGAGCACGGTACCTATGTGATGAACTCCAAAGACCTGCGCGCCATCGAGCACGTTAAGCGCCTGGTGGACATCGGCATCGACTCGCTCAAGATCGAGGGCCGCACCAAGAGCCCCTACTATGTGAGCCGCACGGCTCAGGCCTACCGCAAGGCCATCGATGACGCCGTGGCCGGGCGCGAGATGGACCCGGCTTTGCTGGGCCAGCTCGAAGGCCTGGCGAACCGCGGCTATACCTCCGGCTTCTTCCAGCGCCACACGCCCGAGGCTACGCAGAACTACCTGCGCGGCTATTCCGAGTCCGGGCGCAGTCTGTACGTGGGCGACGCCATCGTCTTTGACTCCGCACGCGGCCTGGTGCAGGTGAATGCGCGCAACAAGTTTTCGGTCGGCGACAAGTTGGAAATCATTCACCCGACCGGCAACTTTGACGTGCAAATCACGCGCATGGAAAACTTGGATGGAGAGCCTGTGCAAGCGGCGCTGGGCAGCGGCCACACCGTTTGGCTGGACCTGCCCGAGAGCTGTGTGGGCGCGTTTGTGGCGCGCTATCTGGAGCAGCCAATCCGGCCAGTTGGCTAAAGGCCTCATGGACACAGGGGGTTAGCATCCGGCCCCTTGTTTAACCAGCATCATCCTGGGAACCCAAATGCCCCAGACCCAGATGGAAGCAATCACAGCACCCAGCGCACGCACCCGTATTCGCCGCATTGCAGAGCTGGCAGCCTATGACCGCGACACGCTGCACAGCATCATCGACGCTGCCTACGTGTGCCATGTGGCTGTCAGCGATGAGCAGGGAACCCATTGCCTACCCACCGCCTGCTGGCGAATCGGCGAATTCCTTTACATCCACGGCTCCAACGGCGGTCGCTTGATGCGCTTGTTGGTTAACGGCGTGCAGGCTTGTGTCGCCATCACCCATGCGGACGGCCTGGTGCTGGCGCGTTTGGCATTTAACCACTCCCTGAACTATCGTTCGGCTGTGATCTATGGCCACCCTTGTTCTCAAGATTTCGCTGGCGGAGGCTGCAGCCAAGGTGCGAGTGGGGCCACCGGAGGACGATGTGTCCGATATGGACCTGCCGGTCTGGACTGCTGTCTTTTACGAGGCACTTTAAGCCCCGTAGCGGGCTCAGGAAGGGTGGCTTCTGTGCAAGATTAAGTGAATCGTTTGAATCTCGATCAGACCAACTTGTCAACGTTCCGGCCTAACTTGGATGGGTCGGTCGTGTTGCTTTCAGTGGCTGCTGCTGATGGGTGAGATATGGCGTAGATTGCAGCTTCCTGGGCGGAAACCACACCATCTTTGTTCGTGTCAGCTGCGGCATAGGTTTGAGAAGAATTGCTCGCGCCTCCAGCCCCACCTGCAACGCCTGGCCCTCCGGATTTTCCTGATCCACCAGGGCTACCCGCGCTACGAGGACCGCCTTGCGGGGCACCTGAAGGAGGCTTCAGGTTGCCATTTTTAATAGCGGTTTCAATGTCCGACTTGGTAATGCTTCCGGTTTTTTTCGTGTCAATGGAGTCGTACATTTTCGTGGCATCTGCGGTGCTCATGCCTTTGTTAGTCAATCCCGAAACAAATTGATCTTTAGTAACTTTGCCTGTGTTGTTTGGGTCAAGGTCGCTCATCATCTTGGACGCCAAGATGGAGGCCATCTTGGATGGATCGAATCCGCCGGTGCTTCCGCTACCAATGGAACTAATTGACATGGACATACTGAACTCCCAGTTTTGAATTTGCGAACCCGCGCGATTGGATTGCTTAAATTAATATCGGCACGGATATTCCGTTATTGAGGCCTTGACGATGTAAAGCCGAGTAAAGGATTTTTGGCATAAATCGGCGGCAGTAAATTCGAACGCATTAGCTTGGCAAACTTTAGATCGGAAACTTGTTGGGCTTCCAGTAAGCCGCCGTTCGCGACCGACTGCCCTGCTGCGATCCAGCCGAGAACCGTCGATTGCCAAATCCCCTCAAACCTCCGCCCCTTCCACCAAAAACTTCACCCGGCGCACGCCGTTCCACTCCTCGGCATCGAGACGAAAGGCGAGCTTGACACGGGCCGGGAGTTGTTCGGTGTGGCCGAACCAGATGCCGTCCACCGGCTGGCCCTGGTGCTTGAGCTTGAGCTGCAAATGCTTTTCACCGACCAGCCGCTGCGACACGACTTCGACCTCTTCGCTGAAGGTGGGCGGGGCAAAGCCCTGGCCCCAGACCTCCTTGTGCAGCGTGTCCACCAGGTCCACGCGCAGGTACTTGGGGTCTAGCGCGCCATCGGTCTCCAGGCGGCGCGTCAGCGTGGCAGCGTCCAGCCATTCCTCGGCCACTTCCATCAGGCCCTGCTCGAAGGCGTCCAGGCCATCTTCGTGGATGGTGCAACCGGCCGCCATGGCATGGCCGCCAAAGCGCAAGAGCACGCCGGGGTAGCGCTTGGCCACCAGGTCCAACGCGTCGCGCAAATGGAAGCCGGGAATGCTTCGGCCCGAGCCCTTGAGTTCGTGTTCCTTGCCCGGCGCCTGGCTGGCAGCGAATACAAAGCTGGGGCGGTGTAATTTGTCCTTGATGCGCGAGGCGACGATGCCGACCACGCCCTCGTGAAAGTCGGGGTCGAACACGCAGATCGCGGAGGGCGGCTCGTCGCCCTCGTCAAACAGCGACTCCACAATGTCCATGGCCTGCTCGCGCATGTCGCCTTCAATGACGCGGCGCTCGCGGTTGATGGCGTCCAGGGCACGGGCCAGTTCATCAGCGCGTCCGGCGTCGTCGGTCTGCAGGCACTCAATGCCCAGCGTCATGTCGGCCAGTCGGCCTGCCGCGTTGATGCGCGGGCCCAAAGCAAAGCCGAAGTCAAAGGTGGTGGCCACCTGGGACTTGCGCCCGGCTGCGGTGAACAGCGCGGCCAGACCTGCGGGCATGGCACCGGCACGCACGCGCTTGAGGCCTTGGGCCACCAGGCGGCGGTTGTTGGAATCCAGCTTGACCACGTCGGCTACCGTGCCCAGCGCCACCAGCGGCAGCAAGGTATCCAGTTTAGGCTGGTTGGATGCGTCAAAAACCCCGCGTGCCCGCAGCTCGCTGCGCAGCGCCAGCAGCACATAAAACATCACGCCGACGCCGGCCATCGATTTGCTTTCAAAGCCGCAGCCGGGCTGGTTGGGGTTGACGATGACGTCGGCATCCGGCAGTTCCACGGCGCCGGTTTTTTGGTTGGTGGCGGGCAGATGGTGGTCGGTTACCAACACTTGCAGACCGAGTGCCTTCGCGTGGGCCACGCCCTCCATGCTGGCAATGCCGTTGTCCACGGTGATCAGCACATCCGCACCACTGTCAACGACACGCTGGGCAATCGGGGCGGTCAGGCCGTAGCCATCGACCACGCGGTCGGGCACCAGATAGGCGACATGCTTGGCGCCCAGCAGGCGTAGGCCGCGCAGGGCCACGGCGCAGGCGGTGGCGCCATCGCAGTCGTAGTCGGCGACGATGCAGAGCTTCTTATCCTGAGCGATGGCGTCGGCCAACAGCACGGCGGCTTGCGCTGCGCCGAACAGGGAGGAGGGCGGCAGCAGTTTGCCAAGCGACTCGTCCAACTCGTCCATGCCGGTGACGCCGCGCGCCGCATACAGGCGCGCCAGTAGGGGATGGATGCCGCCCTGTTCCAGGGTCCAGACGGTGCGCGGGGGCACGTCGCGGGTGGTGATGTTCATGGGGAAATAAAAATGATTAAAGGCTTTTCAGCAGGGCAGCGATGTCGGTGGCGGCAAAGCGCTGGCTGATGCGCGCCCACAGGCTCTTGGGCTGTAGCGTAAAAGTTTGCGCAGCGCTGTCGCCGCAGAGCGTGAGTTCGACGGGCTCACCACGCCGCGCCCGCTCCAGCAGGGCCTGGATTGGGCCGGCGTCCAACGCTTGCCAGGCCTGGGACCAGGCAGCGCCGTTGCCGCGTCGACTGGGTTCGCGCAGGCTGTCAAGCAGCAGCTTGTCGGCGTCTGCTTCGGACTGGAAGTCGGCGCTTAGGCTGCCCGTGCCGCTGACCCAGAAGGAGTTGATCGGCAGCAGGCCGCGTACAGTTCGTGCATCATTCACCGGGTGCGTGTAGAGCAGCATCTGCATCTCGTTTTGCAGTCGACGCAGGGCTTTAGCCTGGGCCTGGCGTGGCAGCCAGTGGTCCACCGCGCCGCCGCCGGCGCGCTCCAGCGAGGCCGTGGCCAGCGCGTGGAATGCGGAGCCGCTTGCCAACCAGTTGCCGTTTGTCTGCAGGCCATGCAGCGCTATGCCGTCCTCCAGCAGATAGGTGCGCAGGCTTTCCATCACGGTGTGGGATTCTTCGGCACTGATGTCGCAGTCTTCGGGCGCGGCCATGCGCACGTGGTCGGTGTTCACCTGCCAGTGGCAAGGCGTCAGCCAGGCCCAAGCCTCGCCCGCCTGGGCTTGCGGCAGCTGCAGGCTCTGGGCTTGCAGCGCAGCCCATGGCAGCAGGCCGTCCTGCGCCTGTACGCCCAGGGCTTGGGCTTGCAGCAACTCATGTAGCGGCGAGAGCGTGTCTTCTTCCTGGGTTTGGCGCGGGCCTGCGGTCAGCAGGCGCAGCAGGGCGCTCAGGTGGGGCAACTGCAGCGCGGTGGGTGCTGCTTGGCCTTGCGGGGGCTTGGCGTGGGTGACTATGGTTCGCATGGCGGGCAGGGTGGGCATGGTTGTGTATTGTCGCGGCTTGTGGGCGTCGGTGCGCCGGGGTGGATGATTGCCATGTGACCTGTTCGTGCCGTTTTGTGTACCCCGCTGCCAGC